>JADMIO011432734.1_pt1 | contig 103700 bp, 97 predicted proteins | sample 8958161 | NCBI WGS metagenome assembly JADMIO01 (sample SAMN16585339, study PRJNA669376) | soil metagenome | isolation source: Crop rotation soil | place: USA: Cullars Rotation, Alabama | collected 2011
CGCGACAACTTGTCCACGTGGAATTCTAAGCTTAGGATCCCAATGTGCTGGAAAGGTCGCCGGCTTATTTTTTTCGAAATAAATTACAGTGACACCCAACATATCAGTTGGCATTTTAGGGGCCTTCCCCGAATCATCACGAACAACAATGACAGCGACATTTTGAATTCCTAACGATTTTATAAAAAGCCCCATTTCAAATAATATATTATCCCTTGGGGCCATCGTTTCATTACCTCTGTACCAAATTTTGTCATCCGGGGAATTGATAAAAATAGCTCCTTGCACCGATTCAACTATATTAACAAGTGACTGTAAACTATATTCACTTGGTGGAAAACTATTTTTCCAAGAAATAGATTCAACATTTCCATCTTCTTCGAGGACTCTATGTACAAAGCTATCTGTTTGCTTTGCTTCTTTGGACGATCCAACAAAAACTTTCAAATTCATAATATTAGATATTTACTTCCCAAATAACATTAATCTCTCCCTTTATATCATTTAGCATCTCTATGCATAATTGCTCATAAGTGAGTTCCTCTTTTTTCATTTTTGCGAGAAGCCAAGCTAGTTTTGTAGTCTGTGATTCAACACTCATATCATATGCAGGAATAGCTAGTTTGCGTTGTGCAATTCTATGCCCTGGTTCATTTACTTGAAAATTACTATTCCCATCTGCTGATTGAGTAGTAATTACAATAGGTATTTTTTCTTTTTTTAGATATTCCAAAGAAGGTATTAACCTAGTAGATGCATCTCCAGCACCGAATGCTCTTAGAATAAATCCTTTAATATCACCTTTTTCAACTAAATTCTGGAATATTGTCACATCCATTCCTGGAAATTCTGTAAGTGAAGCTATCCGCATGTCAAATTCGCTTATGCAAATGAGCTCGTCTGCCTTTCTCGCAGCGCGATATTGATTTGTTTGCAAATAGCTTAAGTGTTTTTCAAGATTAGAATCATTTATTTCAATTATTCTTCCTATTCTTCCAATACTTGCGCCTCGAAAGGACTTAAACGCGTCATAGTCAAATTCCGTAGATTTCTTAACTTTTGTTCCTGTGATGATGTGACTTCCAAAAACCGCAACTACACCTTTAATTCGTTTTCCTGTTCGTGTTTTAAGCACTGCAACTCTCAATGAATTTTCAAGATTTGAAATCGCGTCACTACCTGGCATTCCTGCGGGAACTTGCGATCCTGTAATAATTACCGGTTTGTCTAAATTTGCTAAAGAAAACGCAAGCGCTGCAGATGTGTAACCCATTGTATTTGTACCATGTGTTATTAAAAATGCATCGAAATTGTCGTATTCTGCTTTTATTAATTGTGCAAGTGCAATCCAATGTTCAGGCAACATATCTGAACTATCTAGATCGCATAACGGACTATGATTAATCTCCACATCTATTCCTGAAGTACCTTTTATAGACATACATGCACCAGAAAGAATTTGTGCAAACTCATCAGATTGTCTAATTAACTCTCCCTCTTTCTTAGCAGTGGCTACCTTACCTGCAATTGTACCACCCATTGTAATTAGCAAAACCCTCCTCTTAATCATAAGGCTAAATATAAAATATTTTATTTAATAATTCAAAATAGAAAAATCTGACTGCACTCGATGTACCCCTACTCGTCCTCGTTTGAAACAGCCTGTCCCGATAGCTATCGGGAAGGATGCACCGGGACGGCGTTTGCAACGCCAGTAAAAAACTGGCTCGCGCAGGGCATCAGTACAATCAGGTAAATCTCGACTAATCTGAGGTTCAGACTTTACATGATAAGCACCCACGCGTACTATCATGTTTCTTTTATTTTTTTCTCACAGCTGGCGGTTGTATATTTATTATGTCTTCCATTATGTAGTTGTATTGCGGCAGCATCCCGGCTAAACAAGCCAAATCCACATTCAATTTTATCATCAGAAAATTCCCCTTAACTAACATGAAACACATGAACCGACCCACAGATCGCAACCGGAAAATTTCCCCGTAGAATTACCCACACGGGGAAAAGTGGGGAATTTACTTTATCACTTATATGTCCGCCGTAACCATTGCCAGGCAAGCATTATGATACAAAATCACCAAACATGAAATTCCCCAAAACGCGTATAAAAAACTACTCGGGGCATTGGGGAATTTCCCGAAAGAACTCCCCTCCTGTTTTTAGGAGGGGATGTTAACTGAGGCGAATGCCGAAGATAACGGGGGTGGTTGACTCGCGAAAAACGATGGGGCCACCGTGGGGTCACGTTATCCACGATATCAAGTATAAAACACTAATTATCAATCACACCATGGGGTGATGGGGTCACAAAAAAGTATAAAAATGGGGTCACCACCGCTTAGAGAATTTGGAGTTACCCAACAACAACTTCAACAACCAATAATCACACTCCCCTCAAGGGGAGACTCGCGAAAAACGATGGGGCCACCGTGGGGTCACGTTATCCACAATATCAAGTATAAAACACTAATTATCAATCACACCATGGGGTGATGAGGTCACAAAAAAGTATAAAAATGGGGTCACCACTTTATAGAGAAACTGCCCTTTTACCGTGCAGCCGCACCAAAAGGAAATACCGCCACCTCCAGCAGCTTACCCGGCACAAGGCCGAGCGTATGCAGGTCGATGAAGGTGACATTGCCGTTCTTCTTGCCGCAGCCGGAGACATGGTGGGAGCCGGGGCCCGCTGAACTGATGTTGGCGTTCACCACTGCGGCTGTGCCTGCCTGCTCATCGAGGGCAATACCGTATGGCTGGTAGCCGGTGTTGATGCGCCTGGTAACGGTATTCGCCTGCAGGTCTATCACTGCCACCGCTCCCCTGTTACCGGGAAAGGTTACCGAGTCGTCGGGGCAGGTAACAAATAGCTTTTGCAAGCCGTGCGACAAAGCCATGTATGCGGGATTGCTGCCAAGCGGAATGACACCGATAAGTGAGTCGTGCACCATGTCCACCACCCGTATGTCGTGTGAGCGGGAGCAGGCTATGTAGCATCGGTTGGTCACTGTATCGGTCAGCAACTCTACCGGGTCTATTGAGGAGTTGTACTGGACAATACCTGAGCCATCTATGGGCACTTCGTGCACTACGGCATTGAGCGGATCAGTAATGTCGATGCTGTAAATGAAGTTGCCACTGGACGTGCCGGCATAGAGTTTGTTCAAAGCATGGTTCAATGCAACACCTGAGGGATATTTAAGGCCTGTGTAGCGGGCAAGCACACTGCCCGACGAGACATCGGCATAAGCGATCTGCCCGGGGCTGCTGTTATCGGCAAAGTAGCCATACTTTGAATCAGGGGTTATCTCAAAGGATGTCCACTGGCCCGCGCCAAGTTCTGTAGTCCCGATGAGCTTGTCGCTCTGCGCATCGAACTTCTGAAAGTAGGTGGTCTGCGAGAAGAAGGAAACGAACCAGTAGTTCCTGTCGGGCGAAACCTTGATGCAGTAAGGGTACTTTGCAGAAACGTTGTCGCCTACATCGATGTAGCGCATTTGCAGCATGGATGCGGCATCCAGCACGGCAACTACATTGCACATGCGGTTGGTGACGTATATCTTTCGGCGTGCGGGGTCGTCGGCAAACTTAATGTTCCCCGAGGCATCGGGCGCACCAGAGGCTATCCAGTCGCGCAATACCAGGTACTCCGCCTTGCTGAGTGGCTGCCGGTCGTAAGGCATGGATGGCTGCAGCGCAATGCCCAGCGTAGAATCTGTATTGGTAAAAAAGCACAGCGGGCTGAAATCCGGCCGATACGGAATGACCACTGCCCCGGTACTTGCCCCGCGGAACATGGCCTCCCACGAGCTGAGGTCAAGATCATCTGCCCCGCCATGGCTAAGGCTGTTGTGGCAGCCGCTGACGGCGCACTTGTTCATAACAATGGCGCCCACAGCAGGCGGGTAGTTACCCGGTGACTGCACATACGCCCTGTGCGTGCAGGACAGGTACAATATAGCCACGAGCAGCACAAGGCAAACGCTCTTCCGCATTAACGGTACCGGTTTATTACAAGGAGAATAAAACAAAAAATCCGATGCACAAACATACCAGCACATAGACCACGTCGAACATGATCCTTCTCATACTAAAGCTTTCCATTTTCACAGTTTTCAGGGTTATTAATAAGCGGGGCGCTGCAGGAGCGCCCCGCTTGCACTCAATTGACTTTCACTATTTTCCGGTAAGAACATGTATTGCCGGAAACTACCTTCAGAAAATACATACCGCTCCCCTGCACATAGCTATTCAGATCAAAGCTATAGGACGGCGAGGACTGCACCTGCTCATCAGCAAGGCTGCCTACCAGCCTGCCCGCCATATCATACAGTTGGATAGAGAGCGGCGCACTGCGCAATCCATCGAGCGATACGGTAAGCCTGTCGGTTACCGGATTGGGATAAACCGACACAACAGGAGTTGGCGCTTCTACCTGCTTTACCCCTACCGCGGTTGTCGACTGTATCTTCACTTTATAGTCCTCCATCTCGCCATGGTAGCCCAGCGGGTCGGCGGGCATATCGCAGGATGTAGGTGTAGTATGGCCTGCATCGGAACTCATTTTCACCGTGGCCCGCAGGCGCACAGTGCCCGGCGTAGCAGTGGCGGGTACGGTAAAGCTGCCGGTGTATACGCCATAGTTCTGGTAGTCGGCAGAGATGACTGTCTCGCCGGCGTCGTCAAAGCTGTAATTGTTGTTGTAGTCTATCCATACGCGTATGTTATTCCGTGCGGTAGGGAAAGAAACAGCATCGCGGTTATGCGTAATAGTAACCGTATAGGTATGGCCGACAAGCAGTACAGTAGAATCGACAGTTACCACCAGTACCGCCGACATACTTTCTACATTGGACGAGGAGCGGTTGATAGTGCCGAGTTTAAAGTTAGTAATACCGGGCTGGTCGGTACTATACGGTACGCGGCCGGGTAGTGTGCAATACTGCGCCTGCGCGGCTGAAGTAAGGAGCAAAGCTGACAAAAGGAGCAACGATGTAAATGTTTTCATGCGATTGGTTTGAATTGTGAACAATAATTAACAAACCAAAAGTATCCGCAAACATTCCTAATTAGCTATAAAGAAGTTTAAGAAAACTTAACAATCCTTAATAGCTGTTTTAAAACTCACCCATAAGGGGTGAGATGAGATGAGATGAAGCAACTGCTACATCATGCTCTTCACAATGTTGCCGAGCCGCTTTAAAGCGCGGTCGATCTCGGGCGTCCACTGCATGCCGTAACTGAGGCGCATGCAGTTTTGGTAGCGGTCCTGTAACGTGAAGATGGTGCCGGGAGCAATACTGATCTTATACTGCATGGCTTCCTGGTAAAGCTCGTAGGTGTTTATTTTCTTGTCGAGCTCCATCCATAGTATGAAACCGCCCTTAGGTGTGCTCATCTTAATTCCCTCCGGGAAATACTCGCCTATGGCGCGGGTAAACTGGAGGCTATTGGCATGCAATGTCTGTCGCAGCTTTCTCAGGTGGTGCTCGTAGCGGCCGGTAGACAGGAAGCCTGCAATAGCCTCTTGCTGTGCGGTGGCGCTGGTAATGCTGTGGTACAGCTTAAGCTGTTTTATCTTCTCCATATAGCGGCCGGGAGCCACCCACCCTACGCGATAGCCCGGCGCAAGGGTCTTGGATATAGAGCTGCACCAGAGCACATTGCCCTCTTCATCAAAAGACTTGCATGATTTTGGGCGCTGCTTACCAAAGTACACATCGCCATAAAGGTCATCTTCTATAAGCGGCACACCGTTCTTTGACAACAGCCTGACCAACGCTTCCTTTTGCTCATCGGGCATGCAGTAGCCAAGGGGGTTGCTGTAATTGGTTACAAAGAAGCAAGCTTTTACCGCGTGTTTTTGCAGGGCCTTCTTTACATCGTCGGGGTCTACACCTGTATCGGGGTCTGTAGGCAGCTCCAGCACCTTCAGGCCAATACTTTTTGCAAAGCGCAGCATACCAAAGTATACAGGACTCTCGACGGCAATGGTATCGCCGGGTTTTGTAATGGCCATCAGGCAATAGGAAATAGCATTCATACAACCGGCAGTGGTCACTATATCATCTGCATGCAGGCGGCCACCCCATTGCATAGACCAGCGCGCCACCTGGCGGCGCAGCAGGTTGTTGCCCTGTATTTGTTCATACTGTGTGCCGTTAGAAGGGAGATCACGCAGTGCCTGCATCATAGATTTATTGAGGCGCGCGAGCGGCAGTATCTCCGGGGCAGGAACGCTAAGAGAGAACCGCGTGATACCCTGTGTAGAAAAGCTGTCGTAAACCTCGCCTATTATTGCCTCAACGTTCTTTGTCTTTGTGGTTTGCACAGGGTTACTCTTCTCTATCTTCTGAGGGAAGCGGGACGGGTTGAACCGCACGTAGTACCCCGACTGCGGGCGCGACTCGATAAGCCCTTTCCCCTCCAGGTGGTAATATGCCTGCAGTATAGTGCTGACGCTGATTGCGTGCTGTTTACTGAGCAATCTTACGGAAGGTAATTTGTCACCTATTTTGAGTACTTCATCCATTATTTGCTTCTCTAGAGATTCTGCGATACGGAGATACAGGTGTCCGTTCTTTTGTTTTGAAGAAGTGTGCATAAAAAAACTGTTATGGTCAAAAATACGGAAATTGTATCTGTTTTGTTCTATTTTTTTTACTGACTTTTGTGGCATCATTATTTAGTAAACGAATAAACAGGCTTAGGAAAAGGTATTAAGCGCGGGATCTCACTCTATGTCGAAACACACGAAAGCATACATAGCATTGGTATACATCTGCATCGTATGGGGCACTACGTACCTCGCCATACATATAGGGGTGCAGCACTACCCTGCCTTCCTGTTTGCGGGTGTGCGGCAGGTACTGGCGGGACTGGTGCTGATACCCGTAGCGCTATACCTAAGTAAAGACAAAGACCTCTCGACAAAGAACATTATGCACCAGGCGCTGGTAGGCTTCCTGATGTTAACCGTTGGCAATGGTCTTGTATCATTCGGGCTGAGGTTTATACCCAGCGGTGTATCAGCGCTTATATGCAGCATGATGCCTATTGCGGCAGTATTGTTCAACCTGTTCTCCTCTAAGAAAGACCACTTCAATGCTACTATAGGACTGGGACTGTTACTGGGCACCTGTGGTGTAGCACTGATATTCCGCCACAATATAGAGGAAGTGATGAAACCCGCCTACCTCGGCGGTATCATTGCCACATTGATCGCCACTTCATCATGGGCACTGGGCAGTGTTATCAACAGGAAGAACGCCCACCAAACCAATGCATTCTTTAACTCAGGGCTCCAGTTACTCTTCGGTGGCATATTCATGCTAGTCATAAGCCCGTTTGCCGACAACTACAGCAACTTCGAGTTGTGGAATACCGATGGAGTCATTTCGCTGGTGTACCTGGTGATATTCGGGTCTGCGCTGGCGTATGCGGCTTATATGTATACGCTGGGGGCCCTACCCGTAGGCGTGGCTACCATCTATGCGTATGTCAACCCATTGATCGCTGTGGTGGCAGGCTACCTGTTCCTCAAGGAAGAACTGAATGTTTATACAGGCCTGGCATTCGCTACTATAGTAGTGAGCGTGTACCTGATGAACCGTGGATATCGTAAACAGCACAAACAAGAAAAGATCACAGAACCAATAGAAGATGTATTCCCGGAGAGTATCCCGGTTGATTAAATATTTTGTCACTCTAAAAAACAACCCGTATGGAACACACCATTTCAATTACCACCCAGGCCGAAAGAAAGGTTACCGACACTAAATCTGTACCGTTCGGCAAGATCCCCACAGAGCACATGTTCGTGGCTACATACAAGAACGGCGAATGGCAAAACCCGCAGGTAACGCCTTTCCATGAGCTCAGTCTCAGCCCGCTGGCCCTGTGCTTTCACTACGGGCAAACAGTGTTTGAAGGGATGAAAGCATTTGTGATGAATGATGGCAAGATCAATATATTCCGAATAGATAAACACCATGAGCGTTTCACCAAATCGCTGTACAGGATGTGCATGCCGCATGTGCCTAAAAAATTGTTTAAAGATGCCATAAAGCAACTGGTAAAGGTGGACGCTGATTGGGTGCCGAAGGAAGACGATGGCGCTTTGTATATACGTCCCTTTATGATCGCTACTGAAGAGCGCATAGGCATCAAGGCATCAGAGGAATACCTCTTCCTGGTAGTGTGTATGCCGGCATTCAAGTACTACAGCAAGCCGTTGCGGGTGAAGGTGGAAACCAACTATGTACGCGCGGCACAAGGCGGTACCGGCATCACAAAATGCGGGGGTAACTATGGCGGGGCACTTTTCCCAACCCACCTGGCCCAGGAAGCGGGTTTCGACCAGGTGCTGTGGACAGATGCTATACATCATGAGTTTATAGAGGAGTCAGGCACCATGAATGCGATGTTTGTGATAGACAATGTGCTCGTCACTCCCGAACTATCGGGCACGATCCTGGATGGGGTTACACGGAATTCTTTGCTGACTCTGGCAAGAGAAAAGGGAATAAAGGTAGAGGAACGCCTCATCAGCTACCATGAACTGGTAAAAGCATTTGAAGCAGGCAAGCGGGTAGAAGCGTTTGGAGCGGGCACGGCTGCGGTAATAGCTCCCATTGAAGTAATAGCCATAGGCCACAAGGAATATAAGTGCTACCTGGAACCTGATGCGCTAATGTACCAGCTGCAAAATGAGCTACACGACATAAGGAAGGGCGTAGTGCCTGACCGGCATGGATGGAATGACATAATTGAATAAAATTCAAATGCCAAAATCCAAATACCAAAGCGTAAACTTTTGCGTTTGTTTGCCATGAACCCAATAACGATAGACTACAACGGCTACGAAATAACCACCGACAAAGCCAGAATGAAGGTGCATGATGTTCACAAATGGCTTTCAGAGGTATCGTATTGGTGCCCGAATATTCCTTACGACACTTTTAAGAAAGCCTTCGACAATTCATTTTGTATTGGCGTCATACATGACGGCAAGCAGGTAGGCTATGCAGCGCTGGTAACGGATTATGCTACCTATGCCTACCTGAAGGATGTATTTATAATCGAAGAGCACAGAGGCAAGGGTATCAGCAAAAAAATGCTGGAGGTGCTCTTCGGCCTGGACTGGGTACTAGGGCTACGGGTGATAAAGCTGGCAACCAGGGATGCTCACGCGTTGTATGAAAGATTCGGGTTTGTGACGCCTGAAATTCCCGGCAGAGTAATGCAGATAATCAGGAAGGATGTTTACCCCCTGACCCCCTAAAGGGGGAACCATGTATTTAGAGGGAGTATAAACTTCAGCTGTGTTTAAGAATGAATCATATTATTTTTAACAAAATAAAAGCCCCTTTAGGGGTTTGGGGTTTATGATACAATATTTAGATAGTGCGCGGCGGCAGTTCACCATGTATAAGCAGCTGGCCGAAAAAGCACTTGCACAGATAGACGACGAGCAACTTAGCTGGCAGGCGAATGAGGATAGCAATAGTGTTATCACCATTATGAAACATATGTGGGGCAATATGCTCAGCCGCTGGACAGATTTCCTGACGACCGACGGCGAAAAACCCTGGAGGCAACGCGATGCGGAGTTTGAGAACGAAACTTTTGACCGCGCCACGCTGATGAAAAAATGGGAGGAGGGCTGGCTGTGCCTCTTCAATGCACTGGACAGCATTACAGACGATGACCTGGAGCGTATCATCTACATACGCAACGACGGACACACCATACTGGAAGCAATCAACAGGCAGATAGCCCATTACAGCTACCATGTAGGACAAATAGTATACATCTCAAAACTGCGGACAAACAAGGAATGGCAAAGCCTCTCCATACCCCGAAACAAGTCCGCCGAATACAACGCGGGTAAATTCTCGCAGGAAAAAGAAACCAGGCATTTTGATGATGAGTGGATAGAGAAGAAGTAGTTTCTGCGAGAAGATTTGACAACTTTAAAAAAGTTGTCAAATCTGATATTAAAAAAGGAGTGAAAATCTTTTGAGTACTATTCGTCCTTTTGTTTGTCTATCCAGTACCTCTTTTCTATCAGGAAAGAACAAACCAAGCCCAGGCCGCCGCCGATACCCACCAGCGCGAAGTATAATGCAGGATTATCATTGTAATACACATGGCCCTCCGGTGTGAATGCCCGGTGGTCGACGTGTTTGTCAACAAAATAAGCGATCAGCAGACCGGCTCCGGCGCCTATCAGTAAAAGTCCGTACTTGAGGTATACAAAGGGCCGGGGGCCTGACTTATTATTACGGGGATTCATTCCCTTTTCAATAAGTGCCATATTCTCCCGCGTTCTCAGGTAAACAATACCAAAGATCATGGCAAACATACCTGTCATTATTATTATAGGCGCTAATAGTTCTCCAAGCATAGGTCTCTTTTTTTACTTAGTTAGTGAAATTATGTAGTGGTCGTATAAACTAAGACTACGTGTTTGCTTTCCCGGTTACAAGCTACGGCAATTTTTTTTTCAAAATATAAAAGTCCTTTATTTTGTAACCGGCGGCACTTTTTCATCGTCTTAATATAAGCATGCGGGAACAGCTGGATGATAATGCTGCTATAAGGTTAGTATTGCACGGGCAGCAGTCTGCCTATGCGGTACTTGTGGAGCGTTATAAGGGTTATGTCTTCAGCCTGGTGATCCGATATATTAACAACCGCGAAACGGCCGAAGAATTAGCCCAGGATGTATTTGTGAAAGCTTATAGATTCCTCCCTGATTTCAAAGGTGACTGCAAGTTCAGCACATGGCTGTATACAATTGTAAACTCTACCTGTCTTTCTCATATCCGGAAAGCAAAAGAACCGACCCAGCCTCTGGAAGAAACACAGATGATAAGCATAGCAGGTAGCACCTCCGAAAAACCCACATCCCGGATTGAACAAGATACGACCAGCAAATTGCTTGCGGCAGCTATGGATTCACTGCCCGCCGACGATGCGCGCGTATTGACACTATTTTACCTGAATGAACAAACGGTGGAAGAAATCGGTACTATTACGGGGCTCACGACCGCAAACGTAAAAGTACGGCTATTCAGGGCGAGACAGAGATTAAAAGAGGTGATACAAACGCAGTACCGGGAACTTAACTAGAAATTGCATAATTTTAATGCGTATGAACCACGAGGAAACAGAACTGCAGATATGGGAGTACATAGATGGCACGTGCACTGCCGTGGAGCGAGAGCGTATATCTGTCCTGATCTCCACAGATGCGGCGTGGAAACAGACCTACGAAGTACTGGCTGCGCTACACGCCGCCATGGCAACGGAGCCCGAACAGCCGTCCTTGCGTTTTACCAAAAACGTGATGGAGTCGCTTGCCGGGATTAAAATTGCACACACCGCAGGCAGTTATATCAATAAGTACATTGTACGCAGTATTGCCGCGTTATTCATTATTGTTATTACCGGCACATTGGTTTACGCATTTGCAAACACTAAATGGCAAAATAGCGAAAGTCACCGCTTCTCCCTGAACGTGAGCGACGTTTTCAGTAGCGCCTGGTTCAGTATTTTCTTTATTGTGAACATTATTCTTGCGCTGGCGCTGCTGGATTCAGCTTTGAGGAGAAAGCAACAAAGACATCCTCACAAATAGACAAATAAAAACGTCTAGACAGAGCTGCTAAATACTTTTTTACCGGCATCAACTCTCTGACGAATAAGATGCAGATCGAAAGCACTGCAGATGTTTCGGATAAAGTTCTTACCAAGAGTAGTAACAGTTACGGAATAAGACTTGAGTTCTATCAATCCGTCCAGTTCCAAATCTCTCAATAAGGGTAGCACGTATTGTTCATATGGCTCGTTATCTACAGCCGCAATGAGGGTTTGCCCGTTACATATAAGGTCCATAATGTACTTCCCAAACCGCCGGTCCTCTGCTGTGAGGAACAAGCCTTTGTGAACAGGAGGTTTTGCCTGGTCTATGGCATGGTAGTAGTTGCCCAGCACTTTCTCATTCTGCACAAACGCACCGGAAGTGGCACTGATGGCCGAAACACCCAGCCCCAGCATGAGATCAGTATCCTGCGTAGTGTATCCCATAAAATTACGGTGCAGCCTGCCCTGCTGCTGTGCGATATAAAGATCGTCACTATCCAGCGCAAAGTGATCCATACCAATATCATGATAGCCGGCGGCGACAAACAGTTTCTTCGCGGCGGCGTACATAGCCAGCTTTTCGTCCGGAGCCGGCAGGTCATGTTCGTCAAACAGGCGCTGGCCCTTGCTAGTCCACGGCACATGAGCGTAGCTGTAAAAAGCTATTCTGTCGGGCCGAAGGGAGAGTGTTTCTCTTACGGTCTGTTCTATAGTTTGCACCGTCTGCAATGGCAGACCGTATATCAGGTCGAAGTTTACCGACTTATACCCTATTTGCCGGGCTGTTTCAATACCTCGTTTTACATTTTCAAATGGTTGCATCCTGTTTATTATTCTTTGTATCTCCGGGTTATTGTCCTGAACCCCAAAGCTCACCCTTCGAAAACCGAGATCGTATAATTCCTGAAGATGCCCGGCGGTAGTGTTGTTGGGATGACCTTCGAAACTGAAATCGTGTCTGTCGTGAATTACAGCACTTTTGTAGATAGGCCCGAGCAGCCGGCGTAAGTTGTCCGGGGAAAAGAACGTAGGTGTACCACCACCAAGGTGAAGTTCTTTAAGTACCGGCTTACTGCCCATCAAAGACAAATACACTTCCCACTCTTTGTGAATGACGGATATATAATCCAGCTCCACGCCGTGATTAGTGGTGATCTTCTTGTTGCAACCGCAGTAGGTACACAACGATTCGCAGAATGGCAAATGTATGTACAGGCTAATGCCATCCCTGTTAGCAGTTGCAAAATCCCGGCTGAAAATCTCCAGCCATTTTGTAACATCTATATTGTCCTCCCAATAAGGAACAGTGGGATAACTGGTATACCGGGGAACCGGTACATTGTACTTAGCGAGGAGATAGTTACTTATGGTCATATTGCAAAGCTACCTGGCACACAAAGCTCGGATGATGACGAAAGTCAGTCCTTTCGTCATAAGAATATCATCTTTCGGTTCTACTCACCCGGAGCTAGTCAGGCGATTATGGAACCTTCCAATTCAATGGCCTTTGGGAAGAGAATATTGTTCTCTATGTGGATGTGCGTATGGAGGTCATTCATAAACTCCTGGAGCTTCATAAATGAAACCCGGTATGTTGTACATGCATCTTCCGGAGGTGTGAAATCATTTGTCAGCTCGGCTATCCTTGAAAACCTCGCTCCCTCCATGGCATGCTCGCGCTCCATCTCCGATATGGGCCTGATCAGTGCGCCAAAAAAGAACGGAGATATTTTGCCGCCTCTTTCAGAAGCACGTGCCATCCCTTTTATGGCAGGGAACAAAATAGTTTCCTCCTTCACCATATGACCGGTAAGCTCCTCTGCACAGCTAACAAATAGCATAAACAGCTCATTCAGCTCAGGATGCCTCATACCATGCACCTTATTGATCTTTGAAAGATAAGCCAGCAGTACCGGGATACTCTCTCTTACGTAAGAATGATGTCTGTCCTCAATATGAGTAGCTAATGCATCTAATGACATAGTTTGGAAAGCGTCCTGCGGCAAAGGAACGGATTGCTTTGTCTTTTCCCGGATCTCACTCTCCACCTGGCTTTGATCGAGCTGCTTCTCTCTGCATACCTGCTCCAAGGGTCTTCCGCCCTTGCAGCAGAAATCAATACCGTATTTCTTGAATACCTCAGCCGACCTGAAGTTAGCGGCCACTATCTGGCCAATAGTTGTTGCCCCGTTTATATTTTGCATTGTATTCATGACGATTATTTTTTACAAAGTAACCGCTATCTGCACTTTTCGATTATGTGCGGGGTCATAAAAAAAAGTTGATATAGATCATCGGTCGGCGTGACGGAAAACATAAAACAGGGCTCCATGGGCAAGTACTTTTACATGTTATTGTTAACCTAATCAAAGCAATTATGAAAAAGATCTCGCTATTTGCGGTTATAACAGTAGCCATATTCGCAACATCCTGTGGCAACAATGGCTCCGAAACTCCCGCTAATACAAGCACAAACACAACGGAACCGGCAGCTCAACCAGGAGCAGGACAATCAGGCGTAAAAGACGACGCCTCTGCAAAAAATGTAGTACAAGTGGCAGCAGGCAGCAAGGATCACACTACCCTTGTAAAGGCCGTGCAAGCGGCGGGGCTGGTAGACGCGCTTAGCAACGCAGGTCCCTTCACCGTATTCGCCCCCACCAATGCAGCATTCGACAAGCTGCCGGCAGGGACAGTGGACGGACTGCTGAAACCGGAAAAGAAGGAAGACCTGGCAGACATTCTCCAGTACCACGTATCAGTGGGTGTATATAATGCTGATCAACTGCAGGATGGCCAGTCACTGGGCCAGGTGAACGGTGGTAATATCACCATCTCAAAGAAAGACGGTAAAATAATGGTAAACGGCACTGCTACCGTCGTTGCTTCTATACCTGCCTCAAACGGTATCATACACGTTATAGACGGCGTGCTCCTTCCTCCCAAAAAATAAGGTGTGCCAATAATAAGAAAGGCTGCAGAATTCTGCAGCCTTTTTGCATGCTCCCGGATATTCAGATGATCTTTATCTGCATTACCGTAGAAATACTAATAGCCCTTTGCTTTGCCAGCTCGGCCTTTTCGCCTTTATACATTTCCTCTACTGTCTCTATAAAGAGCTCCTGCCACCTTTTAAAGTGCGCTGCACTTAGGGGACTTTTCCTGTGCAGCTGCTCATGGGATCTAAGCGGATTGCCCGTATAACCACCGGTATAGAACAATGCGTTCTCCCAGAAGGCATACATTACAGGCAAGTGACGTTCCCAATCAACATGCGCAAACAAATGGCCCAGGGCCGGATCGGCTTTTATTTTATCATAAAAACGATCAACCAGGGCCATAACATCTCCACGTACCAGAATATCCGTTTTCATAACTATAGATCTTTTCTGTTGAACTTCCTCAGCGACAATAATACCGGCACCAGCACCCACAGGCACATAGCACTAACCGAGATGACCATACCCCTGCCGGTACCAAAGAAATCCTTGAAAATAGCGCCCGTATACCCCATCAGTGCTGATATATCCATTTTGAGCAGTATCAGTATACGCGCCAGGTCTATGGGATCCAGCATACTCATTCCTACCATCGCTTTCTCCATGGGATAGTCTGCGAACTGAAAAAGCAGGAACAACACCAGCCCATCAAACAACAAGGAAAAGTATACCCACAACAGGATGGTAATACCTATTCCCTTCGCTTTATCCTTAGTGGTTACTGCGGCAAGCATTGCCAAGGCAACAAAAATGACACTGATGAGCACGCCCATCGATGTCATCATCACACTCAGCGGCGACCTGGCAAAAAACAGCAACGGCACACCAACCCCCACCAGGAAAGCCGATGCCAAGGCGCCCGACAGACCTGTAAAAATGCTCAGCCAGATACTTCTCCTCCTGATAGGCTGGCTGATAAGCAGCTCTATGAACTCTGCACTATTATAAATGTAAATAGTAGAGAAGATAATACTCACGAGCGGCACAATGAACAGCACAAGATTCAGCAAGGTCAGCATACCCTTCTGAACGTTATCCTCAAGACTGAACACACTGAACGTGATCGCCAGCAGGAACACCGTGTAGGCAATAACGATCTTGTTCTTTACAATATCCAGCAGTACATATTTTATGATCTTACCCATGCTGCCTCCTTGTCATAAAGTGTGCCACTGCACGTGATAATTTTGTTTCACCTGTGTCCGTCTTCAGCGAATCGATCGTCTTATTAAAGAGGATGTGCCCATCCTGCATATAAACAATGTGAGATACCAGGTCATCCAGCTCACTAAGAATGTGAGAGGTGATAATGAACAATTTCCCTTCCTGCCTTGCGGCCAGTATCTTCTCTTTCAGAATCTCCGCAGCCACCGGGTCAAGGCCAGCCGTTGGCTCATCCAGTATCAGTATCTCCGGGTTGAACAAAAAAGCGATGGCCGCGCTCACTTTCTGCATGGTGCCCCCGGAAAGCGTGCCCATCCGCTTGTGGTATAACTGTGGCAAAGAAAAAGCATTGATCAGGTCTTCATCCACCTTTCGTTCAGAGTGGCGGATGTCGGTGAGCATATCTATCACCTGTCCTATCTTCATATTCTCAGGGTAACGGCCTATTTGCGGCATATAACCGATAGCCGACCTGTAATTCCAGTTCCCTTCAATATTTGCACCCAATACGCTGATACTTCCCGAATCGGGCACTACCATCCCCAATATGCTTTTTATGAGCGTCGTCTTACCGCACCCATTGGGGCCTATCAGCGCTATGCACTGTGTGGCATTGCATTCTGCAGACACATCCTTAAGTACCTGCAGCCTGCCAAATTTCTTTGTTATATTTTTTACGGTTATCATAGGCGAAGCGGCTTCATTAAGGGGTGTTCATCAACAAGGTCGGCCGGCGTGAGGCTGGGGATCACTTTTTCTGACTTATCCAGCAAAGTGGTTATGAGGCTATGAAAAAGCATCATTGCCGGCGGGTTCTTTTCTATTACCATACTATACATACTCACGGGATGATAAGGCACATCCCCTATTTTATCGCGATTAATATCATATCCTTCATACTTATCCCAATAGTTCCCGTCAAATTTATTGAGCACCAGGGAGCCATTAGTACCCACATCAAAAGTGTTGCCGGTAAAATTGTTGTCACGTAATGTTATGTCCATACAACTGGCTTGTATCTTCAGCGCCCAGCCATTTTCCCTGAAAGTGTTGCGGTACATCTGGATCCTGCTTGCGCCCTCCATAAATATTCCGCTGGTGTTATTCTCGAACTTATTACCTTCTATATAGCTGTCAGATATTTCCTTGAGCAGGATACCATATGCTGCATCACCCCAGTTCTCTTTAAAGTAGTTGCCAAACATTCGTACGTGATTAGAGAACATGACCGCCACACCGGCCCCATTATTTTCGAAAACATTAGCGGCGTAGGTGTCACTGTTGGAAAACATAAAGTGAAGGCCGTACCGAAGATTTTTAAACGAAATATTTCTCCATATAATAGAATTGGTGACAAACTCAAAGTAGATACCATCTCTATGTCCTGAAACGTGGTTGCCAATGATCTGCATGCTATCGCTTTTCCAGCAGTGTATACCGTTGCCGCTCTGCTGCTCGTTAGCCTGGTGAGCAGTAACCGTATTATTGCTAATCACACAGTTAATGCCATATAGAGAATATATCCCGAAAAAACAGTCTTCCACTACATTATTGATCACTTTAACACCATGGCGATTATATATTTTAATACCCGCGTAATCGGTCATACTGGATATCCCTGAATTGCAAATTCTAAAACCGTCAACGATCACTTTATCAGCCTTAATGGATATATTTTCGTACTTATGTTCACCATCCACAGCGGGAAGACCCTTCCCTACCAACATCAGTGCTTTATCAATTACAAGATTCCCTTCGTGATAGACTCCGGCATACACGTATATCGTATCTCCGTCGCGTGCCATCTTCACGGCATTCGTGATCGTCGTAAATGCCTGCCCTTTGCCTACTATAAGGGTTGCACCCATAGCTTGTAAAGCAATAACAAGGAAACAGAAAAAAGATATGTAACGCTTCAAGATCATTTTAATGTCCAGCTAATCCTTTCTCCTCCATAAGTGGTCATTACTGCATTCATGCTATCGAGGCTGCTGAATGCTATGAGATGCCCCTGCATGGGGCCTGTAAGCTCCCTACTGCTAAGTAAAATACTGCCTTTAGACAGAACCAGCGAATGTTGCCCGCAGAAATCAGTAAAATACACTTTTGACTTACCACTAAGCCCAGGATGCGACCCGGTATAGTCGGTCAGACACTTAATATCATCGAACTTATAGATTTTGCCTGTGTTTGTAACGAGCTCGGCCCCGAAACGAACGTCGGATATGGTCATCTTACAATAGGTGCAACTGTCCCTGCCGGTCTTTATAGGCTCCGGCTGACTGCTGCAGCTTGCGAAAAATGTAGCCGATGCACCCATAACCAGCAACAATGCCAGTTTCTTCATTTTGACCGCACGCCGCCATTCTATACCTACACAAAATAAAAGCAATACCCCCGCGCCTACAAATATCCAGCCTCCAATATCCGGTATAGAATACGCCCCGAAATTAAGGAGCTGCTTAAACCCTATCAGCGGAGGCTGGTATGCCATCCCCGGCACTACAATGGCCGCATTCGGGTCCAGGTTATGCCCATAGTTATACTCCCACTTCCAGAAGTCCACCATTGCTACAATGCCAAAGGTCACAAAGAGCGCAAGTGTCAGGTACAGTAATTTCTTCCGGTTAGCGATACCTGTGATAATGAACAGAGCCACAAAAAAGCCTATACAGTACGGCAGAATAGTAAACTCCGGAAAATCTTCCTTATGCAGTGTTTTCATGCCTATGTAGTGATTCAAACCATTTACTATAGCTACATCGCCTTTAATGTCATTAGCGTGAATCTTTAGACGCAGACCTTCAGGATACTGAGGTGCATCAAGGTCTATCCTCCACATGGGGAAGTAAAGAACTGCGATAAGGCTTAACCCGGCGAGCCATAGTATTATCCTTGTTAGTATGCCCAGTTTCTTATTTTTCATGACGACTAATTTATTTTAAAAACAAGATCCGGCTTCTCTTACGGTATACCGCGCCGACAAGCCGGATCTATTTAAATGATACTACTACTTAGCACCTCCTGCTTCAGGTGCAGGCAGGTTCTTACCTGTGCTGAACATCAGCGGCACATTGCTGCCTGCAGGAGAAACGCGCACATACCCCTGCATTTCCTGGTGCAGCGCACTGCAGAAGTCCGTGCAATACATAGGGAATATGCCTACCCTATCAGGCACCCACTTCAGTGTCTGTGTTTCGCCCGGCATAATGAGCAGTTCTGCATTGGCTGCTCCCTTGATGGCAAAGCCATGCGGAACGTCCCAGTCCTGCTCCAGGTTCGTAACGTGGAAATACACCTCATCTCCCATTCTTACGCCTTCAATATTATCCGGTGCAAAGTGTGACCTGATAGCGGTAGCATAGACATGCACCTTATTGCCCTCACGCACAACTTTTGTTGTAGCCTCTCCTTTTGATACATATGGATTTGCATTCTCTTCGATCTTGTAAAACTTCACAGAACGGTTCTTAATCACGTCTGCAGCTACTGCCTGTGCGTAGTGAGGCTCGCCAATGGTCGGGAAATCGAGGATAACCTGCATTTTCTCTCCGCTTATATCAATAAGCTGAGCACTCTGCGACAGTTCCGGGCCTGTAGGCAGATACCTGTCTTTAGTGATCTTGTTGTATGCGATCACATACTTCGGATTAGGCTTCTTTGAGTCGCCACCGGGTACGCAAAGGTGCCCTACTGAATAATAGGTTTGTACTCTATCCAGCACTTTCAAGTCCTTAATGTTCCATTTCACTACTTCGCTCGATACAAAGAACGAAGTATAAGCATTTCCTTTACCATCAAACTCGGTATGCAAGGGGCCTAAACCCGGCTTCTTCACTTCGCCATACAATGCAGCATCGTACTTAATAACCGGTATACCATCAAACTCACCTTCGAATGCCTTATCAGCTATCGCTTTCTGGATCTTGTCAAAGCTGAATACAGGGATCAGCGCAGCCAGCTTACCACTACCTACTATATATTCCCCGGTTGGGTCCACATCACAGCCATGCGGCGATTTAGGACAAGGGATAAAGTAGCAAATGTCTTTCAACTCCTTGGTATCCAGCACCAATACTTCATTTTTTATCTCTGATGTGGCAGTGTGGGTCTTTTCGTTGTAAACGTTGTGTGCATACTTGGTCGCAACCTTCTTTCCTTTACCGGCCTTCACATATTCTTCAGCTTTCTTCCAGTTCACAGCCATAATAAAGTCTTTGTCCTTTTGAGATGCGTTTACTTCAAGAAGTGTATTAGCCTGCTCTGTATTATAGCAGCTAAAGAAGAACCAGCCGTGAGACTTGCCTTTACCGGCGTGTGAAAGGTCAAAATTGACACCCGGACACTCCAGCTGGAAAGCGACGTCCATCTTGCCGTCTTCCTTACCTACGCTAATAAAACTGATATGGCCTTTGAAGTTCTTCTTATAAGTGTTGATCGGTATGTCACCATTTTCGTAGTCGGGAGGTACGCTGAAACGTGTACCAGCCACAACGTATTCCGTGTTCTCTGTGATAAACGGCGAACTGTGATTTCCGCCGCTGTTCGGCAGCTCAATGATCTCAGCAGTGCGGAATGTGGTCAGGTCTATCCTGGCTACCCTGGGTGTATTGTTGGCATTACCAAAAACCCACCTTCCGTCTATTTCACCATTTGTCTGTGACAGCTCTGAGTGATGAAAATCGTCCCACGGCACAAAACCATGTGAAGTGTTGAGCATTGGCTTGGTTTCTTCGCTGTAACCATAGCCCTTTTCAGGATCAACCGAGAATACAGGTACTACGCGCAGCAGCCTTCCACTGGGCAACCCGTAAACGCTCATCTGGCCACTAAAACCACCGGACACGAAATTGTAGAACTCATCGTACTTACCGGGTGCCACATACACCTTAGAAGCGGCATCTCCGGACACTGCATTGCCTGCGTTTTTAGGTTTACAGGCATTTACCCCTATAACAAGTGCTACTACCCCGAGCACTGTCATATAATTAGTATATTTCATAAAAACTTGTTTTGTGTGAACTGATATTGTGTATTACTTAATTCCGTCGTTTTTTCTCATGAATTCATATAAGGCCCTTGCTTCTTCATCGCTCAGATTCTGGTTGGGCATCCTCACAAGACATATTTCCAGCATAGCCTGGGCCTTAGGATCTTTATCCAGCATTTTATCTGTGTTGGTCATGAAGTTCATGATCCATTCAGCCTTGTGACGACCGGTAACGCCTTTCCAACCCGGCCCTACCAGTTTCTCATCGGTAAGCTTATGGCAGCTATTACATTTTACATCATATGCCTTCTTTCCATTATCTGCCATTGAGCCATCCAGCTTGGCACCTATATCCACTGTTTTGAACTTGCCCTCTCCCCTTTCCGGGTCATAAGATGGATTTCCGTTGGCGGTAGTTCCCGATGACGATGTGGCCGGGGCATCCTTGGTTGCATAAGGATTATCTGCGGGTTTGTCGCTGCCGCCGCAAGCGGTCAGGAAGGCGGTGATAGCTGTTAAAAAGATTACGCGTTTCATATTCGTTTTTTATGTGTTTAAAAATGTTAATGCAATATTAGATATGGTTATCCCCCCGCTTTATGCGCACAGTCATAAATGCAGGTCGGCCTATTCAACACACGAATAAAAACAGGATAAAAAATCATCAAAACCCTTTACAGCAAAGCATTACAGAGCCTTCCTGATTGACGTAAGCATAAGGCCTGATATTAATCAGTCGAAGGCCTGCTGCCGGTCATGTGTCATGCGCCAGGCCACGCCTAATTTGCCATGAACTTTCAACCAAATAATATGATGATCGACATCGATTTCCTGCTGGCACACGGCGCTGTATATAAGAAGGTATCTGAAGGAGAAATAATTTTTATGGAAGGAAGTCGCTGCAACTTTTACCACCAGCTGGTAAGCGGTAAGATAAAATGGATCAATATCAACAACGATGGCAAAGAATACCTCCAGTCCATTATAGAGCCAGGAGAGAGTTTTGGTGAGCTGCCGTTGTTTGACGGAGACCCGTATGCTGCTACTGCCATTGCCGACGAAGAATCGGTGATCATTAAGCTACACCAGTCTACTTTCCTGCAGATCCTTGCCGAGCATCCCGAGATCCATATGGCTTTCTCTAAATTACTGGCACAAAGATTGAGATTTAAATTCTTCCTGCTGCGCGAACTGTTTTATAACCAGCCGGAGGAACGAATATCGTCACTCATCAGCTACCTGAAAGCAACCAATCACAATATTTGCCAATGCTGTGGGAAAGTAAAGCTCACGCGGCAGGAAATAGCTAATATGACTTGTTTACGCGTAGAAACTGTGATCCGGACCATGCGCCATATGGCGGAGCGAGGTGAAATAACAATAAAAAAAGGCAAGGTCTATTGCCGGGATATGAGTAAGGTCATACCGCATCATTGCATGAATTGATTTTTTTGCAGTCCCGAAATACTATATGAATTTAAGAAAGTGGTTAACGGTTTCACTCATCGGTCTTCTCCTGGTCGCAGCAATGGGTGTTGTGCTACGCTACAAAATAGCATACTCGCTGACATTTATCGAGCAAAGAAAATTACTCCATGCCCATTCTCATTTTGCATTCAGCGGGTGGGTATCGCAGGCACTTATGGCTTTGATGATAGCGCGGCTGTCTGTTCACAGCAAAAAAGATCTTTTCAAACGCTATAACCGGTTGTTGTGGGCGAATCTCGTATGTTCATACGGCATGCTGATCAGCTTTTTGCTGCAGGGCTATGCATTCTCATCCATATTCTTCTCTACATGCGCCCTGATCGTCTCCTATGTTTTCATGGGCATGACATGGAGGGATATACGCCACTGCCAGGAAAGAACGATCATTAAACCGTGGTTTAAGGCCGCTACCTTCTTTAATGCTCTGTCCTCTTTAGGGGCATTATCGCTGGCATACATGATGGTCACAAAGAACATGCACCAAAACCTGTACCTGGCAGCGGTTTATTTCTTTCTGCATTTCCAGTACAATGGGTGGTTCTCCTTTACAGTGCTGGGCCTCCTATCTGAAAAACTACAGGGATTACAAGTACCTTATGACCGTTTGAACACAATATTCCGGATGTTCGTGTTAGCGTGCATACCTGCTTACTTTCTGTCAGCGTTGTGGATGCCGATACCTGCTGTAGTTTATTGGATGGTTGTAGTGGCGGCCTTACTGCAAGCCGCCGGTTGGTTCTGGTTGGTAAAACTTGTGAAAATCAATACCCTGAAGCTTAGAGCGAACTTTACAAAGCTGCCATACACCGTGATCATATTGTCCCTGGTAGCCTTTAGCATCAAGTACACTTTGCAACTGGGGTCAGTTATCCCTTCTCTCAGCAAACTGGCATTTGGTTTCAGACCAATAGTAATAGGATACCTGCATCTGGTACTACTAGGGTGCACAAGCCTGTTCATTATCGGGTATGCTTTGCATACGGGAACACCCGAAGTCACGCCAGCCCGTAAGGTCGGCTTGACCGTGTTTATCTCAGGTATAATTCTTAACGAGCTGGTGCTGATGGTACAGGGACTTGCCGCGATGTACTATGTATCTCTGCCATACGTAAACGAGGTGCTTTTATGCGTGGCGGCAGTGATGTTCACCGGTATTGCTATCATAAACATCCGAATGCGAAGGACGAATAATCGCCTTCGCAGTGCGGAGCCAGCACAAGATGGAGTGACGGATACTCAAACCGCGTTATGGGCAAGGTAAATGTCATCATATTTCTGCTGAGTGCCTATATCACTTTCAGCTGCTGGGTCTACGGCTCCGGCACATCATCGGCAGAAATGCCCTCCATGGCAGTCAACGGCAAAGCTCTGTGGCACAAGCATAACTGCCAAAACTGTCACCAGGTCTTTGGGCTTGGGGGGTATATGGGTCCCGACCTGACAACCGTAACAGGGGATAAAAGCAGGGGAAAGGCTTACGCTCGGGCAATGCTGATGAACGGTGGTACCAGGATGCCAAAATTTCACTTCAGCGAGGGGGAAGCAGATGAACTGGTGGCCTACCTGGAATATGTAAACAGTGAATCGGGTATGCAAAAACGATGATCATGAACAGGCAAAACATCGGGTATAAATTCATTGTGCTGGGTTTCAGCTGCCTCCTGCTGAGCGTGATATTAGGCCTGGTCGCGAGCCTGCAATACCTGTTCCCGCAACTGCTGGCCGATCACCTGTCGTTCCAACATACCCGTCCGCTTCATGTTTTCCTCGCTATCAACTGGATCTTTTCCTGTGTAACAGGTATTATCTACTATTACCTGCCGGAAGTATCCGGCAAGAAGTTGTATGCTCCTGTCCTCGCTCAGACTCACTTCATACTGTTATGTGCCACTATCCTGATCGTAATATCAGGCTTCTTATCGGGTACATTTTCAGGCAGGGAGTATCTGGAGTTTCCGCCATGGGTTTCGCTGATCATCGTAGCCTATTGGATACTCTTTTGTATTAACTTTTTCAGGACAGCAGGATTTAAACTAAAGGGCGCACCTGTGTACATGTGGAGCTGGTATACAGGACTCATATTTTTCCTGATCACTATGACCGAGGCCCATTTGTGGCTGCTCCCCTTTTTCAACAACAATATCATCCGGGATGTTACCGTGCAATGGAAAGCAAACGGCAGTATGGTAGGTGCCTGGAACATGCTCATTTACGGTACGGCTATGTATGCCATGGAGCGAATCACCGGAAAAAAGGAAATGGCTTACCAGAAAACTTCGTTTGCTTTTTACTTCCTGGGATTAACAAACCTGATGTTCAACTGGGGACATCACACCTATATAGTCCCCGCCAACCCGATCATTAAAGAAGTAGCGTACATCATCAGCATGACCGAGCTCATCCTCCTGGCAAACATAATCATGAAATGGAAACGCGGTCTTCTGAAAGATGAAAATACCGGGCACCTGATGGCCAGGCGATTCTTCATGTCAGCAGACCGGTGGATACTGCTAAACCTTGCACTGGCAATTGCCATATCAGTACCATACATAAACCAGTACACACATGGCACTCAAATAACGGTAGCGCACGCTATGGGCGCCACTATAGGCATTAATACTACCCTATTGCTGGCGTCCGTTACTTTTATCTTCGAGAACAGGCTGAGCAACTACAGCCGCAAAGCCATTTCAATCGCGCTGAAAGTAACGAATATGTCACTGCTTCTTTTTTGGGCATCACTGGTAGGAGCAGGTATTACGAAAAGCATTGCCACTGTGCATGGTGACCAATTTTACCTCGTTACACAAAAGCTGCTCCCATACCTCCGGATCTTTTCGGGTGCCGGATTGGTGCTTGTTGCAGGACTGGCAACTATCTCCATCACTTATTTAAACATCATTTTTAAACGGCCGGCGGAACAATCATCCCGCGCACCCCTCATAAAAGCAGGTTCATGAGCCACACATTTGATAATACCGCAGTAGCTTTCAGCTACAAGAACAATTCTGAGCTTAAAAGAGCAAATTTTCTATTTTCGTTCATGGCGTCCCGGGCCCTCACTATTACCGGGATCAAGCTGGTACAGCTGTCACTGGCACTGCAGCTGCCGGTAAGATGGTTGCTGAAAAACACGATCTTCAAGCAGTTCTGCGGCGGAGAAACACTGGAGGAAACAGCCGGGCTCACACGCAAGCTGGGACAGTTCAATGTAGGCACTATACCGGACTATGGGATAGAAGGCAAAGACGAAGAGGCCACATTCGACAATGCTGTACCGGAATTCGTAAAAGCTATTGAATTTGCGGCCACACACAAAAATGTTCCTTTTATCAGCCTGAAAATAACGGGATTTGCCCGTTTCTCCCTGCTGGAAAAAATACATGCCGGCGCAGCGCTCAACACCCAGGAAAAAGATGAATGGGAGCGTGTTTTTAAGCGTATTGACACCATATGCTGGCACGCTGCCGAAAGTAATGTTATGGTACTTGTAGATGCTGAAGAAACCTGGATAATAAACCCATGTAATGACCTGACCGAGGCAATGATGGAAAAATACAACACAAAAAAGGCTATCGTTTTTAACACCTTTCAGCTGTACTGCTCGGGTACACTGCAATTTTTAGAAGAATCCATACAAAAAGCCGCCCGCCTGGGTTATGTACTGGGAGCCAAACTGGTAAGAGGTGCATATATGGAGAAGGAGCGCTTGCGGGCCCGCGAAAAAAACTATCCGGACCCTATACAACCCGACAAAGCTGCCACCGACCGGGATTTTGATAATGCGGTAGACCTCTGCCTGCAAAATCTCGACAAACTGGCCGTATTTATAGGCTCGCACAATGAGCAAAGCAATGCGAAAGCAGTAGCGGTCATGCACCGGCTTAACATTCCTCATAATCACAGCCACGTTTACTTCTCCCAACTACTGGGTATGAGTGACCACATTTCTTTCAACCTAGCTGCTGAAAACTATAATGTCTCAAAATACGTGCCGTATGGCCCTGTAAAAGACGTGATCCCGTACTTATTGAGGCGCGCTATGGAAAATACCTCCGTAGGCGGACAAACCAGCCGGGAACTTTCCCTTATAAGAATGGAGATGAACCGTAGAAAGATAGCACACAACCAGCCGATCCACTAAGGCCCGCAAAAGCAATGACGATAATTTCCGGCTGCCTATAGGCAGCCGGTATCACATCTGGCAGTATACAAATAAGAGCCGGCATCTTGCCGGCTCTAAGGAAGGAAATGGTTTGTGACCTGGAGTATGTTGGATTGGAAAATTTCGTCTTATCATCTACGTGATAAAGTGATATAAAAGTACAGTGGGCAAAACCCATACTAAATGACTGCAGACAGCATGCCACATGATCTTGATCAAGGTTGGCCCGCCCTGCCTAAGCCTGATGAAAGGCATAAATGCACCTGACTTAGGTCATTATTTCCGGTCGGCTATCTAAATACTTTTACAGTATAGAAGTTCAGAATAAAACATTATTAGCCAACAAAAAACATAAACAATGAGCGCAAAAATAAACTACGGAATTTACGTCGACCACAAACACGCCTTTATCGTGTCCCTCAATCACCTGCAACACGAGCAGTTTATAGAAGAAAACATCCTGGACAATACTGAGCATGTCGTCCTTGCCAAACATGTAAACGAGCAGGAACATGTCCAAAACCGCGCCCACGAATACCTCGCGAAAATGTGTAAGTCTGTAGCCTCAAAGCTCACCAATCCTCACAGCATTGTAATATTTGGTCCCGCAGGATCAAAATACACAATGATGCACACCATCGAAAACAGTCCCGAATTCAAAAACACACCCGTGGAGATAGAAGCGACGGATGTAATGGACAAAGCGGCTGCCATCCGGTTTGTGAAAGGTCATTTTTCTACTATTACTGTGGGCCAGCAGACATTTACAGCTGCTAAAAAATAAAGGCACTGATACATGCGAATATAATTATGCCAGGCGTTGCAGACCCGCAACGCCTGCTTGCTATTGCACATAGTACATTTTCAGCATCCCCTTGTTCTTCGCCACGATCTCTCCCCTGTATTCACAGGCAAATTTATTCTGTACCAGTTCGTATGTAGTTTGCGAAATATTTATCTTGCCGGGATCGCTCTGCTGCTCCATGCGCGCCGCGGTGTTCACGGTGTCTCCCCAAATATCGTAAGCAAATTTCCGAACACCGACGATACCGGCTACGACACTGCCGCTGTGTATGCCTATGCGCATATCAAATGTCCCGCTGCCCAGCTGCTCTTTTCTTCTCAGCATAAAATCCCGTATTTCTCTTGCAGCAGTCACAACATTTGCCGCGTGATCGGGATTAGCCAGCGGCAGGCCGGAAACGGCAAGGTATGCATCTCCTACCGTTTTTATCTTTTCAATACCGTATTTATCGAGGATATTGTCAAATGCCTTGAAGCAATTGTGCAGCTCATCCACCAGTTGTTTCGGGCTCATCCTTTCCCCGGCCTCAGTGAAATTGACAAAGTCAGTAAACAGCACAGTCACATTATCAAAAAGACGCGCATCTGCGTTACCTTTCTCTTTAAGCTCTGTGGCTACTTCCGAAGGCAATATGTTCAGTAAGAGTGTCTCAGACTTCTGTTTTTCTACAGAAAGCAACTTGTTATTTTTTTTCTGGGAGTTATAGCTCCGAAAGGTCAATAAAGTGATCAACAGCAGCCCGGCAATGCCAGTAACAAAGAAGCCCCTTTCATTGCGTTTTTTCGCGACCGCCAGTTTGTCTATCTCAATTTGTTTATCCTTCAGGTCCAGCTCCCGCTGTGTCTCCAGGTTGGTGATCTTTACATTGTTCTCCATATTAAAAATGGAGTCCTTTAACACCACCGCCTGCTTATACCATTGCAAGGCTTCAGTGGCATTTCCCATTGCAAAATATGCATCTGATAAAGACCGGTTGAATTCCAGTATATTATTGATATCTCCGACCGCGGCCAGCGTACTTATTGCAGACTTAAGGTTTTTTACTGCACTATTCAGCACATATTTCTTACCCGCGCGCACAAGGCTGTCTGGTTTCACGCTTCCACGGGAGGTATCAGTTGCTATCATTATGTAAGTTTCACCCATATTCCCCATGACCGTACCCACAAGCTGCTGATTACCCACCCTTCCGGCCAGTTCCAGCGCCTGTGCATCACAGGAAAGTGCAAGTGAATAATTTTTCAGGTGGTGATTAGCTAAACCGATATTTGCCATATTGATGCCCATAGTGCCGGTATCATGCAGCGCAGAGTTAAGTTTCAGAGCATCCTGAAAATACTCCAGCGACTTTAAATGATCACCCAAATCATTGTACACATTACCAATGTTATTCAGATTAAATGCCTCCCACGATCTGTTCCCGATACGCCGGTTAATGGTAAGGGCTTTTGAGAAATAATCCAGCGCCTTGTTATAATTCTTGAGGTCGTAATACACATTACCGATATTATTTATGGCGCCTACCATGTGCAGTGTATCCCCCATTTCCTCGCAACCTTTTAAAGTCTTAAAATAGTATTCAAGTGCTTTGGGGTTATTTCCCTGGTTCTGGAAAACCATGCCGAGGTTCATATAGGAGCCTGTTATGTCGGATTTACTCTGCATTTCCTCGGCAGCGACCAGACCGGCAGTAAAATGGTCGAACGCTTTTGCATAGTCAGCCCTGGCGGCATAAAAATTACCGATCCTGTTGTGCGCGTTGAAAATACCTTTCTGCCAGCTGATTTTCTGTGCCAACGCCAACCCGTCCGACGCATATTTAAGGGCATTTTCCGGATCCTTGCGCCCGTTGTATGCAGCAATGAGCAACATGACATTCACCCTGGCAGTATCTTCCCTTAATCGCGGAAGTTCCTTCATCAGGGAATCCGAAAGTCTTTGCCATTCCTCCGGCTGGGCGTAAACAGAGCTACTGGCAACTATTGCAAGTAACAGGATAAGTATTTTGAGCTGTTGCATAGCAAAAAGGTTTTAGTAAACGGTGTACTGTCGCGCATCCAGCCTTAGTTCGCCTTGATCTTCTCCAGCAGTTCTTCTGTGCCCTTCACGTTCTCGCCATCCTTCTTGCCCTGTTCTATGGCTTTGTTAGCCCATTTTGCAGCGTCTGCCTTGTTGCAGGTCTTGTAAAGTAGGGCCGCATATGTATCCATAGATGGGTAATTGGGGGCATTTGTCACTACATTCTTCATATAGCCGCAAGCCTTCTGCAGCATTTGCTTATCGTCACAATCCTGGTAGATATTCCAGCACAAAGAATTAATGGACTCGGGATTCTCATAACCACGCTTCTTTATCATTTCATCCATAGCCTCCCCGAATTTTCCCCACTCCTTTGTCTGCCTGTAATAGTCAAGCCTGAAATTCAGTTTTGTATCTTCGGCATCGGCCTTCACGTATTTATCTACCAGGCTGAGCACCTCGGCAAATTTCGTTCCGTCTTTAGCCTTGGCAGCTGCTTTCATACGGCTATATAATATATCCAGCACTTTATCGTTCACTTCGGCGGGGCCATACAGCTTTTCATACTTTGCGACGTTGTCGAGGAAATGTTTGCAGTATTTCTCATTCAACTCAAAACGGGCCATCACCGCCCAGTTTACTTCCGAGAACAGGTCCTTTTGCTTATCAAGGTATGCAGTTACCTCTTCCGGCTTGGGAAATTTTCTTTTACCGTTCTCTGCAAATGCTTGCTTGTATATTGCCGGGTAATCCACATCCAGCTTGCTGCTGAAACCCGGCGCCTTGAACTGCGAATTTTTATCGAGTGCATTGTGCAGCTCTTTCATAAATTCTTCGGTCTTACGGTAACCTACAGTATTATACACATACTCCCCTTCCGGGCTGAAGAAAACAAACGTAGGAAATCCGGTAATATGGTACTTCATCGACATCGTAAGCCCTTCGCCATGCTCCATGTCCATCTTCACAGCCACAAACTTTTCATTTATGAACGAGATGATCTTCGGGTCCACCATTGTTTCCTTATCCATCACCTTACACCAGCCGCACCAGTCGGTATAGCAGTCTATAAAGATGTACTTGTGCTCTGCTTTCGCTTTGGCCTTTATTTCGGCCCATGTCTTGTTGTAGTAGTTTACGTCGCCGGCAAAACTGTGTATGTTGCAGATAGCGGCCAGCAGGAAAACGGTTATAATTCGTTTCATATCATGTAGTTGGATTGCAACAAAAGTAACTCGTTTCACCAGATTCTTTTAGAGCCATACAACTTAATAATATATATTCGCCCGCCGTACGGTCATTGAACGGCGAAAGCAGAATGATCTCTGTGCGAATTAATCGCACAAGTTTTAAAAAACATGACCGTAGTATTGGAAAAGTCGCAGAAATTTTTTATAAATTTATAGTAGGATTATAAAGGTGCGGGATCAGCTTTATTCTCGACTGTTATCATACCCATATCTGCACAACTCAAGTTCGTCCCGGCACTATTGTTTAACTTCTTAAATGGTTTTGTTATGCCGGAATTTGATAGCAATCACGTAAAAAACATTGCGCTGCTCGGACATTCGGGCAGCGGGAAAACAACGCTGGCTGAGGCCATGCTCTTTGAGGCAGGCCTGATCAATCGCAGGGGAAGTATTGAGGAAAAGAATACGGTGGGTGACTACACGGAACTGGAACGAGAGCGGGGCAATTCTATTTTCTCAAAATTGCTACACACCCATTACCGCGGCTACAAAATAAATATACTGGATACACCGGGATATGACGACTTCGCAGGAGAAGTGATCAGCGCACTGCGCGTGGCTGATACAGGCGTAATGTTACTCAATGCAGTGGAAGGCGTAGAAGTGGGCACCGACATCATATGGGAGTACACGGAGAAATTCAAAACACCCATGATATTCCTGGTGAACAAGCTGGATGATCCGAATGCAGACTTTGATAAAACGATACAGGAAGCAAAAAACCACTTTGGCAGCAATGTGGTAGTAGTGCAGTACCCGTTGAACGCGGGTGCAGGGTTTAACGCCATCATTGATGTGCTGAACATGGTGATGTATGAATACCCCGCAGAAAATGTGAAACCAAAAAAGAAACCTATACCGGACAGCGAGAAAGCGCGGGCAGAAGCTATGCATAAAGAGCTGATAGAATCTATAGCTGCTAACGACGAGACGCTGATGGAAAAATATTTTGACAAGGGCGAACTGACAGAGGACGAAATGAAAAGCGGCCTGCACTTATCAATGACCAGGCACGACCTGTTCCCGGTATTCTGCGCATCAGCGGTGCAGAACAGGGGTGTGGCCCGGCTGATGGGCTATATAGATAATGTTGTACCGCCATCCTGCGAGATGCCGCCACAGCAACTGAAGAATGGCGACACCCTGCCCTGTGACAGCAACGCATCGGCAAGCATATTTGTATATAAGACAGTGAATGAACCGCATGTAGGCGAACTCAGCTTCTTCAAGGTATACTCGGGAACCATACGGAGCGGAATGGAACTGGTAAACGAGAGTACCGGTGTAACCGAGCGAATAAACCAGCTCTACGTGATGGAAGGAAACAAGCGTACCAACGTGACCGAACTGATAGCTGGAGACATAGGAGCAACACTAAAGCTCAGGAATACGCACGTTAATAACACCCTGCACGAAAAAGGCAAACAAATAGAACTGCAGCCCATAGTATTCCCCGACCCATTGATGAGCGTGGCAATAGCCAACAGCAAGAAAGGTGAAGAAGAAAAGCTGGCATCAGCGCTGCACCAGTTGAAAGAGGAAGACCCCACGATGCATGTAGAGGTATCTACAGAACTGGGACAAACACTGCTGCACTGCCAGGGAGATATGCACCTCTCAGTAATCAAGTGGAAGCTGCAGCATCTCTATCACCTCGACGTAGCCTATGCGCGACCCAAGATAGCTTATAGGGAGACCATACGCTCTAAAGCAGAAGCTACATACCGCCATAAGAAACAGTCGGGCGGATCAGGGCAGTTTGGTGAGGTGAGTATGCGCATAGAGCCGTGGTACGAGGGCATGCCGGAACCCGAGAACCTCACCGTACGCGGGAAAGAAGTAATAGACCTGTCGTGGGGCGGCAAACTGGTATACTATAACTGTATAGTAGGCGGCGTAATAGACGCACGCTTCCTGCCATCGATACTGAAGGGTGTGATGGAGAAAATGCACAGCGGGCCCCTCACAGGCTCTTATGTGCGGGATGTGCGGGTAAGCGTATTCGACGGCAAAATGCACCCCGTGGACAGTAACGATATTTCGTTCAAGATCGCCGGCACTATGGCATTCAAGGAGGCTTTCAACCGGGCGAACCCGTTGCTTATGGAGCCTGTATTTGCACTGGAGGTACTTTGCCCCGACGACCAGACGGGGGCTATACTTGGCGACTTGCAGATGCGCCGCGGCATAATAGAAGGCTTCAACAACGAAGGCCACTTTACCGTTGTAAGTGCCAAGGTGCCGCATTCTGAAATGTACCAGTATGCGTCTGCATTGCGTAGCCTTACGCAAGGCAAGGCCAGGTTCAGGATGAAGTTCGATCACTATGCCCCGGTATCACCGGAGCAGCAAAAGAAGCTGACCGAGAACTACAAGAAGGAAGTGCCGGAGCTGGTGGAAGCATAATACTAATATATAATTCAACAAAGGCCTTACTAATAGTAAGGCCTTTGTTTGTTACTGATAAAAAAGCGTACCTTTGATGTAGAACTTTAGGGGTGTCGGCCATGACGGCAGACTGAGATCATACCCTTTGTACCTGGCCAGGGTAATGCCTGCGAAGGAAAAAGTAAATGCGATCTGCATCTCCACTCCTGAAGTCCCGTTAAGTTTTTAGTTTTTAATGCAGGGACATGAACATTTTCGTTAACGACAAAGCACAGGAAGTAAATACACAAGCCAATATCGGCGACCTGCTCACATCATTGAACCTCGCATCGCAGAAAGGTATTGCTATTGCTATTAACAATAACGTGATACCGCGCACAGAGTGGAACACTCATACGCTCCGGGAAGAAGATAAAGTGATGCTGATACGCGCGACACAGGGAGGATAAGTTAGTTGACTAGTTGAGAAGGTTGATCGGTACAAAAAGTTTAAAGTCATTTTTAAAATAACACACATGAAAAAAGACACCGCGCCAAAAGAGAATATCAGCGTAGGGCCATTCCCTAATTCTAAAAAGATATTTGTGCAGGGTAAGCTGCACAATATAAAAGTGGCCATGCGCGAAGTGCAGGTGAGCCCAACTAAAACACTTTCCTTCGGTGTAGAGGAAATACTTCCTAATCCATCGGTGACCATATACGACACCAGCGGGCCATATACCGACCCATCGATGACCATTGATATTAAGCAGGGATTACCGCGCCTGCGCGAAGAGTGGATCAAACAGCGCGGCGACGTAGTGCAACTGGAGAAGTTCACGTCAGAATACTGCAACCAGCGGATGGCCGATGACTCCCTGACCCACCTCCGCTTCGACCATATAGAGATGCCTTACAAGGCAAAGGACGGGCAAAATGTATCGCAGCTTCACTACGCCCGTAAAGGCATTATTACCCCCGAGATGGAGTATATAGCCATACGCGAGAACCAGCGTATAGACGAGCTGATGAACAACAACGAGCTGTGGAACCAGCATCCCGGCAACAGCTTTGGGGCGAGAACGCCACTGAAAAAAATCACTCCTGAGTTTGTAAGGGATGAAATAGCCGCAGGACGCGCCATTATACCTGCTAACATCAACCATCCTGAAAGTGAGCCCATGATCATAGGCAGGAACTTCCTGGTGAAGATAAATACCAACATAGGCAACTCTGCCGTCACATCGAGCATAGAAGAGGAAGTAGAAAAGGCGGTATGGAGCTGCCGCTGGGGTGGCGATACACTTATGGATCTATCTACCGGCAAGAACATACATGAAACCCGCGAGTGGATCATACGCAACTGCCCCGTACCGGTGGGAACTGTGCCGATCTACCAGGCATTGGAGAAGGTGAACGGCAAGGCTGAGGACCTGACATGGGAAATATTCCGCGATACGCTGATTGAGCAAGCTGAGCAGGGTGTAGATTACTTCACCATACATGCAGGTGTATTACTACGTTATATTCCGCTTACGGCAAAGCGCGTGACCGGTATAGTATCACGCGGCGGTAGTATCATGGCTAAATGGTGCCTCGCCCATCATAAGGAGAACTTCCTGTACACGCACTTCGAAGAGATATGCGAGATCATGAAGGCCTACGACGTGAGCTTCTCCCTGGGCGACGGTCTGCGCCCGGGCTCCATTGCCGATGCCAACGACGCCGCGCAATTTGCTGAGCTGGAAACACTGGGAGAGCTTACCCACATAGCCTGGAAGCACGATGTACAGGTAATGATAGAAGGGCCGGGCCACGTGCCCATGCACCTGATAAAGGAGAATATGGACAAACAGCTGGAGTGTTGCGCTGAAGCACCATTCTATACGCTGGGGCCGCTTACTACAGATATAGCGCCGGGATACGACCACATCACCTCGGCGATAGGCGCCGCCATGATAGGCTGGTACGGTACGGCTATGCTGTGCTACGTAACCCCCAAGGAACACCTGGGCCTCCCCGACAGGAAAGACGTGAAGGATGGCGTAATAGCCTACAAAATAGCCGCTCACGCAGCCGATCTTGCAAAAGGACATCCGGGCGCGCAGTACCGGGACAATGCGCTGAGCAAGGCACGATTCGAGTTCAGGTGGGAAGACCAATTCAACCTGTCGCTGGACCCGGAAACTGCCCGCTCATTCCACGACGAAACGTTGCCGGCAGAGGGCGCCAAAATCGCCCACTTCTGCTCCATGTGCGGCCCGCATTTCTGCTCTATGAAAATAACGCAGGACATACGCGATTATGCTGCATCTAAAGAAGCGGAACAAGGCATGGAAGAGAAATCAAAGGAATTTTTAGAAACAGGGGGTGAAATTTATTCATAAGCAATGAATAATTCGAAGCCATATGTCTTGTCAATAGCCGGGTTCGATCCATCGGCGGGCGCGGGCGTGCTTGCCGATATCAAAACTTTTGAGAACAATGGCGTATATGGCTTCGGCGTAGCTTCGGCGCTCACATGGCAAAACGATGTAGAGTTTGAAAAGGTGGAATGGATAGACTATTACAAGATCATACAGCAAATAAGTGTACTGCTGCGCCGGTTCAACATACGATATGTAAAGATCGGTCTGATAGAAAGTATGCATGTACTGCATGAGCTTACAGCATTCCTGAAGAAACGCATCGACAATCCGGTCGTGGTATATGATCCGATACTGAAAGCCAGCACCGGGTTCGTTTTCCACTATGCCGGCCATGAGCATATGATAGGCTCCCTGCAGGGGCTGCATTGCATTACCCCTAACCTGCCGGAGGCACAACAACTCTTCGGTGCAGAAGCCCTGCATGAAAAGCTTAAACAATACAGCGCGAATGTCAATATTTTCCTGAAGGGCGGCCATGGTGATGACAACGAATCAACTGACATGCTTTTCACCCGCAACAAAACTTATAGCTATTCAAATATGCGCCTGGCGAATGGAGAAAAACATGGCAGCGGATGTGTATTGTCATCGGCATTGACGGCGCAGATAGCACTAGGGCACCCGTTGCATACCGCAGCAGAGCGCGCAAACAGGTATACGTATAGGTTCCTGTCGAGCACAGACAACTTATTGGGCCATCACAACGCCAACACCATATGAAAAAGAAAATAAGCAAGCTGCACTACATCACAACCACTCCTGAGCTGGCCGAGCAAGCCTGCAAGGGCGGTGCCGACTGGATACAGCTGCGCTTAAAAGATATCAGCTACGACGACTATAAAGCAGCAGCGCTGAAAGTGCAGGCTGTGTGCAAAAAATACAATGCAACATTCATCGTCAACGACAACATAAAACTGGCGCTGGATATACATGCCGATGGCGTGCATGTAGGCAAGAGCGACCCCCTGCCCCACGAGAGCATTTTAGAAATGCTGGACAGGAACGGGATAATCGGGGTAACGGTGAACAACGTAGATGACTTCGAGCACCTAACGGGCAAAGAGGTGAGTTACGTGGGCTTCGGACCGTTCAGGTTTACGGAAACAAAGAAGAAACTCGATCCTATCCTTGGACTGGACGGGTATAAAAGAGTATTTGCTACACTGCGTGAAAAAGGCATATCGCATGCGCCGGTAATAGGCATCGGGGGCATTACAGCAGCCGATGTACCGGAGATAATGGGTACAGGCATACATGGCATTGCGGTATCCGGCGCTATAACAAATGCGGCGGACATAGGTGGCGCGGTACGATCATTCACAGAATTAATGAACAATAACTGACATGGAAGATAAACTGGTAATAGCAGATAAAGTTTTCACATCGCGCCTGTTTACAGGCACTGGGAAATTTGGCAATCACCAAATAATGGAGGAAGCGTTGATCGCTTCAGGGTCGGAGCTGGTAACGGTGGCACTGAAACGTGTAAATACAGACGGCGAAGACGATGACATACTACAGCATTTGCAGCACAGGCATATCAACCTGCTGCCAAATACATCCGGCGTTCGTAATGCGGAAGAAGCAATATTCGCTGCACGTCTCGCCAGGGAAGCGCTGCAAACCAACTGGCTGAAACTGGAGATACACCCGGACCCTAAGTACCTGATGCCCGACCCGATAGAAACACTGAAAGCGGCTGAGCAACTGGTAAAGGAAGGCTTCATAGTACTGCCTTACATTCACGCAGACCCGGTGCTGTGCAAGCGGCTGGAAAATGTGGGCGTCGCCGCTGTAATGCCGCTCGGCTCCCCTATCGGTAGTAATATGGGGCTGAAAACGCTGGAGTTCCTCCATATCATAATAGAACAAAGTAAAGTACCGGTAGTAGTGGATGCCGGCATTGGTGCGCCCAGCCACGCAGCTGCGGCTATGGAGGCAGGAGCCGCTGCAGTGTTAGTAAATACGGCCATAGCGGTAGCCGGCGACCCAATACAGGTGGCCATAGCCTTCAAAATGGCTGTGGAAGCCGGCCGCATGGCATATAATGCAAAACTAGGCTCTGTAAAAGCATATGCCGAAAGCAGTAGTCCGTTGACAGAATTTTTAAACTAAGAGAATGTTCACTGAAGTTTTTGAAAAACATGATTGGGATGAAGTGCTGATGAGCATCTACGGAAAAACTTCCACTGATGTAGAGCGTGCTTTAAATAGCAGGAAAAGGACTATTGAGGATTTCAAAGCGCTTATATCCCCTGCCGCTGCTCCGTACCTGGAGCAGATGGCGCAAATGAGCCATAAGATCACACAGAAACGTTTTGGAAAAACGATACAACTCTACGCCCCGCTCTATCTCTCGAATGAGTGCCAGAATATCTGCAATTACTGCGGTTTCAGCTACGACAATAAGTTGAAGCGCAAAACGCTGACCGGCATGGAGATCATACAGGAAGCCGAATACCTGAAGCAACAAGGGTTTGAGCACGTACTACTGGTAACCGGGGAAGCGAATAAAACCGTAGGAGTAGATTACCTGAAGAATGCCATCCGCCTGCTGAAGCCTTATTTTGCGAACATATCCATAGAAGTGCAGCCCCTGGATGAGGACGAATACAAAGCACTGGTAGCCGAGGGACTTTATGCGGTTCTTGTATACCAGGAAACCTATCACAAAGAAAATTACAAACTGTACCACCTCAAAGGCAAGAAATCGAACTTCGACTATCGGCTGGATACCCCGGACAGGCTGGGCAATGCAGGGATACATAAAATCGGGCTAGGAGTACTTATAGGACTTGAAGACTGGCGGGCAGATAATTTCTTTACCGCTTTGCACGTAAACTACCTTGAAAAACATTTCTGGCAGACGCGCTATAGTATCTCTTTTCCACGTTTACGACCTGCTACAGGCCTGATAGAACCTAAAGTTGTTATCAGTGACAAAGAACTCGTGCAGCTTATCTGCGCATGGCGCTTATTCAATGAAGAAATTGAACTGTCAGTGTCGACAAGGGAAAGCGAACTCTTCCGAAACCATATTATTAAGCTTGGCGCTACTACCATAAGTGCAGGCTCAAAGACAAATCCCGGCGGTTACGCCGTAGAACCGGAATCGCTCGAGCAATTTGAAATAGATGACAGCCGCCCCGTAGCTGACGTAAAGAAAATGATAGAGGACAGAGGCTACAAAGCGGTCTGGAAAGACTGGGAACAGTTTACAGTAGAAAAAGCCGCGGTGTAAGTATGTTGATCAGCGACGAGAAAAAACGATACAGCAGGCAGATAATGTTGCCGGAGATCGGCATAGCCGGACAGGAAAAACTGTTTGCTGCCAAAGTGCTGGTGATAGGTGCCGGTGGCCTTGGCTGCCCCATCCTTCAATACCTTACTGCAGCCGGCGTGGGACTGATAGGTGTAGCCGACCCGGATACTATTGATCTATCTAACCTCCAGCGCCAGGTACTGTATACTAAAGAAGAAATCGGGCAATTAAAAGCCGATGTCGCCATCAGCAAAATGAGAATGCTGAACACATCTACCCACTTCCGCATTCATCGGGAGTACATCAATGCTGGTAACGCGCTCGAGGTATTGAAGAACTACGATATCATTATTGATGGGTCTGACAATTTTGCAACGCGGTATGTGGTGAACGATGCCTGTGTGATACTGAACAAGCCCATGGTTTCAGGGGCTATATACAAATTCGAAGGCCAGGTGTCCGTTTTCAATTATAATGATGGCCCTACCTACCGTTGTATCTTCCCTGAGCCACCCGGCGCCGACGAATCACCAAATTGTGCCGACATAGGCGTTATCGCTACCCTACCGGGTATTGTCGGCACCATACAGGCAAATGAAGTGATTAAAATGATCACAGGTGTAGGTGAGGTTTTATCAGGCAAGTTGCTGGTAATAGACACCCTGACCATGAATACCCATACATTCAGCTTCAAGGCCGTACCTGAAAATAAAAAGATCACACAGCTCGCCGACCAGGCACAATATTGCGAACCCGCAGTAAAGAGCATTTCTTACTTCGACGTGCATGGCATCCCCGAGAGCGAATTGCAGTTGGTGGATGTTCGCGAGACCGAAGAGCACGAAATAGAGAACATCGGCGGCATCAATATACCGCTGTCTGCGTTTGATGCGAGTTATGGCCTTTTCGACAGGAAGAAAACTATTGTGCTGTACTGTAGCTCCGGCACCCGCAGCAAGCATGCCGCCCGGCTGTTGCTTCAGAAGGGCTTCAACAACATTTTGCACCTCGAGAAAGGTATCAATGCCCTCATTAAGCATTAGTTGCCTTCATTATTTCATCGAATACGCTTACGGGATCGGCGGCATTCCATATGCCGCCCAAAACTGCTGCACCGTCAAAGCCATATTGCCTGAGTATACTTATTTGCTCTGCTCCTACTCCACCCAACCCTATGAGCGCCGGGCAAGATCGGTGTTCCGCAGTCATTTTTTCTCGGGTAGCTGCTGCGCCTGCAAGGTCTATTGCAGCGGCATACCCCGGCTTCGAAATACTGTTAAATACCGGGCTGATAAAAACATAATCGTACGGAAACTTATTGCTCTCTATCTCCTGCCAGCTATGGAATGATGACGATATAGGCACTGAAGCAAGTCGTTTGATCTTCAGCCACACCAGCGGGTCGTGCCTCATGGTTGTGTTCAGGTGAATACCCCCAAGGGAATACTCGTCGTAAAGGTCAAAATAATCCTGCAACACAATGCAGGAATGATACTGCGGGTCTATTGCCTCAATATACTTTCGGCAATCCTCAATAGAAGATAATGGCTTGCGGATATGAAGCCTCGGCAGTCCCTTCTCAAATAACTGGTTAACGAGATCAGGCTCGTCGTGCATCGTAGTATCAGAAGTAATAACTATCAGCTGCATTTAAACACAATATACTTAGATTTGCCCGGTGGCAGAAACCTCTGAACCAAAGATAAAAATATGCCCCGTATGTGGCAAGTCTTTCACCTGCAGTCCGGCCGATTGCTGGTGCAGCTCCTTTCCGCACATTATGCCAATGAACATCGCCGCCGACTGCTATTGCCCAAAATGCCTGAAAGCGATCATTGATACGAAAATGAGCAATACTCCATAGAAAAACGGGCCGCCATGTCGATGGCAGCCCGTCACTGGTATTCAATCTTATTTCTTACTTAACCATTGCCTTCCCTTTTCCTGAAAGCGGCCTGGCGACAGGAGCATTTACGCCGTTCGTCGTTGGAATTTCATTAGCAGTAGTAGCTCGGTTGTGTTGCGCTGAACTGGGCAAATAACCAACTCCTTTTTCAGGGCCCATGCCATATACCTCAGGCTGAAGATATTTTCCTTTTTCACTTTCAGGTTTCTCCACTTCGTTCACAATACGATACATATTGGCAACTGGATCCTGCCTTACGCCCGATACCTGCCAGCTTACTTTTACGTTGGGTTTATCCGTCTTTATCTTGAATTGGTTACCTGATATCTCTTCCGACACGATAGCCTGCGCAAACTGCCCGATACAAGTAAGCTGGTATTTATATTCTTTATTTAAAATACTAAAATAAGACGGTAGTGTAATAACGGCATCCCCACTTGCATCTGTCACTACATTACCATTGTAAATATTCATCATGTCATTCGATTCTATTGCAGAATGATACAGGTATTTATTAGCAGGATCCCGTGGATCGTCTATTTTAAACGGTTTTGTACCACCTGATACTGTTGTAGCATACGTTGTGCCAGCAAAATAGCCCGCATAATTGGTGCCCGAACCAGATGCAGTCGCATATATGCCATAATTACTAGCACCACTACTTGCAGTACCGTAATAACCATAGTCGTTACCGGTAGTAGTAACCGCTGATGTGCCACTTGAAAAAACACCTACATTATACGCAGCACCACCGGGGCCGCGGGCAAATGCATGAAGGCCATGGTTTTCATACGTGGAATTGGCAGAATAACCAACAACACCCGTGCTCACATTTGATGTCGCCGTAGAGCCGGTTTGCCCAATTATCGCCTGGTGGTTAAAATTAACACCACCTAATGTTACCGTTACATCCTTTGAACCGGAAACGTGAACCATAGCAGCTGGAGTTACAACACCGAAACCCGAAAGGCCGGCGGCAACAGCAAGACCATAACCAGCCGATCCGCCATCAAAAAACCCACCATAGCTGCCTGCCGGATCACCTTCTCCTAATATGCCCGAACCACCGACTGCGGAGTTATACCCCTCAACACCAGCCGCGGTACCTGACAAACTGTAACCAAAAACACCATCATTCGCCTGGCCTACACCTGAAATACCAATACCGGTACTTGACTCACCATACAGACCTGAATTAATAGTTATAGAACCGGATGCCGCTGCGCCGGATATACCATGAACTGCGTGTTGGTTGGTTGAAGATGATGCATTAACTACCTGGAGTTTATTTGTAGCAGTAGGTGTGATCGTACCAAGTCCTACTGAAGTACCATTATCAAATATCTGCGAGTTACCAACGGCAGTTGCGCTTGTAAATTTAGAAACATAGTTGGTAGTCCCGGAAACCGTCGGAACGGTGATCGTAGTGTTAGTTACAGCTGTTACCCGACCATAGGCATCAGTGGTGAGCACCGGCACCTGAGTGGCTGATCCATAAGTGCCCGCCGTACCCGCTGTAGCCAGTCCCAGTGTGCCTGTGGTTGTAATGGGGCCACCAGTCAGTTGTCCGGCAGTTGTGTTAACCGTCGTTACTGTGCCTGTGCCGCCTGCGGTGATCGTAGTGTTGGTAACACCTGTCACACGCCCCTGCGCATCGGTAGTAAATACCGGCACCTGCGTACCGGAGCCATAAGTACCTGCCGTGCCCACATTGGGCATACTGATGGTACCACTCGTAGTAATAGTGCCACCAGAAAGACCGGCACCCGCTGTAACCGAAGTAACTGTACCGGTACTTCCGCCACCGGCGGCGGCTGCGTACATTGCATACGGAACACTTAGTAACTGGTTAGCACCTACGCTTGTATAGCTCGTCCCTCCCGCAGGGTCTATTTCTACTTCCAGGTACTTGCTGCCGGCTGCCCAGTTAATAGACGCAAATGTGCCTGAAACAACAGTACCGCCCCCTATGGCTACATTGTAAAGACCAAAAGCATTCGTGGTCGGCGTCTGTGTTTCCTGGTATACCGTAGTTCCCGACGACGAGCCATCGTGTATAGTAAGCCGCAGGCCTATAGCTGTGCTCGCCAGTGGCGCACCCGAAGTACTGCGCGCTACGCCCTGGTAGTTAAACTGTTGTGGCGCCTGTGCGTTGGCTATCACCGCAGCCAGTAACATGATCGCAAATTGTATAATTGTCTTTTTCATGATCTTTGTTTTAGAGTATCGTTTTAGTTGATTATTTTATTTTTTGAATTTTATATGATGCACGCTCTGTTGTACCAGCTGTATTCACGGTCACTTCCAGCATGTAATTGGCGCATGCCAGCCCCGCAACACTGAATTGCCCTGTAGCAGTGCCTTGTTTTACATCAATTACCGCCGATGTGATCTCCTTACCGGTCATATCCAGCAACCTGTACGACAAGCTTCCCATGTCAGAAGAAGCGTATTGCAGGTTCACTACTGTACTGGCCGGATTTGGGAATACCTGCAGGTTTTTCAACAGCCGCTGTTCGGTTACTTGCGTGCTTGTCGCATCATATGGCTGCAACACACCCTGTGTAACAATAACGGACGATCCGCTGAATGTGCTGACAAGTGTCATCTCACCTACGGACCATTCAAATTCATTACCGCCAATAACGGCAGTGCCACCCGCTGCATTCAGCGTTCGGGGGGATATGCTCTGCGCTCGTATGGAAATTGCGCCACCGATCGCTAACAAAAAAATCGTTGTTTTTTTCATTGATCATGGAGATTAAAAGTTAAAAAATGGTCTTTTGCTTAAAAAACTACTCAAAGCTACCGGCGCGGTTTGTTAACCGATATCACATCTTTTGGGAGGCTGAATTATCTTTGATTTGCTCGATTGCCAGAGTAAATGTATAAAATATTATGAAAAGCATCTTAACGTTAACATTTCTGCTCATTTCCAACACCTTCATGACCTTCGCATGGTATGGCCACCTGAAATTCAAAGAAATGGAATGGGGCAAGGGCCTGGGATTATTCTCCGTCATACTTATCAGCTGGGGCATGGCCTTTTTTGAATACCTGTTCCAGGTACCGGCAAACCGCATAGGATTTAAGGAGAACGGTGGCCCGTTCAATCTTGTAGAATTGAAAACCATACAGGAGGCCATCACACTCATAGTGTTTATGGCGTTCTCCGTCATCGTATTCCGCCAGCGGTTCGAATGGAACCATATCGTCGGCTTTTGCCTGCTCGTCCTTGCAGTATTCGTGATCTTTAAGAAATGGTGAGTCTTACCGGTAGTATTCTATTATCCGGTCTGTGATGTTTGTGTATTGGCTCTCCGGGCCGCTGTACTGCCTGAGCCAGTTCCCGGCACTGTCATAGCTGGTATACCGATAAATTGTAACAAACGGTGTAGTAGCTCCGAAGGGCATGCTTTGCTCCTTCACGCGCTTGCCGCTATCGTCGTAAGCGTACATTTTCATATAATCAAGCCTCACCACCTTACTGCGCATAGTGTCGTCCGGCTTGGCCAGGTCGCGGCGCATACCCACTGTATCCTTAATGCGGTTCACATAGAGTAGCTCTTCCACCAGGTCGCCTTTCACATCATAGCGGTACGTAAACTGCTCCAGTAATGTGCTATCTCCATCATATTTATTGCAGCTCGCCAGGTAGCCCCTGTCGTTGTACCTGAACACCGACCGGCGCCAAAGCTTACCATCCGCCTTATAATTACACCGTTCCGTGCGGTTGCCATGTTCATCATACTTGTAAACTACCCGCTGGCTTATGTCACCCGCGGCGTTATACTCAGTCACCCCTGCCTGGCTACCATGCTCATCGTACGTATAAGTTCTTTTATGGTTCAGCTTCCCGAAGCCGGATGCGATACTGCCGCCTGTGTAATCTTCATCGGCTACCTGGTTCCCCTGCTCGTCATAGGTAAATATGTAGATCGTGCTCCATATTGTATCCGCTTTGCCATTGACTAGTATCGGGAATTGGCAATTGATCAACCGCTTCACCTTCCCTTTCAGCTGCTGCCTCTGCAGGTCAGTCTTGCGCGCGGTATTATCGCTTCCCGAACCGAAAAAAAGTAGAAACCCGGAAAACAAAATGAGCGTCTTCATGACCGAGCATATTTCCGGCAAATATAATCAGAACTGCAGCCTTACGCTGCCGAAAATGCCAAAGTACTTCCATTTAGGCTCTCCCGGCTCCAGGGCAGGAGACACACGCCATACAAAGTCGATGCGGAATACCTGGAAGATGTTGGATACACCCGTACCTAGCTCCAGGTAAGGATCGCCCTTCAGCATCCGGAAGTCATTATGGCCGGGATAGTTCTTATGAAGATTCAGCTGTTGGTTCGCCTCACTCAGTGAGCCCACCAGGCCTTTCGCCGTCCAGAATTGGCGGAACTTAAGCTTTTTCAGCAGCGGTATGCGGTTAAAAATGCCACCGCCTATATTATGCTCAACATTGAATCCCGCATATTGGTCGCTGATGAATTCGTAGGTATTCATCATTTCAAACGCGTATTGATTGTAATAAAGGAATTCATTACCGGGATGTATCTCCAGCAGCGGGTAAGGCAAGCTTTCAAAGTACTTTCCGGCAAAAAGATTGTAATAAAGGTTGCCGAAGGGAGGTACAGGTATCCGCTCGGTAACAGAGAAGCGCACCTTCTGGTAGCTGTAAGCGCTGTTCAGTACATCTTTAAAACCGGCCGTAAATTCAAGGTTGAGTACCGGGTACTTGCTGCCAAGATTTGAACGGCGGTACTGGCCTTCAAGGTAATCTTCTTTATAGGCAAACCTCAGGTTAACGCCCACTTCACTGCTGTTAACTGTCTTTGTTGGCAGACCTTTATTATCATAAAATATACCTGCATACGGCAAGGGAAAATACGGTGTAAACTCCTGGTGGTGAAGGATAAGTTTATGGCTGATCCCGTTGAAATAGTCCTTATGGAATTCCAGGCGCTCTTCGTCCGCAAATGCCAGCTTCCACGGTATGTTCTTCTTGCGGAAGGTAGTCGTAAAAATGTTATCACTGCCCAGCTGGTCGTAGTAGTTGGTGCTGTGTATCACATCGTGCGCATAATATCCATAAAGGTAGGTCCACGGCTTCCGGTTCAGCATCCACAAGCCCGTAAAACCCCACTTGAATTCCTCGTCTTTCAAACCATATGCCAGGTAGCCGGTGTAGTGCATATCCTTTAGCGACTTGGGCGTACCTACCGATACGCGGAAGCGCGAGCCTTCTACTGTATTAAAGCTGTACAGGTAATAATAGGGTCCAAGCTGTATAGGCCCCACGTCCTTTACGCCGGTGGCAATGAATGTTATCAGGTTCTTATAATAAGTGGTAATAGGCATTTTATTTATGGTATCCACCATCTTATTGATAGCCTTTTCATTCTTGGTAAGCGAATCCGGCCGGTTGGCCGCCCACCACTCGTCCGACATCTTCTTTGAGCTGTCTCCTACCACTACCCGTTCTTTATACTGCGGGTCAGCCAGCACTTTAGCCACATTCGTATCGTTAATAGCTACTTTATGGTAAGTTGTGGTTTTTCTTCCTATGAAGCCCGGAAGCTTCTGAGAGTTGTAGAAAGTAAAATTGGCTACGAATTTGTCCTTTATAGGAAACCAGAAACTGTCTACAGGAGCAAACTCCTGGTAAAGGCTCACTTTATCCACCCAGTTGATGTTTGCCAGCTTCGATACATCCATGCTCATACGCTGTATGGCATACACGGAGTCCACTACCCAAAAATCGCCATTGAAACAGTTCTCACTGGCACGCTTGGGCACAAACTGCACCAGTATCACATTGTGCCCGTATATCACCTGCGTATCCTTTATCTTGAACCTATAATAGAGCAGAGCCTGGTCGCTGATAGGGCTGATGAATTTCTTATCGAATACGGGTATATAATTGCGGTATACGTTCACGTTCTGGTGCAATGTTCCTAAGTATTTCACCACGTTCTCATTGTTCACACCCTTTACCATACTCGCTTTTATGAACTCGCGGTCTTTCTTCGGGCTGCGCTGAAAATAATAATCAGATAAAGTCTCCGTCAGGTACAAAGGGAGGTACGGTTTCGATTCGGATACCGTATCAATGTTATCAAAAACGAAAGTGTAACTCTTGAGTATGGGTATCTTCTGGAACTGGGAACGGGTCAATCGTTGCAGGTCGGCCTCCAGGCGGTTATAAGCCTCGTATTTATAGTTTTCCGCCTTGTCGGGGTTATTATCCGGCTTATGCTCTATTATATGTCGTACCAATATCACCGCCGGGTCCTCGCCGGCATGTATTACCACGTCATTCAATGCAGTATTGGCTCGTTCCAGTTCTATTATGAAATTATAGTCATGCCGTGTCTTTTTTAGAAGCTTCTTCACAGTAGTATAGCCGATCGCTTTAACTGTGAGGGTATCCGCGGGTAGCTTAGGCACACGCATCACAAAATTGCCGTCAAGATCGGCGGCAGTACCGGTTGGTGTCCCGGGAAAGAAAACCGTCGCGAAGGGAATACCCTCCCCTGTGCCTGCATCCACTACCTTGCCGTTTATTACATAATCGCTGTGGGGCTTTACTACTCCATTGCTATCTGTCTGCTGGTTTAGTTTCGTCGAGTCTATGACCGGTTTTGTAATGACCGGGGTATCAATGATTAGTGAATCCTTTGTCTGCGCATACAAAAGGTTCCCGGCAAGGAACAAAAAAATAGTAACTACAGCCTTCATAAACGCTATAGGCGTAAACAATCGGACCATCAAACAAATATACCCCTAAAATGATAACGACAACTCACTGGAAACCGTTATAAATCACAATAACAATACAATTCCCTATATGTATTTGACACTCATTATTCATTTATCTTTGCGCGCTAAAATCCACTTTTTGAGCTCAAGGATCAGGATAGGCGCTGTCAGTTATCTGAACACAAAACCCCTTCTTTACGGTATCCGGCATAGCGCCCTCGCAAACGAGGTAGACATTGTTGTTGATTACCCCTCACAACTCGCCGAGAAATTAAGGAACAACACGTTAGACCTCGCCCTGCTCCCCGTGGCTGCTATACCCACAATAGAAAATGCACACATAGTCAGCGACTATGGCATTGCAGCAGAGGGCAATGTCGTATCCGTTGCCATCTTCAGCCAGGTACCAATAGAACAAATAAAAGCGGTATACCTGGACTATCAGTCGCGCACCTCCGTCCGCCTGGCGAAATTGTTGCTTGACCAGTACTGGAAGAAAGAGGTAGAATACAAACAAGCCACGGAACACTACATCGATTATATCCAGGGCACCAATGCAGGAGTAATAATAGGCGATCGCGCCCTTCAGCAGCTCAACAACTTTGAGTATGTATATGACTTGTCGGCGGCATGGAAAGATCTCACCGGCCTCGACTTCGTATTTGCCGCCTGGGTGGCCAATAAAGAACTACCGGCTGATTTCCTCACCCGCTTCAACACTGCCAACGCCGAAGGCCTGCGGCATATGGATGCGGTCATCGCAGAAAACCCCTTCCCCTACTACGACCTCCATACTTATTATACGGAAAACATAAAGTTCCTCCTCGACGAGAACAAAAAGAAAGGCCTCACAAAATTCCTCGAACTGATAAGAGAAAGGGAATAGCCCCTATTAACCTATTAACCTATTAACCTATTAACCATCACTCGGTTTTACTCGAAGATGCCACCATTTCGTTTAGCTTATCTATCTCCGGTCCTGTGAGGTAACGCCACTTCCCCGGCGCAAGATTGCCTAATTGCACATTCATGATGCGCACACGTGTGAGAGAAACAACATCATACCCTAAATGCTCACACATGCGTCGTATCTGCCGGTTAAGCCCCTGCGTAAGTATGATCCTGAACCGTCTGCCCCCTTCCTGCCTTACAAAACACTTGCGCGTCATTGTTCCCAGCACAGGCACTCCGCTACCCATCTGGCGAATGAATTCAGGTGTAATGGCCTTATCCACCGTCACGATATACTCCTTCTCGTGAAAATTACTGGCCCTGAGTATCTTATTCACAATATCACCGTCGTTGGTCAGGAATATAAGCCCGTCAGAGTCCTTATCCAGCCGTCCTATCGGGAATATGCGCTTGGGGTGGTTGATGAATGAAATGATATTGGTCTTGTCCTTCAGGTCAGTGGTTGATGTGATACCAACCGGCTTGTTAAGAGCTATGTAAATTGGCCGCTTAGCGCTGCTCCTGATTGGCTCACCGTCTATTGCCACCTTATCGCCGGGCAACACACGGGCACCGGCCAAAACGAGCTCACCGTTTATGGTCACCCGCGCCTGCTCTATCAGTTTATCAGCCTCCCGCCTGGAGCAAAAACCGGTGCTGCTGATATATTTATTAAGGCTTACCTGCTCTTCCTTCATCTTTCACAAAAATAGCATTAATATTTTTTCGGTTTACTTATCTTACATACGCTGTGGGACAGGGATACAGAATACTAATGCTAATAATGAGCCTGACCGCTACTTTCGCGTTCCTCTTCGGCATATTTCTCCTTGCCTTTGCCAATAACGACCTGCAAAACAGGTTCAGCTACCTGCTGCGCGATGATCACGCCATATATATGACGGGCTTTTCCTTCTTCTTGGCAACCGTTGGCTGGCGGTCGGTATACATGCGGTACATGAAAAAGAAATAATGCTTGCATTTTCCCGTTTACTAATTTCAGTACAGTACACTCAATGACCCGGATACTACTTATAATAATGAGTACAGTTACCACGCTCCTTTCTGTTTTGGGCATTACTGTAATTCTTATATTTGCCGCTTACGGGCATGATGATCCACCTAATTCAACCTACAACTGGCGCCACGATGGCTTCATATACATGACTGCATTTACCTGTTTGTCGGCGGTCATTGGGTGGCGCGAAGTGTATATACTCGGCACTAAAAAATAATCCTTTGATTTTCCACCCGCCACATGCTACTTTTGATTTTCCACTTAAACAACGAACATGAACCAGGTACAGGAATTTAATGAATACCGCGCCAAAATGAATGACGTCATTCTCGGCAAACAGAATAAAGTCATCAACAGGCTCTACAACCTCGACACCAACACATACATGGAAGGTGCACTTTCCGTGCGCACCAAAGAAATGCTGGGCCTTGTAGCCAGTATGGTACTCCGCTGCGACGACTGTATCAAGTACCACCTCGGCAAGTGCCACGAGCTGGGTGTCTCCACCGACGAGATGTATGAGATATTTGCCGTAGCGAATATTGTCGGCGGTACTATTGTCATACCCCATACACGCAGGGCTGCTGAGTACTGGGAGGTGCTGATGGCTGGTTGATACGTTTTAACATTTGCCCTTTAGCGTTGGCATAAATTTTACCCCCGTACTGAAAAATGAGGGTTAGTTTATGTTAGTCAAACATACTCATATTACATACCTTATTGCGTTACTGCTGTTTATACAAAACAGTATCGCACAGGAGTCCTCCACCACCGCTGCTTATCGGTATAACTCTGACAGGTTCATCCGCCTCGGTGGCACTGATGATTTCCTCTGGGGCACAGACAATCAGTATACTGAAGGCATAAACCTCGAGATCGGTTCGCCGGGGCTAAGGAAATTTCCACTCTCCAAACTGTTGCTCAACCCTCTCCCTAATGTCAAAGTGCAGTACGGGATCGGCATAGAGCAGGCCGGCTATACCCCCAACAACCTGGAAAACTATGAGGTGAACCTAAAGGATCGGCCGTTTGCGGGTACTTTGTTTCTCAACACATTTCTTACCTCCATAGACAGCAGCAACAAACAAAGGTTCTCCTCTATGCTCACTACAGGTGTGATAGGACCGGCAGCCATGGGCAAGGAATTACAGGTGGGTGTGCATGCCATGCTCGGACAAGTGCAGCCACCCGGTTGGGCCAACCAAATAAGCAACGACATAATTCTCAACTACCAGGTAGGCTATGAAAAACAAGTAGTTGCAGCCGATGGCATATTCCTGCTCAGCGCAGGCGTATGGAGCCGCTTCGGTACACTGAGTGATAAGCTGTCGCCCGGCCTCCTGGTCATGCTCGGCAGTTTTGATTCACCCTTCACCGGCACACGCTCTAAGAAGAACGTCCGCTTCTATTTATACGATCGCCCGGGTGTCGACTTCGTGGGCTACGATGCCACCCTGCAGGGCGGCGCATTCTCCACCAGCCCCTATACCCTGCAATCCAATGAGATATCACGGTCTGTACTCAGAAACATCAGCGGCTTTACGTTCACCTACCGCAGCGTCTCCATCGAATACTTCCATGTTGCTCAATCCCCCCAATACCGCGACGGCCAGAACCACTCTTGGGATGGCATACAGCTCACCACGGCAATAAAATAACGTTTTTAAAAAAGTTTTAACAACCCCGCACCCGGGTGGCGTTGTGGAAAGGCACAAGGATTTGTTTCTTTATAGAAACACACACATATGCGCCGCTTCTTCATTTTGCCGCTCTGCTGCGTTATTCTCATTTCCTGCTCCGGAAATTCAAAAGGCGCTCCCAATGCCCCCGATATTACCGTAAAGCTCAGAGAAACCGTAGACAGTATTGTTGTCCTGAAAAGCAAACGGCAAATGCACGTATACCACAGTCAAAAGCTTTTGAAAACATACAACGTATGCCTCGGCAGCAGCCCCGTTGGCCCCAAGCATTTCAGGAACGATCGGAAAACACCTGAGGGTATCTACCACATCGACGGCAAGAACCCTTATAGCCACTATCACAAAGCTTTAGGTATCTCTTACCCCTCTGCCGCCGACATGCAGTACGCCCGCAGGCACGGCAAGCCGGCCGGCGGCGATGTCAAGATACACGGTCTGCCCAACGGTTCTGCCCTCAAACCCGACGAACTGGTCACCGACGACTGGACATGGGGCTGCATCGCTGTAAATGACGTAGAAATAGATGAGCTATACACCTATGTCACCGTAGGCACGCCCATAAATATTCTCCCCTGACCTGGTATACTACTGCCGTTACTCAGATTTGACAACTTTTTGAAAGTTGTTCAAATCTTTGCCTGCGCAGGAAACTTTTTTTTTCAGATGGCACAATTTTGTTTTCCCGGAATACGAAAATGAATGGCCTCATCCGAACGTTGATACTAGCTGCCGCCTTGCTCCTTCTCTACGTCCCTTGGAGCTACGCCGGCCCACGCATCTCAGCAGCCCAACGCGCAGCATTGCTACGGCACGTTACCGAAAAATACTCCGAACAAACCACCAACCCCGAGAAAAAGAACCGCAAGACCATGTCCCAGTTCGGGTACAATCTCTATGAGTTTCAGGTACCGGTCTTTCCTATTACCAAGTTCATTGACCCTGAATACTTTGGGATGCAATCCTACGGCCGGCCCGATCGCATGATGGAAAAAAATGGCGCGCTATATACCTGCCGCGGTGGCTTCATCGATTTCTCACATGCCCGCGCGGCGGTCAACTGGACAGTATACTTTTCACTCAAAATCCTCGCCGACAGTTCCCGGGTGAGCATACCTGGTGAAGCGGGTATCCTCACCTTAGAACTGCAGCACCTCGATGACCTCTCCCTGGATGACATCACCTCCCTGGCGCAAAAGATAGCATTCGAGCGCCTGGTATGGCATGAGATAGCCAGCTGGCACTACCACAAACCCTATCACAACACCAGTGAGCAGCAATCCACCTTTACACCCGAAGACAACTACTCAAACTTTGTAGGAACGGAGATCGGGAAAAAAGTAGTGATGCGCATGCTCTACGATACCACCAACCGGCCGTATCGCGAGATAGCCGCCGAAGAAATAGGAAAATATATTAACTCCCTCGAGCCGGTACTCACTAAAAAAGACAGCAGGCTGGCCTACGACATTGTAGACCGCAATAAGCAACGGAAACTGCCCGCTGATGCGCGGAACAATGATGTCTGGTACGACAGCAGAATTATCTTCAAGGACCAGCGCTATATCTTCAAGCGCAACATAGAGATCGGCCCCTCCCTCACCCCATGGCTCGTACCAAATGCCGTGGGGGTCGGTTGCCCGCCGGCCCCGCAACCCGTAGTTTTGAACGTACCGCAACTTACCGGTGCAGGCGTATCTCTATACAACTACTATACCTTCACTATCACCCCTGATCCCGCAATGTTCTACAGCAGCAAAAAGCACCGGCAGTTGCACCCGGCATTCGGCAAATTCACAACCCGGCATATTAACGAGGTGGTCGCGCACCTGTACCCTCAAATGGAAAAAGTGTTATCACCCGGTTTCGATAGACGCGACAGCAACGATCCCGTACCCGGCTATTCGCACATCAAAAAAGTATTCCTGAAATAACTACCAGCTACCCGGCGGCCCACCCTGTCCGGATCTTTCTAAAAATTCCCCGGTGAGTACTTTACTCATATCAGGTTCATCGGCCTCGTAGGTCTCAGGGCTGAACGTGAAACCACCTCTTGGCGCTCGCAGGTAATTTATAAGCGCGTAAACGACAACGAACACTATCGCCCCGCCCAGCAGCATAGCCATCCCCGCCGACATAATAGCATGATAATACCTTACCGTCATAACCGAGAAAACAATAAGCGGCAAACTCACACGTATATATGTGACATTGCGCTTCAGGATGCCGAACACGATATATATTGCCGGCATTATAACTATCCACCCCCAAAAGAACCAGCCCATCGGTAAGGGGTCCTGCGGCTGCAGGTTCAGGTCAAACATAGAATTGCTCAGCTCCCGTACCAGGTAATAATTTCCCGCCCCATACAGCAGCAGCATAGCTACCACTCTTACACACTTCAGGCACTTGTGGTACAGTAGCATACTACGCACCTTCAGCCCCTGTTCCGCAAGGAACCAAATACTCCCCGTCGCCAGCATCATGGCAAAAGGTGTGGTCGCCTTGGCAAAGTTCCCGGTAAGCTTGTAGCAGAAGAAGATAAACAGTACAAACCCTATCGTAGCCAGTATGCTCATCACCATATCAGCAAAACGTATCGCCACTATCGAGAAAAACACAAAGGCAGCCAGGTACAACTTTAGCTCGGGGTTTTTCACCTGGTCTTCCGGCGGGCCATACCAGCTGTGGGCCAGGTAGACATACCATACCATGCTCAACCACGCGAACACCGCCGCCATCGCTGCCAGCATATTATCTACCCCTGAATTGTAATGTCCCTTTCTCCGCACCACCGCTTCTGCAGCTACATAGCAAATAGCCCCCATAATAAATAACAGTACGGTCACACCATTACCTCTGGGCCGGAGCACCAACGAAAAGAAAGAGCATATGGCAATAAGTATAACCAGCGTCAGCAGCGCCAGCCCTATACGCACAAAGAAGTTAGGTGTATAGAACGCCGTCTTGTGCTTTGCCATGATAGTCTCGTGCGTTTCCTCGTCTATACACCGCTCATGCAGCGCCTCGTCAGCCTGCCTTTGCACATACCTGCTATACAGCCACTCCTTATTATATGCTATCATGTTTCTTAAGCAGTTTATTGAAGTGCATCAGCTGCCTTGCCAATAATAACCCCGATGCAATAAAGTAGAATATCATGCAGTACAGGTCACCGTCACCGCTGTAGTCCATTTTATTTATTAGCCTCACCACCACGTAGCTCAGCCCCACATAACCATACAACACAGACACCACAAGGAAATAGAGCGACCGCTCCACATATGCCATGCGCGCCTGGTACACGGTAACCACCACCAGCGCCACAAACCACAGCAGGTACCAGTCGCGAAACTCCATCATACAGGCTATCAATGAAATGAACAGCACATGCACCCCGAAGTTCCTGTACACAATAGCAAAATGCCGCTTCACCCCCGTCTTCAGGCTCAGCAGATAAAACAGGTGAAGCAGCAGGCCCAGTATCACACCGTTGATCACTATATCCTCGTCATTCAGCGCCGACGACCACATCAGCTTCGTCGGCTCCACCGCTATGCCCATCCATGCGCCCAGGTTGGTAACGGCAAGGCTCAACACACCTTTATGGTCAAAGAGGTAAGCAAAGAAGAACAGGAATACCATGGGTATAAACGTGGCCAGCCCCCACTTTTCACCAAATGCCTGGTACTGGTACTGTATATACCCCACAAACGCCAGCATTAGCAGGCACCCCAGCAGCAGTATATAATCAAACCAAAGGTTGGGAGATGGCACAAACTCTTTGCCAAACGGCGCACGCTTTTTAAAACAATAAACGAAACACACTGCGCACAGTGCTCCGGTAACAAACACCAGCGAGGCATGGCCTATGGTATCTATGTTCTTATACAGCAGTATCCCCAGCCCGCTGGTCATCAGCAGTATGCTCAGGTATAGCAGCACCCGCAGGTCCCAGTGTACCGACACGGGCCTGCTCTTTTCATGCTCCCTTACGCACCCCAGCGCCTCCGGGGCTATGATCCCCTCCTTCTGTAACTGTTCAAAAACGGGTATATCCATAAAAACACACTGGCTGCATAATATTAACTAAAATACGCCGTTTTATATTGCGAACATTCCTATTTTTATACAAATTCATACATGGTATTCGATATATATAAGATAGCGTCCCCGCACCTTTCACCGTATATACAATACATCCTGTTCAACTATGCCGGCACCCCGGAGCAGCCGCAGGCCATCACCTCGTTTGCCAATACCAATATCTGCCTGGGCATAGTAAAGGAAAAAGAGCTCGTATGCCGTGAAGACGGCGTCAAGCACATGCGGCCTAAAGCCGGCATCAACTCCTACCTGTCAGGCATGTACCTGCTCCCGCACAAATTTGAATCCGGGGGCACGCTCGACGAGATATGTATAGATTTTACGCCGCTGGGGTACTACCACTTCTTCCGCTTCCCGGTTAAGACCTACATTTTACACCAGGACATTCTCACCGAAGGGTTCGGCCGTGATGCGGCACATTTTTTTGAAACTGTTTTTAAAACCTGCAGCTTCCGGCAGCGCGGCGCCATGATAGAGCAATACCTGCTATCTAAAATAGCCCCTGCTACCAATACCTTCCTGGAGCAATGCCTGTACTACATCCACCGTGAGCATGGTGATATCACGCTCAAAACACTCGCCACCCGCCAGCAGTGCTCCGAAAAAAAGATAGTGCGCGCCTTTACATCCTCTTTCGACCTTACCCCCAAGGACTACATACGTATCGTTAAGTTCCGCAATGCACTGGCACTCGTCAACAGCAGCACCGACAGCCTCACCGGCATCGGCTACGAAAGCAACTACTACGACCAGAGCCACTTCATCAGAGACTTCCGCTTCTTCACCGAAAAGACCCCCAAACAGATCCGCGATAACCTGGTGGATGTGAAGCAGAATGTGATCATTGGGGTGGAATGATCCGTGTCCGTTTTTTACAATTTTGTCTTTACTTTATTATACACTTTTGAAAAAAAACTGAATGACAAAGAAGATAATTACGGTATTGCTACTATCAACTTGCGTAACCTCTACCAGCCGGTCGCAGGAACAGGCCCCTACCCTGAAAGGCAAGGCCGTTATCTCTATAAAGAATGGCACTATCGACTGTGACTTTAAGCTGGTAGACATACCAAAAATACCCGACTATGTCTTCATCATCAATTCGGGTATGAACATCCGCTATATCCGCAATATTGAAGATGACTACAGCTTTGGCTACGAGCGGGTGCATAATGATACCATTTCTGACGAAGGACTCTGCTACTACATTCCTGCCAATAAAAAAGGTAAGCTCGTGCGTGAGGCATTGCAGTTTAGCTATACCGGCAAATACCCGGTGTACAAAGACACCCTTAGATCTACCAACTATATGGACTGGCGGGGCAACATAGCATTTAACGACCACTCCCTGAGAACGGACGGCGCACAGGCCGCCTGGTACCCGGTACTGTATGACATCCGGAAGAAGAAACGGTACGAAAATATCAGGTACGATATAGAGATTACCTGCAGCGACTGTAATACTATATACCTGAATGGCAACGCCCCCGTAAAAGGGAAGAAAGGCCACTTCAAAAGCGATGTACCTATGGAGCTGTTTCTCTTTGCCGGCAACTTTAAGACCGAAAAAGTGAGTAACACCTGGTTCATCAACCCCGACATTACTACTGCGCAGATGAGCGAATTCGGTAAAATGACGGAACGATACAAAAAGTATTATGAAGACAAACTGCATATCCCCTACAAGCACAATATCGCTTACCTGCGCGCTACGCCTGTTTCCAAACGCAATTCGTGGATGTTTGTCGCCTATCCTACTATAATAGTGGCGGGCAGGGGCAACAATGGCATGAAAGGCTTCTTTGATAAAAAAGAAGGTGATGATTACAAGCCGTTCATTGCCCATGAGCTCGGGCACTACTACTTTGGCGAATACCTGCACTTTAATTCTGAGTTGGGAGGGGCCTTAAGCGAAGCGTTTGCAGAATACATGGCATTTAAGATCACTAAAGAATACCTGCCAGACTCGTTTTATAATGATCTCATAGCAAAGAAAATAAGCGAGGTAAAGGACTTCCACCCCATGCCACTGTCTAAGATAAAGAGCGAGCACGACTATGGTAACCGGGAGCTGATCTGCTACTACTCCACCCCGTTGCTGTTGCTGGCCATAGAAAAGGAAATAGGACCGGATAAGATGTGGCAGTGGCTGCATACCATACTGGTCACGAAAACGGATTTTACGAACTACGACTTCCTCAAAACTACATTAAAGACATCGCTCAACGATGACAATACGTACCGAGCGATAAGCGATAAGTACTTCGAATCGGATGTAGCCTTAAAGACAGCTATAGACGTAGTGACGAAGAAGTAAACAGCTCCCACTGGCATGGGAGTGCCAAAGACGCTGTTTAACTAGATCAGTCCATTTGTTGCAAATCCCTTTTACATCGGGGCAAACCGGAGTTTGGAAAAACAGAAGCCGTTCACCTGGGTCGCTTTCCCCTGAAAAACAACTATACGCCACATTGTCGATAGGAAACACAACAATCCGGGATGGACGTCGTAATATAGGATGCCAAATTGTATTTCTTATGCCTAAGTCGCTTCACTTTTACATTGTAGGACTGCTGCTCATCGCATCTACTGCTGCAAGTGCTCAGCAGAAAAACATCATAACAAAACAGAAGAAGATAACCCGGTACTATTCCGTAGAGCCATCTGATTCACTGATAGTCAACGACGCCTTTGGCGATGTCCATATCGACACATGGGATAGAAATGAGGTTGCGATAGAAGTTGTGGTCACCGGCCGGTCTTATTCCGAAAAACGCTCACAAGATATTATAGATAATGCAGGATTCACGGACATAGTATTTAGAAGAGGCGATGGGCGACTTACCTTACAACCCTTTTTAAAGACACCTTATAATAACAACAATGGCGTTAACGGCATAATCGTCCCTGGTGCTACCGATCACGGCATGGAACTGAATATCGACTTTTTCATACACGCGCCGTCCGGTAATCCGGGGGTGATAAAGGTAAATTATGGGAACGCATATATCAACAACTATTCCGGAAGTTTATTGCTTAGAGTTTTCTGTGGAAACTATTTCGTAAAAAACCTTAGCGGTGAATACAAAACATTAATGGTTGACGGGCATAATCATGATAATTGCGCAAACACAATAGACGGAATTGACAATGCCGAGGTAATGATCTCCTCCGGCGGTAAACTTGTTGTAAAAAATGCCAGGAATCTTTTTATCTGGGGATATGACAGTCTCACAATATATGGAACGCAACAACCGGTTGGTGCCCAGCCTTATATCATCACGAAAAATCATCACACGAACATTGTGGATGGGAACGTCTTTATTCTTGGCCCGCAGCGTTTTAATGACACTTTTACCGTAACCGACCCTATTAGCCGCATCCAAAAAAGCCTTGTCATCGATACCTTATGGTTTCCTGTTACCGCAAATGGCAAACCTGTGCGTTACGGCTATAGATCAGGAGCTAATATGACAAACAATGCCAACATACCGGTTGAAGAACAGATCCTAAATAATCTGAAAAGGATCGCTAATGCGGACAGATATATTGACGGCACTTTAATAGTTGACCTTCGCCATGTAATTGTCGACGAGAAAGGCGCTATAATATATAGCGATTGTGAACAGCTTAAACATATGGATGCCGAAATGGTAGTAAGAAATCTGCCAATGCCTTCGCGAAACGAACTGTTCAAAAATGTCAGGGTAAAGCCGACTATCCGTAACGGCCGAAAGGTCATTGCACATCATAGGATATTTATGAACAGGTACCTGGTAGAGGTTAGAAACCATGTAATCACTTATCACAGGATATAATTTTTTCGTGTCCCCACCGAGTCTCATCGCTTAGCAATGTGTGTGGGATGGACTCGGGGGCATCAGGGCACTGAACCCTGCACGTCTTTGATAATATACCCCAATGCTTACAAGGAAAAAACAAGCAAATGGGGAATTTTTTTTGGCCGAAATGCTTATCCATGGCTGATATGAGTAGAATAAAAATTGCCCAAATTCCCCAAGAATGCCCATTTGAGACGAGTGACACCAGAACCCGGATGGTGCGGACCGCTAATTCTCAGGAGATTTCTCCTGTCGTCGAAATGACGTGCTTCTATTTAGTCAAATTCCCCAATGCCTCGTGAACACTTTTATGGCGCGGTGGGGAATTTGTTTTCGCTGGATTACTTGCTGGTGGCTAATATTACAATAATAAAAATTGCCCAAATTCCCCAAAAATGCCCCAGGTGAGACAAGCGACACCAGAACCTGGATGGCTCGGACTGCTAATTCTCAGGAGATTTCTCCTGTCGTCGAAATGACGTGCTTCTATTTACGTCTGAGACAGCAAAGAATATTACAATATTTGAAAGAGCTTTTATAAGACGTTAGACAAAAAAACCGGTCGTTGAGCAGGCGGTTCGCTATCGAACCGGCAAAGGTCGGGCGGGAACTTGACCTGGCAAAAAACAAGAACTATGACAATACGTTTTTCGTACTACCATAAAACGTTTCGTAACTGAAAAGTGAGCGCTATGTGTTTTGGGCGAGTTACGGAACGTCCCTTTTTTACAATTTTCTCATTATTTTGTTCTTCACCTTTGAAAAAAAATCCATACAAATGAACAAACTTATTGCTGTCATCATTTTGCTCGTCTCCACGCTGTCTACCCCGTCTTTCGCACAGGATGCTGAAAACTTTCGTGCCTACTTCAAGACACAGAAGATGGTACTGCTCCGCGCATACGCCAAAAAAGATATTACAGGCTACCGTGTCGCGCTCGGCGAACTGGAAACCCGTTACAACAAAATAACGGACAAAGAAAAAGAGAAAAATAAATGGTACATAGGCGAGGCATACTACCTTGCCGCCGACCTCTATGCGCTCACCGGCGACAAGAAGAACGCATTGCTATACCTGAAGAAGTCTGAGTACTACGACTACGATGACCTCGTGTCCGATCATGATCTTGATGGGATTCGTAAGGAGCCGGAGTTCAAAAAACTGCTGGAGGAAGCAAAAAAGAACAGCAACTCCGACTATCTCTCTACATTGCGCAAGTCGCCGAAGTACAATACCGGGGAAAAAACCGATCTGCCCGCTTTCACCTACCAGTCTGCCGACGACCCGCACCTGAAGTCGCTGAAAGCAACTTACAACCTCGACTCCATTGCAGGCAAGGGCAATGATGTATCCCGCATCATTAATCTTATGAAATGGGTACACTACCTCATACCGCATGATGGCTCAAAGGGTAACCCTGACACTAAAAATGCACTGAGCCTCATCACCGAATGCCGCCGCGACCACAAAACCCTCAACTGCCGCGGGCTGGCAATAGTGCTCAACGAAGTGTACCTCGCCGAAGGCTTTAAGTCGCGCTTCGTTACCTGCCTGCCGCTGGATACCACCGACCAGGACTGCCATGTGATCACCATGGTGTGGGCGCCCTCCCTCAAAAAATGGGTATGGATGGATCCCACCTTCATGGCCTACGTGATGAATGAAAAAGGCGAGCTGCTGGGCATAGAAGAAGTACGCGACCGGCTGGTAAACAACAAACCCATAATCCTGAACCCCGACGCCAACCGCAACCATGCCGCCTCCCAAACAAAAGATGACTACCTCGAGTACTACATGGCCAAGAACCTCTACAAGCTGGAGTGCGCTGTAGACAGCCGTTACAACTACGAGACAAGAGAAGAAGGCAAAGCAAGAGCATACGTGCAGCTGCTGCCCGGCACAAAGCCCGCGCCTGTATCAGCAAAAGACAAACATGGCGTTGCCTCCTATAAACTGTATTATACCAACAATCCCGGAACCTTCTGGGCCGCGCCGGAGCAGGAACCTGCGGCAAAGCAAACCGTAGCTGCCTTACAGCCTGCCGATTATGAGCAGGCGATGGGCAGGTTCAGGATATTCTATAACGGACAGCAGGCCGATAGTGTAGCCTGCCTGTTTCCCAACCCTGAAGAGATGAAAGGTTTCCTGGGCAAGGACGCCCTGCAGGAGCTGATGAACGGTTATGGCAAAATGATCTCCTATAAATACATGGGTATGGAAAGCGCTAAAAGCGACGTAGCTCTTTTTAAAATGGTCTTTGAAAAGTCTACACATGCCATGGGCATATCGCTCGACGGCAACCACAAAATGGGCACCTTCCGTTTCGAGACCAGCTCATCGTCCATAGATAAAATGCTGGCTAAAGAACTGTGAGCACATGATGTAAAAGTTGCGGGAATACTATAGCTTTGGTTACCTCTTATGACCGACCAAACAAGCATCTTCGACGAGCTCGACGAGAAACGCATAGCCCCGCAGCCATTTGCATTGGCCATAGCCATGGGCATCGTATATATAGCGCTTGCCTACCTTAGCCACTTCCTTGGGGGCGTTATAGATGACGTTGTATCGGCTGCAAGTATGTCGCTGGGCATTTACCTGCTGCTGCAGCTAAAGCGCTACCTGCAGAACTTTCACTCTGAAAAGGCGATCTATTGGATCAACCGCCACCTGTTCATTAGCGTGGCTATCCTTTTGATCACGGTGATAGACGATCTGCTTCGCTACCTGCGCCGTGAAATGCTCTTCGAACAGGGAATGTATGGTGCTATCATTTTCTCTGTCAGCCTGGTCGTATGCCTGGCAGCCGCTTTTGTTATCACAATAATGTTCGGCATCTCCCTGAGGAAGGTGGGCAACGACTTCGTAGGCTCGCTGGAAAAACTCGGAAACGCCTACGCCTTTTGCGCCCCGGCGGCCATCGGATGGCTGGTAGCTACCGCCATTATTCATTACGACAACCAATGGACACGCTTAGTCTACACTACCCTTGCATTGATCCCAACCGTTATTATACTTACTGTCTTCAATAAAGCAAGAAAATACACCAACCCCAAATATCAGTCAACATGAAATTCCAAAAAACGAAATTCCAAACCTGTCTGCCGCAGGCATGATCCCATGCTCAAGTATCTAGCATCAAGTATCCAGCATCCAGTACCTAGCATCCAGCATCTATTTCCCAACCCACTTCATAGCCCTGCTGAAGATAAGCGCCAGGAGCACCATGGGCACGAGGTCCACGGTCGTTTCCAGCAACTGTAGTGCCCGAATGCTATAAGGAAACGTATACCGGGCACCAAAATAAGCGAATAGGAAAGAGAAGACCGTCACCGCCGGTATAGCGCTGGCCATAAAAATACCTAGCGGCCGCAACAGCCCTATAAAATCATTGTCGATCTTCTGCAAGGCTATTCCGGCCCTGATGTCAACATATATACTGATCGCCAGCAGGATAACTATAAGAACAGGCATTAAATTATAGTAAGAGACCCTCGAAATAATAAGGGAGAGTGCATTTACGGGTTCAAGATAACTGATCAATGCCAGTACCAGGGATAAAGTAGTGAGCCGTATCTGCCATTTTACCCAGCTAACCGCCATCCATGCGCTGAAATTGCGTAGGTAGTTCCTGAAAAATACCTGGACATAGATAGTTACCGCAATAATCAGCATATTAATGACACTCGTAGCAGTCTGCCATAGAAAAATGTGTGCATAGGAAAGCGCAATAACAGCCACGCATGCAGCTATGCCCTGTGTAAACTTTTGGGGTGCAATATGCTGCTCATCCAGATCATCAAAAATGCTGTCCATTGCACCTAAAATACTGTTATCTCCTGATATTGCATATCAATAACATATTATAGTATCGGGTATCCGGCATCCAGTCAAAAAACCGTACTTTTGCAACCGTTAAAAACGACCTCATGCACAATCTCCAGATGGTAGACCTCAAGCGCCAGTATCACAAGATAAAGTCGGAAGTAGATACTGCAGTGCTGAATGTGATAGAAAGCACCGCCTTTATCAACGGGCCGGATGTAAGGCATTTTGGTATTGAACTACAGGAATACCTGGGCGTAAAGCATGTAATACCCTGCGCCAACGGCACCGATGCCCTGCAGATAGCCCTCATGGCACTTGGCCTGCAGCCCGGCGACGAGGTTATTACGACGTCATACACCTATATAGCTACGGTAGAAGTGGTAGCACTACTTCGCCTGAAACCTGTGTTTGTAGATGTGGATGCCGATACCTTTACTATGAATATTGACAGCCTGCGTAAGGCCATTACTTCCAAAACAAAGGCTATAATACCTGTGCACCTGTATGGCCAGAGCGTGGATATGGCTCCCCTGCTGGCGCTGGCAAAGGAACACAACATACCCGTGGTTGAAGACAATGCCCAGGCCATCGGCGGCACCTATACTTTCCCGGACGGAACAGTGAAGAAAACCGGCAGTATGGGCATTATTGGCTGCACATCTTTTTTCCCGTCTAAGAACCTGGGCTGCTACGGTGATGGCGGCGCGATATTTACGAACGATGATGCCATTGCCGAAACACTGCGCATGATAGCCAACCACGGCCAGAAAACGCGCTACTACCACGAGATGGTGGGCTGCAACAGCCGGCTCGACAGCATACAGGCGGCGATACTGCGCATAAAGCTGCGCCACCTGGATGACTACTGCCGCGCACGCCGCACAGCCGCAGACTATTACGACAATGCATTTAAGAACAACCCGAAGATAGTGACCCCTTACCGCGCGCCATATAGCTACCACGTGTTCCACCAGTACACCTTGCAGATGAAAGGCGTGGACCGTGACGCGCTGCAGGCCAAACTGGCAGAAAAGAATATACCGTCGATGATATACTACCCGGTGCCCTGCCATAAGCAAAACATGCTGAAAGAATATGGTACTGCCAACCTGGACCTGCCGGTCACCAACATGCTGCAGGATTGCGTAATATCACTGCCTATACATACCGAGCTTACCGAAGAAGAACTCTCTTACATAACTAAAAACCTGCTTGAATTAATCGCTTGATCTTATGAACGTAATAACCACTCCCATCGAAGGCCTGGTCGTATTGGAACCCAAGGTGCACCGCGATGACCGCGGCTACTTCTTTGAAAGCTATAACAAACAAACCATTGAGGCCGGCACGGGCTATCCCACTGCCTTCGTGCAGGACAACCAGGCACGCTCTGTAAAGAATGTACTGCGCGGCCTGCACTACCAAAACCTGCCGGTACCACAAGCCAAGCTCATCCGCGTGCTGGAGGGCAGTATATGGGATGTAGTGGTAGACATACGTAAGAACAGTAAAACATATAAGCAGTGGTACGGCGTAGAGCTTACCGCCGAGAATAAATTACAGCTGCTCATTCCCCACGGCTTTGCACATGGCTATGCTGTGCTCAGCGATACAGCCGAGGTTTTCTACAAGTGCGATAACTTCTATAACAAGCCCACCGAAGGCGGTATCTTCTATGCCGATCCGGAATTAGGTGTAGATTGGAAAATAAACCTTGCAGACGCTATCGTTTCAGAAAAAGACCAGAAGCAGCCGCTATTTAAGGATGCATGGAACACTTTTTGATTTATGATTTGCGACGTGTGATTTATGATTGAAACAACAATCACAAATCATAAATCAAAGATCAAAAATATCTAGTTTTTCATGTTCACATATTGCAGCGGGAGGTCTATGGCTGCTGTGCGGCAAAACTGGATCACTGCCTGGAGGTCATCTATCTTCTTTCCCGTAACCCTGATAATATCATCCATTATTGCAGCCTGCACTTTCAGGTTACTGTCCTTTATCAGCTTCACTATCTTCTTGGCATTGTCCTTATCTATGCCATTCCTTATCGGAATTGTCTTGCGCACATACTTGCCTGATGGAGTTGCCTCCTTGCTCGTATCAAAGCTCTTGGCCTCAATACCCTGCCTCATAGCCTTTGTAAGCAGCACGTCCTCCAGTTGCTTCAGTTTCATATCACTCTCCACTTCTACAGCTATGGTCATATCCTTCTTGTTGAGCTCAAAAGTGACATGCGTGCCCTTAAAATCATAACGATTGTCTATTTCTTTCTTAGCGATATTCACCGCATTATCTAATGTCTGGAGGTCTACTTTACTGGTAATGTCGAAGGATGGCATAAATGTGGTTTGTATAACAAAATTATAAAAAAACAGATGGGATACAAACAGCGACGGGCCTAATTCACTGCCACTCTCTCCGACTTGAACGAGGCAATGACCTCCCTGTATAGTTCCTCGTATTGAGGGATTACCCGTTGTTTCTCAAATTTCCCGGCCTGCTCTATAGCCCCTTGCTTGAACTGCTGCAGGCGGTCATCGTCCTCCAATATATAGATACCGTTCTGCGACATAGCATCGATATCTCCCACATTGCTCAGGAACCCCGTTACACCATTTATGTTGATCTCAGGTAAGCCACCTGCATTTGTGGATAGTACCGGCACGCTGCAGGCCATTGCCTCCAGCGCCGACAAACCGAAGCTCTCTGTTTGTGAGGGCAATATGAACAGGTCGGCTATGCTGAGTATCTCACTTATTTGTTCCTGCTTACCCAGGAAGCGCACGTCGTTATACAAGCCCATGGACCGAGCCATCTCCTCGGCATGCTGCCTGTCAGGTCCGTCACCTATCATCAGCAATTTCGCAGGGATCTTTTGCTTTATCCTATCAAATACCCTTATTACGTCCCCCACTCTCTTTACCGAGCGAAAGTTGGATACGTGCACCAGTATGCGCTCCCCCTCGGGTGCGAGCATCTGTTTAAAATGCTCCTTATCTGATTGGAAGAACCGTTTAATATCTACAAAGTTGGGGATAACCCTTATCTCCTTTTCTATTTTGAACTCCCGAAGGGTTTCTTCTCTCAGGTTATTTGATACCGCCGTGATAGCATCCGATTCGTTGATAGAAAAAGTGACCACGGGCTCATAGGTAGGGTCTTTACCCACAAGTGTTATATCGGTACCATGCAGCGTAGTGATGAACGGGATGTCCCTGCCTGTCTTCTTAAGTATCTGCCGGGCAAAGTATGCCGCAGATGCGTGCGGTATAGCATAGTGCAGGTGCAACAGGTCCAGGTTGCTGTTCAGTATCACATTCACCATAGTACTGGCAAGCGCGGTCTCGTATGGAGGAAAATCGAACAGAGGATACGTAGGTACCTTTACTTCGTGAAAATAGATGTTGGGGTGAAAGCTTTGGTTCATCAGGCGCACCGGCTGCTCATAAGTAATAAAATGTACCTCGTAGCCCTTGTCGGAAAGTGCTATTCCTAATTCTGTGGCCAGCACACCGCTACCCCCGAAAGTGGGATAACATACTATGCCTATCTTCAAATTGGTTGCCATATGCGTTGCAAATATCCGAGTATACTGCCAATTATTGGCAATTGGCATATTGGTTTAATCAATAAACCTATTGACCGCCCCTAAAACTGAGTGGGAGAGCCATGCTCTCCCACTCAGACAAAAACCTTATAAGCAAATTATTGTTCAATAACCATGTGGAATACTTTGCTTTCGGTGCCTGAACGCAATGTCAGGATATACATACCGTTAGCCGGAGTAGTGTTAAACTGTACCTTCTCGTCTATCACACCATTATGTACGATCACATTGCTCCTGTAAACAACCTGGCCGAGCATGTCTGAAACCTCAATGGTTGCATTTTCGTCGGCCATGCTACCCATAGTTCCTTTTACTGTGAATATCCCCCTATTCGGGTTAGGCACCAGCTTAATATCAGAAGCTGTTGCTACGGTATGAACACCCACTGTGCTAACATGTATAGTAACCCCGCCCGAACCAAGTGCACCGGCACAACCACCGCCGCTGGTTACATCGCAGCTGATGATGTCCATGTCAAAGAGCGCCGAAGCAATGTACATATTGGTGGTAGCACCGGGTATAGCGGCGCCATTACGCTTCCATTGGTAAGTAGGGTTAGAGCTGGCACCTGCAGCAGTTGCAGTGAACGCAACCGTTTGACCCGCAACGATATTCGTATCAGGCGAAGCAGTTACACTTACTACCGGCGTAGACGGTACATCCACGATCATATTCACATGTGCGCTTGTACCGGTATTAGCCGTGCGGCAGTGGTAGTTGCTGTTCATGATCACGTAAACCTCATCACCATTATCAGGTACATATGTAAGTGTAGACGACATACCGGCTGTAACGCCGTTCTTCACCCATGTATAAGATGGTGAATTACCGCCAAATGTCGGAGCAGCCGTAAAGGTCACCGACGTGCCGCGGCATACTTGCGAACCAGGGTTAGTAACCACGCTCACTGCCGGTGTACCCTGTGCCAGTACATTCAGGTTAACAGTGCTGCTGGTAGTAGTCGGAGATGCGCATGCTTCACTGCTTACCATTGATACGGTAAGCACATCACCGTTATCAGGTATGTAGGCAAATACAGCACTCACGCCCATTACCATGCCATTCACTGTCCACTGGTAAACCGGGGTACCTCCACCATTTACCGGTACTGCCGTGAACGTAGTGAAGTTACCCTGGCAAAGTGTATCACCACCTGAAGAAGCAATATTCACTATCGGTGTCAGCAGCGGGTTAACCGAAACAGTTGCGCTGCCGGTCATACCCCTACCGCAGGTAGTTGTTGTATTTGTAGCGTATACTGTGTAAGTACCTGCTGCAGTTTGTAAACCAAGGTCGATGATACCGCCCGTACCGGCAACTGCTGTACCAACGGGAGTAGAGCCGTTCAACAGCTGGTAGCTTACACCTGACTGAGAACCGTTAACTCCTATGTGCACACCACCCGAACCTGCGCAGTAAGCGCCGCCGCCAGTTACATTATAAGCAATCGGCAGAGCGTTGATAACCACCATTGCGCTGCCAGACATGCTGCCGGAACAGCCGGTTGAAGCATCTGTACCCACCACTGTATAAGTGCCTGCCGTAGTCTGCAAACCGAAGTCGAGCATGGTACCTGTGCCGGGAAGTGCGCTACCGGTAGCAACGCCACCGATGTAAAGCTGGTAGTTAACGCCCATTGTAGAGTTACTCAAAGCCACATGAACACCTATTCCACCGGGGCAGAAGTTACCACCGCCGGTAACTGAATATGCTGTAGGCGGCGTAGTAATGCTCACAACTGCTGTACCCAGCATATTGCGGTCGCAACCTGTAAGTGTATTATGTCCTACAATGGTGTATGTACCCGCTGCGGTGAATGTTCCGAAATCAACCGACAAGCCTGTACCGGTCATCAGTCCTACAACAGTAGAACCAAGGTACAACTGGTACTGCACGCCCGCTTCAGAACCGCTAAGCCCGATATTGACACCGGCGCCGCCTGCACAGTAGCTACCGCCGCCTGTTACCACAAATGCACCCGGCAGCATATTCATTACCACGTTTACGGTGCCATTCATTGTATTAACACAGGTTGAGTGCGTATTAGTTCCTATTACATTATAGGCTCCGTTGGCAGACTGTATGCCGAAATCAATTGCAGTGCCGGTACCTGCTACCGGAGTGCCTGATGGTATGCCATTTATATATAATTGGTATGACACACCAATTTGTGAACCGTTCAAACCCACATGCACACCTGCAGTACCGAAGCAATATCCACCACCACCAATCACGTTGTATGCTGTAGGTAGCGGGTCAATTACTACGGTCACGCTGCTGGCCATGTTCCTGATACATCCTGTGGTTGCGTTAGTAGCAACAACCGTATACATACCTGCACCCAGCTGGTAGCCAAAATCAATGACACCACCTGTGCCAGGCAACGGAGAACCCACAGTAGTAACGCCAAGGTAGAGCTGATAATTAACGCCTGTTTCAGAGCCGGACAGCTTAATGTCAACACCTGTACCGCCCAGGCAGTAATTGCTGGTGGGGCTGTTTACAATAAATACATTTGGCAGCGGACTGGTAGCTATGGTCGCACTTCCGATCATGCTATTGGTGCAGCCGGTTGTGCCATGTATTGCTTTAACGGTGTATGTACCCGCTGCAGTGAAGATACCAAAGTCAATACCGAAGCCGGTACCTGTTGCGGTAGCAACCAATGTTATTCCGTTCCTGTAAAGCTCGTAGTTAACGCCAGTATTAGAACCGCTTAATCCCACATGCAGGCCTGTGCCACTGGTGCAGTAATTACCGCCGCCTGTAACTGTATACGCTATTGGTAGTGCATTGATCACTACCGTTGCACTTCCTGACATTGTGTTGGTGCAGAGAGTAGACGCATTCGTCGCGACTACTGTATAAACACCTGCGTTTGTGATCAGTCCGAAATCGAGCATAGCACCTGTACCGGCCATTGCTGTACCTAGCGGTGTAGAGCCATTATACAACCTGTAATTGACACCTGCGTTAGAACCGCTCAGCATAATATGTACACCTGTGCCGCCGGTGCAGTAACCACCGCCACCGGTTACGTTATATACTATAGGTAACGGATTGATGCCGATAGTGGCAGCCCCGATCATATTCACGTTACATGTCGTTGTAGCATTAGTAGCTTTAACTGTGTAAACACCAGCTACAGTTTTCAGACCAAAGTCAATCGGGCTTCCGGTGCCCGCTACGGGCATACCAATCAAAGTTGAGCCCATCAACAGTTGATAATTGATCCCAGTTTCTGATCCGTCCACGCCGATATGTACGCCTGTGCCACCGGCACAGTACATACCACCGCCGGTTACGAGGTGATTAGCAGGTAGTGGGTTAACTGTAACAGTAGCCGTACCGGTCATATCATTTGAGCACGAAGTAATGGTGCTGGTAGCAGTCACCGAATATACATCGGCAGGCATCAAACCAAAGTCAAGCGCAATACCTGTACCCGCAACCGGTAAACCAAAAGGACCGGAGAGATTGTAAAGCTGGTAGTTAGTCCCCAGTGCTGAGCCGCTGAGACCTACATGCACTCCTGCACCACCCGGGCAGTAGTTACCACCACCAGTCATTGAATATGCCGTAGGCAATGGATACAAGCCAACAATAGCTGTGCCGGTCATACCGTTCGTACAGCCTGTCAACGCATCAGTCGCTACAACGTTATAAGTACCTGTTGCCATAATGTTGCCGAAGTCCAATGCAAAGCTGTTACCAGGCACAGGAGAGCCAACGGCCGTTGTGCCACTATACAGCTGGTAGCTGATGCCAACTTCCGAACCATTGAGGCCAACATGCACGCCCGCACCACCCGGACAGAAATTACCACCACCGGTTACGGTATGGAGAACGGGTAATGGAGAAACATTCACGTTAGTGCTGCCGCCCATTACGTTGGTACAACCCGTTGCCGTATTGGTAGCTATAATAGTATATGTGCCAACCGCAGTCTGCAGACCGAAGTCAAGTGGTGCACCTGTACCTAATGTAGGCGCGCCAACCGGAGAAGCACCGAGCATGAGCTGGTAATTAGTTCCTATATCTGAGTTATTCAGTCCTATGTGAACACCGGTTGTTCCGAAACAGTAATTACCACCGCCGGTAAGCACGTAAGCTGTAGGCAACGAATTAACTGTTATCGTCACACTACCCGCCATAGCATTAGAACACCCTGTCAGGTCGTTTGTACCTCTAACATTATAAGAGCCTGCCATCGTGTATACGCCGAAATCAAGCATCGCGCCTGTACCTGCCATCGGTGCACCCATCGCCAGGGTACCGTTGTAAAGCTGGTAGGTCACGCCGGGTGTAGATGCGTTCAGGCCTACATGTACACCGGTACCACCTGCACACAAACCTCCACCACCGGTGACCGTAAAGACAGCTGGCAACGGAAGTATTCCAACCGTCACACTGCCTGACATATTATTGGTACATCCTGTTGAAGCATTAGTACCTATTACCGTATAAATACCCGCTGTGGTCTGTGGGCCAAAAGATATAGAAGAACCTGTACCGGCTACCGGAGCCCCAACTGCTGCGATACCCAGGTATAGCTGGTAATTTACCCCCGTTGTGGAACTGTTTAACCCTACAGCAGAACCTGTACCGCCGGCACAATAGTTACCGCCGCCAGACACAAGATAAGCAGTAGGAAGCGGGTTAACTGTTACAGTTACAGTGGTTGGCATCGTTACGGTGCATCCGGTAGCGGTATTTGTAGCAACAACCGAATAAGTTCCTGCACTTGTTCTAAAACCGAAGTCTATCGCGAAACCGGTGCCGGCAACCGGTGAACCCGACAACGCTGCACCGAGGTACAGTTGATAGCTGATACCGGTATTTGTGCCGCCGAGGCCTATGTGCGTTCCCGCACCGCCCGCGCAATAACCGCCACCGCCGGTTACCGTAAATAATGATGGTAAAGGATTAATTGTTATAGAAGCACTACCATTCTGGATGCTCGTGCATCCTGTAGTAGTATTCGTTGCAATAACTGTATAAGAACCTGCGGCTGTGCGGAAACCAAAATCTATTCCTGCACCGGTACCTGCAATAGCCGAGCCCGATGTGGTAAATCCATTGTACAATTGATAGTTTATACCCGTGTTCGTGCCATTCAAACCTATATGGACTCCCGTACCTCCGGAGCAATAAGTTCCGCCACCCGTTACGTTATAGATTGTAGGAAGAGCGTTTATTGTAACCGTGGCGCTGCCTGTCATCGTGCTTGTGCAGCCGGTTACAGTATTCACCGCTACAACAGTGTACACACCCGGTGTTGTCTCCAGCCCGAAATCTATGGGCCCACCACTACCGGTTGCTGCATCTACAAGCGTAGCGCCTATGAACAGTTGATAGCTTATACCTACCTCAGATGCCGATACACCAACGTGAACACCTGTACCGCCGGCACAATAACCGCCACCGCCGGTAACAGAAAATACCAATGGTAAAGGATTTGTAGAAACTGAGGCACTACCCGTCATATTTATTGTACAACCGGTTGTTGCATTGATCGCAGCTGCCGTGTATGACCCAACGGTAGTAAACGCACTGCCAAAACTGAGTGCAACACCCGTTCCTGCAACAAGCGTAACCGGTGTAACACCCCTGTAAAGTTGGTAGTTAACCCCAACAGCAGATCCATTCAGCCCTATCGAAACACCTGTACCTCCGGCGCAATAAACGCCGCCCCCGGTCATGGTAAACACAGTAGGTAACGGATTGACGGCGACTACAGCCGAACCGCTCATGTTACTTGTACAACCGGTAACGGCATCCGTTGCAACTATCGTATATGTACCTGCCGTAGTCTGCAAACCAAATGAAAGTGATGACCCGGTGCCTGCAATTGACGACCCCGTTGCCACACCTCCTAAATACAATTGATAGTTAATCCCCGTTTGAGACCCACTCAGGCCGACGGTTACGCCCGTACCGCCGGTACAATATCCCCCACCACCTGTAACCGAATACACAAATGGCAACACATTGGTGGCTATGGTAGCGCTACCTATCATGTTATTCACACAACCCATAGTTGCATTTGTAGCAACAACAGTATATATACCCGTAGTAGTAAATATGCCAAAATCAAGTGGAGCGCTTGTACCAGGTAACGGGCTGCCTACCATAGTAGTACCGCCGCGAAACAACTGGTAGTTAATGCCTATATCCGATGAGCTGAGGCCCACATGTAAACCCGTACCACCACTGCAATAGTTACCGCCGCCAGTAACACTATAGCCACTAGGCAATGGTGTTATGACAACTGTCGCAGTACCTGACATAGTAGTTTGGCAAGACGCACCGGGGTTAGCCACTACAGAATAGGTGCCCGCGCCGGTTACTGATGTGAATGTTATCAACGTACCTGTACCGGCGATTATCGGTCCCACACCGGCACCGCTAAGGAATAACTGATAATTAGCCCCAACATCTGTGCCGCTCAACGAAATACTAACTCCCGATCCACCGCTGCAGTAGCTGCCTCCGCCGGTTACAGAATAACTATTTACTGATGCTATAACGCCAAACGTAGCACCAACAGCGCAACCAGTAGAAGGTACAGTGTAAGAAAGTACTGATGTCCCAAACGACACACTGGTTACAGCTCCTGATGAAGACCCAATAGTGGCAACCGCAGGGGTAGCACTGGTCCAAACACCGCCCGGTACCGCATTGGTGAGAAATACTGTGAGTCCGGTTGCACAAACACTAAGCGTACCAGCTATGGGCGCTGTCGTATTAACAGTTACAACCCTGGTCGCCGAGCATCCGGTCGTCGCGCTGGTATAACTGATAACGGGAAACCCGCCCGAAACACCTGTTACTATACCAGTTGAGCCCACTGTCGCCAAAGAAGTATTACTGCTACTCCATGAACCTCCTGATGTTGCGTCGCTCAGCGTTGTCGTGTTACCCGGACAAACAACGGCCGTACCGGTAATGGATGATGGCAGCGAATTAACTGTCATTGGGAAGACAGCACTGCAGCCGTTTACTGTATAAGATATCGTCACGTTGCCCGCACTTACACCCGATACAATACCGGAAGAAGACCCAACCGTAGCTATGCCGGTCGCACCACTGGTCCATGTTCCGCTGGGGGTAGCATCTGTTAACGTAGTGGTGGAGCCAATACAAACCGTACTGCTCCCGGAAACGGCCGCAGGAGAGGCATTGACAGTTACCGTCGTTGTTGTCGTGCAACCTGTTGAAGTAAGCGTAAATGTTATTGGCGCCGTACCCGGAGCCACTGCAGACACAATACCCGAGGAAGAACCGATTGTCGCAATAGTTGTATTTCCGCTCACCCACGTACCTGAGCCAGAAGGATCCGACAACGTGATCGTTCCCCCGATGCACGCAGGCGTGTTGCCTGTTGGTGCAGCAGGAAGTGCGTTGACAGTCACTACCACGGTACTTGGAGGCCTGCAACCTGCCGGAGTGAAGGTTATCGTTGCTGTTCCCCCCGACACCCCGGATACAACTCCGGTCGAAGCTCCCACGGTTGCAACAGAAAGGCTGCCGCTACTCCACGTACCGGGAGCTGCTGCATCAGACAAAGTAATAGTATTTCCCAAACAGAACGGCGTACTGCCTGTAGGCGTGGGAGCCGGTGGGCACCATTGCAGAATCGTACCCGACGGAGACGGAATGTCGCATGCCGCATTCAGCGTTGTATTACAAGTTGTCGAACTAGTATTTAATAGCGTCTGAAGATCACCGCCACTGTTTGCTATTCCTATTGCCGCGCCCGAGCCCGGGTCATAAACAAAACCGTTATACAAGAATTGGACGGTATTAGTCCCTTCAAACAACTTTACCTGGAAATTCAATCCCATACTGTTCGGCTGGCCATTATTGCCATATGTGTTCCAGTTGTACCATTCCACCGTGAACACCTGGCTGCCCGGCAGGCCCGTTGTCTGGTAATATGCGAGCGGTGGCGGATTGGTACCCGGAGTTCCTATCGCACCATAGAGGTCCATCCAAAACGGCATTAGCCAACCTCCTCCAGTAATATTGCCCGTAGACACCGTGTATGTAGCTGTATTGCCTGCCAGCGAAAGAACTCCGTTCGAGTTCACACAACACGTAGTATAATTGGTGCCGCAAAAATTAAACGTAAAGCCGATAGGGATCCCCGTGGATCCGCCATCATCGGTTCTCACGCCTATACCGTCCGTTGCCGACACTAACAAGCCCGTGGTAGAAATGGTCGTAAACGTTCCCGATGAACGGCTAAAACCATAGTCATGCGCAAACTGCGCAATACCCGAATAACTAACAACGCTCAGCAGTAAGAACAAGTAGATTTTCTTCATACAATTTCTTTATACAAAAGTTAAAAAAATAGGATTCAAGCTCTTTATACAACAATGCGAAGCCATAAACACATACGTATTTTTGGCACTATGATATCTGAGAGCAAGATATAAAACTTTAATGATAAAAACAGGAAATCATTCGTTTTTTTATAATCTGGGTATAATTCAAAAAATACATTATAAAATAAAAATATTTGACAATCGCTTTCATTACATTAAAAAAGCTATTTGCATATCGCAAAAAAAAGCCGCCCCGAAATTTCGGGGCGGCCGTGATTACATGGCTGAAGTATTAATTACCTGTTTTTACCATTCTTCCCGTAGCCTTGCCTGATGCGTTGTGCGCCGTAACAAGGTAAACACCCGGTGGAAGCGATGAGACATCCATTGAAACAGACACTCCACCGATAATGTTGATCGGCTTAGATGCAACTTCCCGTCCCAGGAGATCATAGACGCTGAGCGTTGCCTTACCTTCGAAATTTGGTAATACAATATGCACCTGGTCATAAGCCGGGTTAGGGCTTATTTCAACTGCTGTCGGCTTGTTTGTCCTCAGGTTTACCATCTGTGGGTGCGCGTATGCCACTCGGTTTTCTCCCTTGTGCTGAATAGCGTGGGTCAGTTTTGTAAACGTCCATTCACTGCCGGTATCAATAATATTGAATTGTACGGCAGACATAAGACTATCTGTTACCGTTGTTGACAACGCGTCACTTGGCTCTGCATAGAATCCGTACGGAGGTTCGGCGGTTACCGATACGCCCCACTCACCCTCTACCGATTCATATACAACCGGCAACAGTTCCACCGAATCCGAGAATTCAAGTGCTGCAGGGGATACCATCAGCATCAGCGATCCATGCTGCTGCTGGGTGTAACCTTCCCTGCACTTGCCATTATTGTCTTTCAGAACGGAATGAAACCTCAATGCCACATTGCTACACGAATTGTCATCGTCATCCTCATCATCGTGGTCATCGAAGTCGATGTCATCGTGGGTTCCCACTTTAGACCCCGTATACAGCGTACATGTGGTGCCACCGCATTTATTAGACGAAACTACAGACTGACCGATAACCAGATAACGTCCTCCGGCAGGCACCGTAAGAATGTAACGATAAGCAGGGCCACCGCCTATATTCACCGACTGCGGGTCGCTTACCACTGCTTCTGGTACTAGGCCAGTCGTGCCGTTCCACACAGACGAATAATGTGACTGGTTGGCATCTCTGCGGCCTACCGTATGCCTGTCAAACACTTTAAGGGTTGCAGCCAGCGCTGTCTTCTGTAAAGACGGGTGATTGCCGCTTCCGGTTGTATACAACGTGGAATATACAGTGATCGTGGAGCTCGGTGTTACGGTTACGTTCATCGTTGTAGTACTGGAACATCCCCCGCTGCTGGTAGTAGTTAGCGTAATGGTATAAGCGCCTCCGCAACAAGGTGTTTGTATATTCACAGAAGCGCCCGTAGCAGACCCTGATATGCCTGTAGGACCGCAGTGGTCGTGCCCGCAGCGGTGCCCGCTATGATGATGGCATCCCGACCAACATGAACGTCCCCAATGGTCACAAGTTGCGCTGCATACGTGACTGTTGTGGTGATGGCAATAGCCGCTGCAGTGGTGATCACCATAGTGCTGATTGCTGCAACTATGATTACCGTGATGATGGCAGGCAGAAGTGCATGAGTGCCCATAATGGTCGCAACCGCTGCCGCATGTATGGCCGCTGTAGTGATGGCATTTAGAATCGCACACGTGATCACCACCGCTTACAGACCAATTATAAGTAGCCATACCTGCCGGCCCGTTGTAAGTAGCTGTTGTGCCGCCTAATACTGAAGATGACCCCGTTATAGTACTGCTCACATCCGACTGTGATATTGAGAAGTTTGCACTGGCAGTGCAGTTGTTAGCGTCAGTCACTGTCACTGTGTAATTGCCCGCTGGCTGAGAAGAAATACCTGACGTAGTTGCTCCTGTATTCCATGAATAACTATACGCCTGGGTTCCGCCTGTTACCGCTGTTGTAATACCTCCGGTGTTTTGCGACGCACAGGATATATTGGTGACACTACCGGTGACACTGAGTGCTTCGGGCTGGTTTACAGTAGCACTCGTGCTTGCTGTACAACCGTTTGCGTCGGTCACGGTATAACTATAGTTGCCGGCAGATTTGTTGTTAAACGTACCGGTACCTGTATAAGGCGTAGTACCTCCCGTGGCAGAAACAACCACACTACCATTGCTGCCGCCATTACAGGATACATTGGTTACCGACGAAGACGCGGATAACGCTGCTGCAGGCTGTGAAACGACCGCAGACGTTCCGGCTGTACAGCCATTCGCATCAGTCACTGTGTAGTTATACGTGTTTGCACTCTTACCGGTGAAATTGCCGGTACCTGTGTAAGGTGTAGTGCCCCCTGCTGCCGATACAGTTACAGTACCATTGGCGCCTCCATTACAAGACACATTGGTAACGGATGATGATGCTGACAATGCCGATGATGGCTGTGAAACGACGGCCGACGTTCCGGCTGTACAGCCATTCGCATCAGTCACTGTGTAGCTATACGTGTTTGCACTCTTACCGGTGAAATTGCCGGTACCTGTGTATGGGGTAGTGCCCCCTGCAGCTGATACAGTTACAGCACCGTTGCTTCCGCCATTACAAGAAACATTGGTTACAGATGATGATGCAGATAGCGCTGCTGCCGGTTGTGAAACGACTGCAGACGTTCCGGCTGTACAACCATTCGCATCAGTCACTGTGTAGTTATACGTGTCTGCACTCTTACCGGTGAAATTGCCGGTACCTGTGTAAGGTGTGGTGCCCCCTGTAGCTGATACAGTTACACTACCATTGGCGCCTCCATTACAAGACACATTGGTAACGGATGATGATGCTGACAATGCCGATGATGGCTGTGAGACGGTTGCTGAAGCAGTTGCGGTACAACCATGTCCGTCAGTAACTGTATAATTGTAATTACCTGCAATAAGTCCGCTTACCGCATCGCCGGTTACGTTATAAGGTGACGTACCGTCCGCTCCTGTTACGCTCACCGCGCCATTGTTACCGCCATTGCACGATACGTTCGTAACCGCTGCAGATGCAGTAGGCACTGGATAAACAGATGCAACTACTGCGGTCCTTGCAGACACGCAGCTGGCATCAGAACCTTCAACATAGTAAGTTGTATTGGTAGAAACAGTTGAAGTAAACGAACCACCGGTATGCAGTGATGCACCACCGGAATTAGCGGCGTACCAATTAAGCGTACCGTGATCAGCCACAGCAACAAGTGTCACTGAGCCAGTACCGCAAACACCCGCTGCGGTGGTTGATGTTATTACCGGGATTGTGCAGTCAGGTGCAAATGAAACGCTTATCGTGTGGTCTGCACCCACAGCTGAGAACGTGTAGCTGTTACTATTACCGGCACTGCTGCCGTCTACGGTGATATCCTGTACATGATACCCTGCTGAAGGCGAGATGGTATACACCTGGTTGTCTCCCGAGCACACGCTTGACGCGCCTGCAGGCGATATAGAACCATTCGCCCCGGCCGATGCATTGATCGTGTACAAAGGCAGCACACTTATAGACTTGGTTGCACTGTTAGTGCAACCGTTGCCATTGGTATAGGTGTAGGTCAGCGTTGCACTGCCGACAGACATAGCGGCCGCTGTGCCGGAACTATTTACTGCTACTACACCCGTATTACTGCTCACCCATGTGCCGCCTGTAGTTGCGTCAGTATATTCTGATGTATTACCCAGGCAAATGCTGCCGGCTCCCGAAATGGCGCTGACAGTCGGCAGGGCGAACACATTCACGGTTGCTGTAGTTGCGCAACCGCCGCCTGTTGTGTAGCTGATCACAGCTGCACCTGGTGCTATCCCGCTTACTACACCCGAAGAATTCACAGTTGCTATCCCCGCATCATTGGTATTCCATGCTCCTCCCGTCAGTGCATCTGCAAGTGTTGTTGTCGCACCCATACATACGTCGGGTGTACCTGTTATTTGGTTCGCCGTAACAGTGATGGTAAATGTCTGCAATACAGCGGCATAGTTGTGGTGATACATGTCCTCTGCACTAAGCACTATAGTATAGCTGCCGGCATCTGCATTTGTCGGCACCCCTGAAAGCGTGGCAGTACCTACACCTGTCGGCGTCAGCGTAAGCCACGATGGTAGCGGAGCATAAGGAACTATTCCCAGCGTGTCACCGTACAAAAGGTTTGCATCCGTAGCTGCAACTGAATACGTGTAAGTACCGCATGCAGTTGCCGACGTAACCGGCGTAGATAAGAATACCGGTATATCGTTCACAATTACATCATAACCCAAAGTGGTAACGATGGTAGGCGTAGATGATATTACCGACTGGAAGCTAAGTGCATGCTGGCCGAAATCGGCTGATGTTGGTGTCCATACTAAAATGGTCTGTCCGGGATTTGCAGCTGGGGTGGGTACAGCAGGTGTAAGTACGGCTCCGGATGGAACATTAGCATAAGTAATAGACACGTTAGAACCTAATGAACTTTGCACGGTGATCGTATCGGAGTGCGGTGCCCCTGCAAGTATTGACCTTAACGAACCCGCAACCGGGGTATTGCTCACATAGTTGGGGGCCGGCTCTGCAACAACGTTTATTACAACAGAAGTAGCCGTCTGGATCGAAGAATTATTGGTGGCAATAAAATTCAACACATTTGAAGTGCCAAGTTCATTACCCGTCGGTGTATAACTGAAAGTGGTTATAGACGGATTGCCGTTATTCGGCATTGCCGGACTGAATGCCCCCGTTGTCAGGTAAGAGTTGAGACCTGAGGCGGAAAGGCCTACCGTTGTTCCGCTGCCCGGATTTGTTGCTTTTATCGGAAAGCTCAGGTTTTGCCCCACTATGATGTTATATACCGAGCCATCAGCGGGTGTAACTGAATAATCGAATGAAGGCGGTGCCGACGCCGATACTATGTTGATAAGGAAATCAAGTATGATCTGGTTTCCGTCATTGTCCGTAATAGTTACGAGCGCATTGTACTGCTCTCCCGGATTTTTTGAAACAGTATTGAATGTAACTAATCCCGATGAGGAATTAACTGAAAAACCTGAAGGTTCGGTTTCACCGGCAAGTGGCCCCGCCACCAGGTCGGGATATCCGAACGTAAGCGTAGAACCAGCCTCAGGGTCCTGCGCCGGTATCGTGAATGTAGTTGCTGGGTCGCCCGCAGGTACATTGATAATGGCCGGTAGCGATGATACAGGCGTACTCCCTGGGGCATTAGTGGCCAGTACCACGTAAACATCCCAATTCGTGCTGGCATTATTAGAAGTTGTTGCCAGTTTTGTAAAACCGCTGAATTCGATTTTAGTTGGGGTCGCTGATTTATTCAGGGTCACCGTCTGGGTTGAGGTTCCGTTCTGCCATAGGCCCGAAGGGTCAGTTACATTCAGCATAGCAAATGTAACCGTACCTGAGTTGCCACCGGAAATGACAAAAGGCACTGACGCGGGCGCTGTCCCCAGTCGCCACGAAAGGCTGAGGTTCAGCTGGTAGGTTACTGTCGTTGGCGTTTCCGATAACCTGGTCGCTGTAACCATTCCAAACCTGAAGTGCGTTGCCGATGCCTGGCTGCAGGAAAGCAACGTGACGACCAATAACAGCAACAATTGACGCGCTGCTCGTTTTGGTCCGGGCCTCCTGGTCATCCCGACCAGGGGCTCATTGTGGTGATGTAATTTTTGTTTCATTGTGTGTTTTTTGTTTAGAGACTGATTTTGGTGTTGTTCATTTGTTTGTTTTGTGGTTATTAATCGATTTTGAAATGCACAGAATAATCAAGCATTATTAATTTTATACTTATTAATAATCCTGCTTATGATTTCTTTATAACCGGTTCAATTATGAACGAACAGTCTATAAAAAACTATAAAATGACTTGGGTAACGAACGAAGATCTACCAGAGATCAACGGATGAGGAGTCTACAATGCATGGGAGAGCGGAAGATGTTATGAACTGAATGTCACGCCATCATCATTGATAAATGGTCCGCCTTTTGTATTGTTTTTTACTGCAAGTATAACCAGGTCAGGCTTGACCCATACTTTCTTCCCGCCACGGGCTGGCCGGGGTTTTGTCTTTTGGGGGTTGTTTTTCATGGCTGATATTTTGTTAAGGTGTTTTACACTGTTTTACTGCATGATCGTTATGTTTTTATTTTCTATTAACTTTTAATTTACTAATCAATTGTTAATCGTAAAACTACAGTAAATTTTTCCTATTCTACAAACTTATTAACAACTAATTTAGAAATAAATATTTTATAAATGGATTATTAATTGATTTACAATACTATAAAATAAAATTAAACACATGCAAATTACTATATAAGATCCGGAAAAATCGGCGATAGATAAAAAAACGTCTTGTAGAATGGAAATATCTTACCGGTAATAGTATTTTTGATTTGGTTTAATGGCATGGATTTTATGGTCAGTACTTCACACTTGCACAAAATGAAAAAAAACGGGTTATACCTGCCGATACTGGCTCTGGCGGCTCTTTCCAGCGTTTTTTTAGGATGTCGAAAAAATGCAAATGGACGTAATACGCTAAACCTCGTGGATGATGCCACCGTACTTACTTTGTCGCAACAAGAGTATAGCAGTTTTATTACCTCAAACCCGCCGGTAACTGGAACCGCGGCCGCTGAAATGGTTAACCGTGTGGGACAAAAACTGACCGTTGCAGTCGGTCAATATCTCACTGCAAAAGGCCAGAGCGATCTCATCAAGGACTATAAGTGGGAGTTCAACCTGGTCAATAGTTCCGATGTAAATGCATGGTGTCTTCCAGGTGGCAAGATCGTTGTTTACACAGGTATCATGCCGCTTATAGTTTCCGATACAGACCTCGCAGTTGTGCTCGGCCACGAGATCTCACACGCTATACTGAAACACGGCAGCGAGCGCATGAGCGAGCAACTGCTTGTTCAGTTCGGCGGCACTGCTTTATCTGTCTTACTCTCTTCAAAACCCGCTGAAACACAGGAATTGTTCAACAGCGCATATGGCATTGGCAGCACACTCACTGTGCTTGCGTTCTCCCGCAAGCAGGAAAGTGAGGCCGACGAAACAGGACTCTATATTATGGCTACCGCGGGCTACAATCCTAATGCTGCAGTTACATTCTGGCAGCGCATGGCCACTGCCAGCACGGGGACCAAACCACCGGTATTCCTCAGTACTCATCCTAGCGATGAGCAGCGAATAGAAGATATCAAAAACCTTATTCCAAAGGCTATGGCATACTATAACCCATAGACTACACAACACAACTACAAAAAAATTGTACATTGGGTTATTTCTGCGACTACCCTTTGAATGGCCTCAAAAAAGAAACAAGCTACTTCCGTTAAGACGCAACCTGCTAGAGCTGCATCCGTCAATAAACGCATACTGCTTTGGGCTACCGGAGTGGCTTTGATGACTTTTTTCACTTTCTCCCCTGCCACAAAAAACAGTTTCATCAACCAGGACGATGATATTTACGTGTATGCCAACAGGCATCTCAAAAAGCCAATTCCTGAAGCAACAAAATACTTCTTTGGGCAACATTACTTCTCAGGCAACTATATCCCCGTCACAATGATCGTGTACGCCCTCGCATATCATGCATCAGGTGCGGAGCCTGGGGTATTTCACTCCCTTAGTGTTTTGCTGCATGTGCTGAACACACTCCTTGTTTTCTGGTTTATATACCTTCTCAGCAGGCGCAGAATCCTTGCCGCCGCAATAACAGCATTATTGTTTGGTATTCACCCGATGCATGTTGAATCTGTGGCATGGATAGCAGAACTAAAGGATGTACTATACACGGCCTTCTTCATAACAGGACTTATAGTCTATTGCAAATACCTTGAACAGGTACATGAAAAACAAAAACCAAAAGCATTTTTGTGGCTGCTGATCACATTCGTGCTGTTCACACTTTCCTCGCTGTCTAAGCCTGCTGCAGTGATATTTCCGCTGGTGCTCATACTACTTGATTTGTATACGGATCGCAAAAAGGGCATTGGTAGGTGGTTAGAAAAATTACCATTCTTTGTGGTTTCGGCAGTGCTCGGTATCGTGGCCATAAAGGCACAGCAGGCTGATCATCTCATTAATAATGCCTACCCGTTCACACAAAAGATATTTTTTGCATCATACGCGCTGCTTGAATATATCGTAAAGCTCATACTACCTATCAGTTTGTCAAACTTCTACCCCTACCCTACAGTTACGGACGGTCATCTTCCGGTTCTTTTTTACGCTGCACCGGTTTTGGTCGTGGGGATGTTGTACGGTGTGTACCGGCTTTGGAGAACAGCCCGGACTGCAGCTTTCGGTTTCCTGTTCTTTTTCATAAATATCTTATTGGTGCTGCAACTGGTATCGGTAGGCAACGCCATTATCGCTGAGCGTTATACTTATATACCGTATATCGGTCTGTTCTTCATTATTGCTACGGGCTTAGATCATATTGTTCAAAAGACCGACGAAAGGTTTAGGTTATGGAAAAAAATCGGCCAGGTAGCCCTAATCGCATACGCCATAACGTGTACTTTCCTGGCTTATTCACGCTGTGCAGTTTGGGAGAATGAAGAAACCGTAGCCATCGACATGCTCAATAAAAACCCCGATGATCCTTTCTCACTCAATAACAAAGGGTTTATCCTATACAGTCAGCGAAAGTATGATGAGGCTGCAGTCCTGTTTAGAAGAGCGATACAGACCGATCCCGACTATGTACTTGGTTATCTTAACTTAGTCAATACATATTTATCTGTGAACAAGTACGACGATGCGGCTGCAGCGATAGACACTGCGCTTAAACACCTGCCGCTTGATCATAGTATTCTTAACAAGAAAGGATACCTTCTATTCGTTAAAAATCAATATCCCGAAGCCATCAAATACTACCAGGAATCTATCTTGATAAGAAACGACGCCAATACCTATTTGAACCTCATACAGGCATATGCTGCACAGCATGATTACGACAATGCGATAGCAACAGCTTCCAAAGCACTTAATTTAGATCATGAAGATTACGTATTGCTGAATGCACGGGGGTATGTATACATGCTTAAAGGTGATTATGCCAACGCAGTTAAAGACCTCAAGGCTGCCCTGGAAATAAAACCCGGTTATGAAACCGCGCAGGCGAACCTGGATAATTGCTATAAGGCGTTAAAGCAATGAGGAATTTTTTACAACTCTCAGACATTTGCAATGAGCCCAATAAATTAAAAAAGTTCCGACGGAGCTCCTTTACCTTCTAAAAAATAAGTTCTCACAACCCGCCAATTAGTCCCGTCATGTTTCCACAAGTAAAAAGTGCGGCAGGTGAACGAACCGGTGAAGGTTTGCTTGGAATAGTACTCTTTGATCCCATGGAATGCCTCAGGCGTTACATCTCTATATCCTATGGTAACATGAGGTTTATAAGTTCCACTCCGGCCATACGAAAGATGATATTTTTCCAGTTCTTTAATAAAGCTTGAGTGAAAGCTGATAATACACGAGCTTTTTACCACATCAATATACACAACCGGATGTAACGGGTTATCAAAGAAATTAAAGTTATACAAGTATATATTAAAAGGGCTCTGGCCGGCCGCCCAATATTGGAGCTGCGAAACATACTGCTCAAATGGCCATGACAATTCCGTCGGTATTTTAAATGGATCAAACAGGGTAATATGAACAGGAGGCTTTAGCGCTTTATAAAAATGAAATCGTTCAGAAAAATCCTTCCTGATAAGATCCATTTTTAAAGAAACATCATCAGGCGGCATTAAAGCAAACATATACAACGACATATTGCGTTTCATACTGATTGAGTTTTGTGTTGAAAGAATATTATTGCTTTTTCAAGCTCTTTACATCAAACCTTATCTCTTTTACGTAGTTCAGTATCTGTCCCATCATTCCTTCTGCGGCAGGTATCATATCCGTAATATGGCTGTGGTATTTCCATACTTCCAGCACATCCCCGGCCCACACTTCCTTATCCTTGTATTCCGGGTTAAGGGAGTGTAATAAGATAGACTGCTTGCCCTCAATAAGTGTTGCTACTTTAAATAAAAACGTCTGCTCACTTTTCATGATCACAATGCAAGGTGTGTTTTTCAGGGTTTTCCAGTCGGTTACATATTCAGCTATTACCAGGCAATTCTCTGGTATTGGCAGCATGCTATCGCCCTCAGTGGGAAACATCCGGTAAGTTTTGCTCTGCGGTAAATGTGGCAGCGAGAATTTAGGAAGTTGCGAAATAAAATCAGGATCATTATACCCCGCCAGGTATCCCGCCTTGGCCTTTTTGGGTACAAACTCAATATTCTCCCTGTTATCGGCATCCACAGTAATAGAGAGCACCCTGATCTTGCCGCCTGATATATATATATCATTCCCTGCTTCAAGCTCCCGCAACTTCAACTCTCCTACCCTGGCAAGGTTTACTTTCAGGAGCGTATCTACTGCTATGCGAAAGTGGTCCGCTATCTTAATAAGATCTTCCAGTGGCGGGTTTTTACTCAGGCCATTTTCATGAGAATTCAGCTTGGCACGTGTTATGCCTAATGCTGTCGCCAGTTCGTCCTGGCTTTTCTTTTTCCTGGCCCTGAGAAACTTTAAATTCTCTGCCCAAAATAAATTTTGTTTTTCCATGGCATAATGTTATTATTACTAACAAAGTAATGTTATTAAAAATAACAAAAGAGATTGAAATTGCAAAATGTAGCAGTAAATAATAAAAAAGCCATTGTTGAAAAATTGCAAAAAGACATTTTGCAGCAGGAGGGATATAAGCCTGTGTCCGCTACCAGGAAAAGTATTACCGGGCTGGAAGTTGTGGAAAAAGCTTTTCCAAACAATGTTTTTCCTGTAGGGGCTGTACATGAGTTTTTGGTCTTCGAGCCTGAGCAGGCAGCAGCCACATGTGGCTTTATCAGTGGGCTTTTACAATTTCTCATGAAACAAGGTGAAGCCTGCATATGGATAAGCACTGCAAGGCGTGTATTTCCAGCTGCACTAAATTTTTTTTCTGTAGAACCTCATAAAATAGTCTTCATTAACGTGCCGCGTGATAAGGATGTGCTATGGGCCACTGAAGAAGCTTTAAAATGCCGGGGCTTGGCGGCTGTAGTTGCAGAAGTAAGGGAACTCACCTTTATGCAGTCAAGGCGACTACAATTGGCTGTTGAATCCAGCAGGGTTACAGGCTTTATACTCCGCAGCGACCAGCGCCGTATGTGCATGACAGCATGTATAACCCGCTGGCATATTACTCCACGCCCCAGCATGACAGAAGAAGCACTACCGGGAGTGGGGTTCCCGCGGTGGCAGGCAGACCTGCAAAAGGTACGCAATGGCAAACCCGGCAATTGGACCGTAGAGTGGGCAATGGGGAAGTTTAATGTGATTGAAGAAAGCAAGTTCACAATAAGAATAAACAAACAAGTAAAAATTGCAGGATAATGAGTAAACGGTATATGTCTGTATGGTTTCCATACCTGGTCACAGACTGGCTGACGGTACACAATCCTGAGCTGCATAATATGCCGGCGGTAGTGGCAGCTAAAGATCATGGCCGGCTGATGATAACGGCTGCAAATATTGAAGCAGAAAAACAAGGAGCATATCGGGGAATGGCGACGGCAGATGCAAAAGCCATTGTTGCCGGGTTGCAGGTGACAGATGAAATTGCCGGCAAAAATGTTCAATTGCTGAATGCTATAGGAGCATGGTGTATCCGTTTTACACCTACTATAGCTATCGATCTGCCGGATGGCTTATTGTTTGATATCAGCGGTTGCACGCACCTGTGGGGAGGCGAGCAATCATACATAACGGATATTACCACCCGGCTGAACAAAAGGGGGTATAAAATTCACATCGGCATTGCAGATACAATAGGAGTGGCATGGGCAATGGCACGCTATGGCACACAAAACACTGTTGTAGACCCATATTGTCATGCTGCTGCTATAATGCAGTTCCCCCCTGCTGCTTTAAGGTTGGATACAGTAATACTCGAGCGTTTACGCAAGGTAGGCTTCCATAAGGTGGGCAACTTCATCAATATAAAACGATCTGTTTTGCGGCGGCGTTTCGGCGATATTTTGCTTCAGCGTATAGACCAGGCGCTAGGCACTGAAAAAGAAATAATCATACCATTGCAGCATAAAGCTCCCTTTGAGGAAAGGTTGCCTTGTATTGACCCTATAAGAACAGCAGCAGGAATAGAAATAGCAATACAAAAACTGTTGGGCGCGCTGTGTGAACGCCTGCAAAAAGAAGAAAAAGGCCTGCGCACCGCAGTACTAAAGTGCTATAGGATAGACCATAAGAATATACTGGTTGAAATAAATACCAACCGGGCAACGCGCAATGCCAGGCATTTATTCAAGCTATTTGAATTAAAAATACCTACCATAGAGCCGGCCTTAGGTATAGAGCTTTTTGTACTTGAAGCTACAAAAGTAGAAGATGTGACCGCTGCCCAGGAAGCCATCTGGCAAACAAGCAGTTGCGGGCTTGAAGACCCTGAAATAGCAGAACTGATGGACCGCATAACCGGTAAAATAACAGGTGCTTCTATAAGCAGGTACCTGCCGCAGGAACATTTCTGGCCGGAACGTTCTATAAAAGCCACATCATCATTATCTGAATCCGCCGCAACATTATGGCGTGGCAAGGCCCGGCCAACACAGCTGTTAGCGAAGCCTGAACCAATAGTAGTCACCGTGCAGGTGCCTGACTATCCGCCAATGCTGTTCATTTACAAAAACAAGCTGCACAACATAAAAAAAGCAGATGGTCCTGAGCGCATTGAACGCGAATGGTGGCTGGAAGACGGTGAATTAAGGGACTATTATATAGTAGAAGATGAGGAGGGGCAACGCTATTGGCTCTTTCGTTCAGGACAATACTCGCCCCAGCGCATATCACAATGGTTTATTCACGGATTTTTTGCTTAACGGTGGCAGTATGGGATATGCTGAATTGCAGGTAACAAGTAATTTTTCTTTTTTGCGGGGAGGCTCTCATCCCGAAGAGCTAATAGATCAGGCGGAACAATATGGCTATAAAGCTATTGCACTGGCTGACAGGAATACAGTAGCAGGAGTAGTGCGTGCACATATAGCCGCTAAAAAGAAAGGTATCCGTTTCATACCCGCCTGCCGTTTAGACCTGCTCGATGGGCCAAGCCTCCTTGCTTATCCCACAACAAAAGAAGCGTGGGAACAACTATGCACATTACTGACAAAAGGAAATATACGCACAGAAAAGGGAAAATGTGAGCTAAAAAAGCAGGATGTTTACGACCATGCAGCAGGAATGATATTTATCATCATTCCACCCTCTTCATTAAATGCACAGTTCGATTTTGATGACGATTTCAAAGCAGCTCTAAGAGAATATAAAAACGCATTAGCCCCCCACCTCTATATTGCAGCCAGCCGCTTATACAATGTCGATGATGGCAAACGGCTGCATCGCCTTGCCCAGCAAGACATACCCATGGTAGCTACAAACGATGTGCACTACCACGAGGCAGCACGACGAGAACTGCAGGATGTGCTTACCTGCGTGCGTGAAAAGTGCACAATTCATAATGCCGGCTTTAAATTGCTCCAGAATGCCGAGCGGTTCATAAAACCGGTCCCGGAAATGAAACGCCTTTTCCGCTTGTATCCCGACGCTATTGAACGAACAGTAGAAATAGCCGATGTTTGCCGCTTTTCACTTGATGACCTGAAATACATTTATCCTGAAGAGATCACTACTGAAGGCAGAACACCACAGGAGGAGCTTGACTATCTTACCTGGAAAGGGGCAAAGGAAAAGTTCCCGGCAGGTATCTCAGAAAAGCTGGAGAAAACAATATTATTTGAGCTTGATTTTATAACACGCAAAAATTATGCTGCCTATTTTCTCACTGTTTTCGATCTCGTTCGTTTTGCGCGCAGTAAGGATATTTTATGCCAGGGGCGCGGCTCAGCAGCAAATTCAGTGGTATGCTACTGTCTTGGCATTACTTCAGTCGACCCTTCTAAATTCAACCTGCTTTTTGCACGCTTTATGTCAGACGCAAGAAATGAGCCGCCGGATATAGATGTTGATTTTGAGCACGAGCGACGGGAAGAAGTGATACAATACATTTATGAAAAGTATGGCCGCGACAGGGCGGGGATAGTAGCTACTGTAACCCAGGAACGATACAAGGGGGCTATAAGAGATGTGGGCAAAGCCATGGGGCTGTCTGTAGATACTATTAACCGTTTATCCGGCTCTATATGGTCATATTCTGAAGATGGGTTTGACAGGCAGCGCATCATAGACAACGGCCTCAACCCTGATGACCGGCACCTGTCAAAAGTATTGCAGCTTACTGATCAACTTATAGGCTTCCCGCGGCAACTGGGGCAACATACGGGAGGCTTCGTCATTACACAAAACAAACTGCCCCACCTCTGCCCTATTCTTAATGCGCGCATGAAAGACCGCACCTGCATAGAATGGAATAAAGACGATATAGAGGCATTGGGGTTTATGAAGGTAGATGTGCTGGCACTGGGTATGCTTACCTGCATCCGCAAAGCATTTGATATTGCTAAAGCGCATTATGGTGTAAATATGACCCTCGCAAACATTCCGCAAGATGAGCCCGGCGTATATGACATGATATGTGCAGCAGATACCATAGGTGTTTTCCAGATAGAGAGCCGCGCCCAGATGTCTATGCTACCCCGGCTGAAACCACGGGAGTTTTATGACCTGGTGATAGAAGTAGCCATTGTGCGCCCCGGCCCTATACAGGGCGATATGGTGCATCCTTACCTACGCAGGCGCGACAAGAAAGAACCGGAAACGTATCCATCGGATGAACTCAGGGAAATACTTGGCCGCACAAAAGGAGTTCCGCTATTCCAGGAGCAGGCGATGGAAATAGCAATAGTAGCTGCGGGGTTTACACCTGCCGAGGCAGATGGACTACGCAGAAGTATGGCAACATTTAAAGCAAAAGGCAAGGTGACTGATTGGCGTAAAAAACTGGTTGGCGGCATGATGGCCAAGGGCTACGAAGAAGACTTTGCCAATAGAGTATTCAAACAATTGGAAGGCTTTGGCAGCTATGGCTTCCCTGAGAGTCATGCAGTGAGCTTTGCATTGTTGGCATATGTATCGTCATACATCAAATGGAAATATCCGGACGTATTTGCTGCTGCGCTGCTCAATAGCCAGCCTATGGGTTTTTACCAACCTGCGCAGATAGTGATAGACGCGCAAAAACACGGAGTGGAGGTGCGCCCCGTAGATGTCAATTTCTCAGTATGGGATAATATACTGGAAGAGCTTGCAGGCAGGTATTACGCTATCCGCCTTGGCTTCAGGCAGATAAAAGGGATAAGCGAAGAAGATGCTGTAGCGCTTGTAAATGGCCGCAGCAAGCCATATACTAATATCCCGCAACTTATCGATGCAGGCGTATCACAGTTTGCCGTAGAAAAGCTCACTGATGCCGATGCATTCCGCTCACTGGGACTCGACCGCCGCCATGCCTGGTGGGAGGTGCCCGCGCTGCAGGATAAGCCTACAGGCATTTATGCCGGTCAGCAATCTGAGAGTGCGGTGGAACCACAGCTGCAATTACCATCAATGTCCGTTGCCGAACATGTTTTTGAAGATTATGCAACCACCGGTTTGTCATTGAAAGCACACCCGGTAAGTTTTGCAAGGGACAAGTTACAGGCACTTGGAATAACACCCACAAAGGACATTGGAGCACTCAACGATGGCGCATTGGTAAAAGTAGCCGGCCTTGTACTTGTTCGCCAGAGGCCGGGCACGGCTAGCGGCATATGCTTCATTACTATAGAAGATGAAGGCGGGATCGCAAACCTGGTAGTATTTGAAAAATTGTTCAGCAAATACAAAAAAGAGATATTACAGTCGCGGTTATTGATGGTGGAGGGACAACTACAGATTGAAGGGAAGCCCGGAGATACTAAAGTGGTACACGTGGTAGTACAACGCTGTTTTAATCTCAATAAACTAATGCAGGAAGCAACAATGAACAATATGCCTGCGCTCACATTATCACGTGCCGACGAAAAGAGCGACAACCCCGATCCCCGGAGTAAGGAACAGTCAAACGACGTATTTTATAAAGGCAGGAATTTCAGATAGATTCAAATATGACATCTAGTCTATCGCTTACAAATAATAATAGCCCTCAATGTCAGCTATTATTTTCGTATAGGAGCAAACAAAGATACTGACACCTTACAACTCAGTCGCAAGAAACCACTAAAGCAGCTCCGGTAGCGGATTTTGTAGATGGAAATACTCATTGGAGTTTCACAATTAAGTAGCTTTTCTACGACGATTCGGAAAAATATTGTTGTTTTATAAATAAATTACGTTACCTTTGCGTTGATACAGGCTCCTGCCTTGGCCATCTCTGCCTTAGATTAGTATAGTTTCTTCTCTTCCTCAGTTGTCGCTTCTCCAGCCGCCCATTTTTTATTTTAAAATTATTTTTATGAACATTTTCGTAGGCAATCTTAGCAGCGAAGCAACTGAAAAACAATTAGAAAATCTCTTTACACCTTTCGGGGAGATCAGGGCAGTAAAAATTATTACCGACGCCTACACGCAGCGGTCAAAAGGTTTCGCTTTTGTAGATATGCCGGAACAAACAAACGCTGAAAACGCTATTCAAAAGCTGAATAATTCTTCACTTCACGGCCAGACTATAACTGTGAACGAAGCCCGCCCGAGGAACAATGCTAATAGCTTCGGAAGACGTAGCAGTTAATTGTCAGTTCGTTCAGCAAACTATTTTACCATGAGAATCTTCGTGGGCAACCTTCATGTAAATACTTCTGAAAGTATGTTGCACGACTTGTTCGCAACACATGGAGAAGTGTTGTCAGTAATCATCGCTACAGATGATAATGGCAGTCCGCAAGGTTACGGACATGTAGAAATGAAAGAGCTGGATGCACAAAAAGCGATCAAACAACTAAACAAAATTAATTTCATGAACCAGTTTCTGGATATACACGAAACGGATCACACTTAAAAATTCAAAATGCAGTTTCAAGAACTAAATTTAATAAAACCCATATTACAGGCTATCTCAGAACAGGGATACGAAAATCCAACCCCTATACAAGCTAAAGCGATTCCACATATCCTTAACGGAAGTGACCTTGTGGGATGTGCACAGACCGGCACTGGCAAGACCGCCGCATTTGCAATGCCCATTCTGCAGTTGCTCGGCGATAAGGAGCACAAACATCGCGCTATTCGCTCATTGATATTAACTCCCACCCGCGAACTCGCTATACAGATAGATGAAAACTTCAGTGCCTATGGCAAGCACATGAAGTTGAGCCACACGGCAATATTCGGTGGTGTGCCACAGGGCAGGCAGGTAGCAACAATAAAAAGGGGTCTCGACATTTTGATCGCTACACCGGGACGATTGCTGGACCTGATGCAGCAGAAACATATCGACATATCGCAGATCGAAATACTGGTACTGGATGAGGCAGACAGAATGCTGGATATGGGCTTTGTAAGGGATGTAAAAAAGATCATAGCCAGGGTGCCTGCAAAAAGGCAGACTCTTTTCTTCTCCGCAACAATGCCTGATGAGATAAGAATGTTAGCACAATCTATATTAAATAATCCGGTTGAAGTAAGAGTAACCCCTGTATCATCAACTGCAAAGAGTGTCACTCAGTCGGTATGTTTTGTAGAAAAAAATGGCAAGACCGATCTTCTCGTACACATTCTGGATGATAGCTCTATTCTCAGGTCGCTTGTATTTACGCGAACAAAACATGGCGCTGACAAACTGGTAAAACAATTAAGCAGAACGGGTATTTATGCAGCAGCAATACATGGCAATAAGTCGCAGAGCGCCAGGCAAAAAGCCCTGGACGACTTCCGCAATAGCCGGATACGTGTACTGGTAGCTACGGATATTGCCGCAAGAGGAATAGACATTGACGATCTGCCACATGTAGTCAACTATGAACTGCCGAACGTTCCTGAAACATATGTGCATAGGATAGGTCGGACGGGAAGAGCCGGTGCAGCAGGTACAGCAGTGTCTTTTTGCGATGCCGGAGAAAAGATCGATCTGAAAAATATTCAGAAGTTAATTGGTTTTACCGTTCCTGTATTGAAATTGCCGGCAGGCATGTGCTAAGTACCCAGGCTGTAACGAATAACTTTCTGTCAGAGGTAGTTAAAACAACAAATAATCAGTTTAACAATTATCAATAACAATTAAAAACAAATCAAAATGCAAGAAGGTACAGTAAAATTTTTCAACTCGTCAAAAGGCTTCGGCTTTATCACACCTGCAAATGGAAGTGCGGATGTTTTTGTTCACGTTTCCGCACTTAATGGCGATATATATGAGAATGACAAAGTGACTTTTGACGTCGAAAACGGCAAAAAAGGTCTGAATGCGGTGAACGTTCGCTCCGTATAAACAATTGCACACTAATAGCTTAGGTTCGTGCAAAGGGCTTGTTAGAGCCTTTTGTACGAACTTTTTTTCCCGGCATGGCGATAGCTCAAGGAGCGGTGAAGAACTATATACTGTATCCAAGAAGAAATATAGCCATGATTGTCGTTATTAGCGTTACTTTTATTTAATTAAATCCAGGGGGATATGGCAATTAAGGTAAATGGGATCGTTTCAAATAAAATTACTGGTATCCTCATTGCATTATCTCAACCCAATGATTTGTCAGTCCGTCTTTCACATGAAGGACAGCTGATTGGCGATATTTCGGGTATTGGCTGGAATACATTTCAACTTGAATGTGACGGCATGAAATATGAGAACTGCCGGCTGACCAATATTCCTCATCAAGGTTCATTCCGCTACGGAACTGCCGAACCAATTTCGGAATAACATTATTCCATGGTTTGCACTGGCATGGCTCGTGGTTATCATAGATGATTGTCTTAGCGATATAGATCAATGTAAGAGATTAAAAGCTAAGAATTAAAAAGAGCTGTAAAAAAGATGCAAATTCAAATAAAAGGGGTAGTAATCACAGTCGTAAAGATAGAGCATCGACGCATGTTACTTTCAGGAAACCTAAATATTCCGTTTTTCATGGAGTGGGACAGGACTTGGAAACGCTGGGTATTTACCGATGCAGCACCCAAGGAACTGCAGAATTACGAAAAGGAAATATCTATCCAAATTGAAAACCACGAGGATTCAATTTCTTAGCTTATACCGCATACTTTTTATCTCCAAAAATCGACATCGCAATAGTTGCTAAAATAGCATTTAACGAGCTGAACAAAAAGAGGCTCAAGGAGCAATATTTTCCAAAAAGCAGACCGCTCCCGAAAAACAAATTGATAAACTTACACCGCAACGAAATCTAAAAACAGATTATGGCAGAAACCACAGCAAAAAAAGACAAGCAAAAGAAGAAAGCCAGGGAAAAACAGGAAAAGGCGCAAAAAATGCAAGAGCGCAAAATGAATAACAACAAAGGAAAATCATTGGATGAAATGATGGCCTACGTTGATGAAAATGGTGATCTTTCTGCTACCCCGCCTGATCCTCGGAAGAAAAAGGCGATCAATGCCGAAGATATATCACTAAATGTGAGCAGACCCGCTGAACCGGTGGAACTGATTCGAAAGGGCATTGTGAGCTATTTCAATGATTCGAAGGGGTATGGCTTTATTACAGATATAAAAAGCAAAGCGAACATGTTTATGCACTGCAGCCAGCTACAGGAACTCGTGAAGGAAGGCAACCTGGTAACCTATGAAACAGAAAGAGGCCCGAAAGGTCTTGTTGCAATACGTGTGAAGAAAGCTTCCTGATTTGAACGGGAAGAATGCGGGAAGCTACGCAATGGATATATCCGTATAGGGGTACTCGTTTGGGGAATGAAATGGTATGATGCTTCCGCAAAAAGCATGTATGCATGAGCCCGTACACCCGCTTTAAAAGGACGCAGCAAATATCATTTAACTGATCTCACAATAATCAAAAAATGCTACACAAGAAATACGAGATAAGCGAAAAAGACATCTTCGATATTGGAAATTACGTTGATGTTGAGAATGAGCTGAATGCGATAATCGGAAAGTTCGCAGCGATGCTTATCCCGGAGAAAGCGGATATTGTTATTTCATTTTTAAAAGATCACAGTATAAAAAAGAAACTGGTTGAGCAAAACGCCACTTTCATCGAGCAGCTTACTTTCTCATCACTGAGAACGGTCAATATCGAAGCACTGTTTGTTGCGTGCAAAACGAAACGTGCATTTTTAGCTGATTACGAGGCATATATCCGTCGCATCTTTAATCTGGGGTAATGTAATGTTCGGGCGAACGTGACCGCGAAGCGCCAGGTATCGCCGGGTAGGTAACGGACATCACGTGCTTCATGATAGTTCAAAACCCGATCCGAACGATACATCCTTGTAAAATCAGGTACCCTGGCCATTAAGTGCTTGACATAATTTTCTTTCCAGACAAACACGCAGCATGTACCTGGCATTCTTGTCTTCAAAGCTATGAACACTTACAATTTTCCAGCTTCATAATGCTCGAATAAACAAGATCGATAAATAACGACGTGTCCATATTCCGGCTGTTGTTTATTTCATTGAACAGCGTCGTATAGTTGCCGTATTTCTTAATTGAAGAGATACTGAACTTACGAAGCTGCAGCCACACGGGAAAATGTCCGCCCACCTCTACGCTGCAACTAATGGTTTGTAAGTTGTTCGACTGCTCGATGGAGTAACGCACCTCTATCTGGTCGTCGCTTGCCGACGGATAGTGAACCATAACTGAACTATTCATAAAATATCATTTGAGTGAGAATTATTTTCCGGGATACCGGACAATGCAATAGCGGGCTTTACAATCCTGATGATACGGAAACGGTCGAAAAGACGGATAACGGGATACATCGGATCGATCTCAAACCAGCGCTTACCAAAATTAATTGCCGAGGGATGCTTGTGATGATTATTATGATATGATTCGCCAAGCATCAGAATATCTATAAAGAACAGGTTCATCGAGGTATTCTTTAGCTTGAAATTAATGTAGCCATACTTATGAGCAAACCAGTTAATTATTGCTCCGTGGAATGCGCCCATTGAAATAACCACGGGCAGGAGCAGATAGAGCCAGGGACTTTGTGCGAATAACATAAAGAATATGATATAAACAGCTACCCACAATAGCCGCGAAACCGCACCATTTGCGAAGCGGTCAAATGCCGGCCATTCGGGAACGTTTTTGGTGAATTTGTCTTCCACATCCATACGGTCGTTTACAATATCCTGGTAAAAACCACGGGTGCGCCACATCATAGAGAAAATATTGGACGAATAAGAAGGTGAATGGGGATCCAGTTCCGTGTCGGTATGGGCGTGATGAAGCCGATGCATAATAGCATATGCCCGCGGACTCATATACGATGAGCCCTGGGTTACATAGGCAATGATAAAGAAAAAACGCTCCCAGTTTTTGCTCATCGTAAATGCGCCATGCGCCGCGTACCTGTGTTGGAAGAACGTTTGAGAAAAAAGAGATAAATACCAAATAATGATAAAAAAGATAAGCACTGTCATTTAAAACTAACTTTTGAATAGAAAAGGCGGGAAAATAAATCTCAAGATCCTGAGAAGGTGAAATACTATAGAAGCGCTATCCCTATGAATGAGTCATGAAGTTACGCTTTCTTATGTTAACAAAGATAAAAATGTTTACCTTTCCTCCCTCTCTGCGGTGCGGCTATTCTGCCAGTGTTGGAAAATGGGAGTATCTCATTGCCATGTGTTTCTCCGCAGCCGCAAGTTTCTCATCAAGTGCATTATTGGCAGCAACCGGCGTTGTAACTATCTACAAAGCTGGCAACACTCCCCGGAGAGTGTTTGCAGGCATTCCTCTTGTTTTCGCTGTTCAGCAGCTTATTGAGGGAGTTCTATGGATGTCATTATCACATCCGTCATGGCACCTGTACCGCGAGCCATCAACGTATCTTTTCCAGGTGTTTGCACAGATGGTGTGGCCCGTGTATATGCCATTACTGGCGATATTGTTTGAAAACGAAAGGAAAAAGAAACACTTACTTTTAGTTCTTCTTTCGTTCGGTATCGCCCTTTCTTCATACAGCGGCTTTGGGCTTTACAGGTATCCTGTATATGCATTTGCCCAGGAGCATCATATACGGTACATCAGCTATCTGCCGCTAGCACAAAAATGGTATTACGGAGTATTATATTTTCTGCCAACGATCATTGCTCCTGCGGTTAGCAATGTAAAGTATCTGCGATGGCTCGCAGGGTTGTTCTTCATCTCGTATGTGATCACCAGGATATTTTTTCACTTTTATGAAATATCCGTTTGGTGCTTTTTTGGCGCTGTTATCAGTTTCAGTGTTTTCTTTATGAGCCGCCAACTGCAGAAAAAATAAGTGTTGGTCGCCGCTCATACATGTCAGGATTAAAAAAACAGACAGGAATATAGACGCATGCTACAATTCACGGTTTATCTTACTTTTTCATTCGGTCTTTCCCGGCATTGAATACTTATATTCCATCTTCTTCGCCATCCTGACCGGCATTTCCTGTGAGATATTGCAGGTATTTATCGAGCGCACCCGATACCATGGCCGCGGCCTTTTTATAGTTTTCCTGCTTTACATTTTCGTCTTTAGATATGATACGCAGAATATACTTTGCCTCCTTAAATACTTTTAAATATGTTGGCCACTCTTCAGAATTTATACCGGAAAGCCCATACGCCATCGTATCTATTTGGTATGATAACATATATGCTGCCTTGCCGTCAGGAGCATATTCTGCAGAATCTAATTTAGCAGCATAATTTTTTGCTTTGTTTATCAATAATATCCGTCTGGGTTCATACATGTCCATTTTTTTAATCGTTTTTTGATTTGAACTTTATGCTACAAGCAGTTGTTGCTGTAACATACAGAATTACGATTGCCTGAAGTTATTTGTGCGCGACCAGGCAATGATCCAAATACACCCTGAAATGATAAGGAAGCCGCTAACGATCCTTTACGATAGGAAAATGCCTGCTGTAAGATACAACATTATAAACATAAAAGGGCATTTTTTACATGAATAACTGGTATAGTTCATGTACGAGGAAAATAGTTTCTGTTCAAATCTATTTATCGCGCTTCACCACAGACCCAAGTAGTGTCAGCCTGACAGACATACCGGTACCATCGTTAAAGTTAACCAGGCGCAGTTGTTTTAACTGTGCCAGTGATGGAAGCAAGCTAGCCGAAGTTACCGCCAGTTCTGTTGCCAGTTGCAGGGTAGTAACTACCGGCCGGGGTTGCATACCACGTGCACTTATTTCCCTGATCTTCCGGAACACTACATTGTCTGTTTGCATAATAGTACTTAACCTCTGCTGAGTTTATTTAATGACGATACATACATAGATCTGGCTGCAGGCGACAACTGACGGATGATCTCGGGCTGAATTGCGGGGTATGAATGCTCGTTGGGCCATGCTATAATACCGTCCCATTTCTTTTGAATGTCATGTGGTAATGTTTTGATGACTCTCATGAACGATTTCTCAAATTGGTAGCGCAGTTCCGGGGTTGTTAGCATAATGATTGGTGGTATTCTTATTAAAGGTAACCTAATAAATCTACAAAGAGGTTTTTATTCTGTCAGGCGGTAAACGTCCATCACGGGCGAGTTCCTCCGGGTGGCAAGCGCGAGTAAAAAAATGACATCGTGTATTTCGCCCTGCAGTGGCAATCGACAAAAATCAACGCCGAATGAATTGATAAGAATGGTGGCGTTTATGCATATTCGCGGAAACGGATACCCGCTCATCGGTATATAGGTCCGGGAGCAATTCAGACCAAACAAAAAGCCTTGTAAATAATTGATTTACAAGGCTTTCGCGTTACCAGCGGGCTGTAAGGGACAACTTTCGAACTTTTTTGTGGAAGATTTAAAGGCAATTGTAGAATTTTAGTATAAGTGTTTGGCAGCAAATGCCCTGCCCGAACCTGATTTTAGATACAGCTCAAACTCATAGGCTTTGTAACGGTTAGAAAATGAACAACACCACAATAATTTGACTGGAAGATGAGGCTTTGTTGCAGGCACATATCCTTTTGTATGACGGGTAAAGCGCTCCTTTACATTTACAGTACAACCAATGTAATGTTTCCCATTGTTCAGTTGGAGTATGTAAACATAGTACCACATGAAGCTAAAATAATGAATTTATGCAAAATAAAAAGGCGGACTTCGTCCGCCGAAGCCCGCCAAGTTTAATTGAAGAACTAAAGTCGGCAAAAGTACTTTAGTTCAGCAGCCCTCCTGCGCCAAATGGCTTCGGCGGGCGAAGGCGGAGAGAGAGGGATTCGAACCCCCGAACCTGTTACAGTTAACGGTTTTCAAGACCGCCGCATTCGACCGCTCTGCCATCTCTCCGGGGTCAAAATTAGATAAGCGGGGGCATATTTGAAAAAGTTTTTACCGCAACTGCTATATATTTTTTACTTGTAAGTCTCGGAATGCCTTTCTGTTAAAGGTTCTGTAAATAGCCTATCATTGATGCCGCCTGCAAAACCACTGCTCACTACCCTTCCGTATATACCTTAAATTTGAAACCAGATGAAACGACTGATCACAACATCCATCCTGCCAATGCTGCTCGCTGTATGCTTTACAGCCTGCGCACAAGACCACAAATACGAACACTCAAAAACTTTCTCCCAGATGAACACATCAGCAAAAACACACGAACACAAAACAGATACAGCCACCTTTGGTGCCGGATGCTTCTGGTGCACAGAGGCACAGTTCCAGCAACTGAAGGGCGTGACCAAAGTAGAGTCAGGCTTCTCGGGCGGACATGTAAATAATCCTACTTACAAAGAGGTGTGTACCGGTACCACCGGCCATGCCGAAGTATGCAACGTCTACTACGACCCCTCCATCATCAGCTTCGATGAGCTGCTCGCTGCCTTCTGGACCTGCCACGACCCCACCACCCTCAACCGCCAGGGCAATGACGTAGGCACCCAGTACCGCTCGGTAGTGTTCTACCACAATAATGAGCAGAAGCAAAAGGCCGAGTCGTATAAAAAGAAACTCAACGACGAAAAAGCCTGGGACAGTCCCGTGGTTACGGAGATATCACCCTTTACCCACTTTTATGTGGCCGAGGACTACCACCAGAACTACTATAATGAGAACGGCGAAGCCCCCTATTGCCACTTTGTGATACAGCCCAAAGTGGCCAAGTTCCGGAAGATATTTAAAGATAAACTCAAGAGTTAGCCCTACCTAAACGGGGCTAACCCGCTCCCGGGGCAGCTATGGAAATAATTACCCTACTAAATTACCTTAAGGTTAAAAACTCTATATTTTTTTGTTTTTTAAATAATAAAATTGTACATTTGCCCATTATTAATTTTTTATTCAATTCAAAATGCAAGAAGGTACAGTAAAATTCTTCAATGAGACCAAAGGATTTGGTTTCATCACGCCATCAGGTGGCGGCCAGGACATTTTTGTTCACGTATCAGGTTTGAAAGACCAGATCCGCGAAAACGATAAGGTGTCTTTCGAAGTACAAAATGGTAAGAAAGGCTTGAATGCCGTAAACGTAAAGGTTATTAATAACTAGTTTACAGCTCCGCTTAATATCATTCCAAGACGTGCAACCGCACGTCTTTTTTGTTGCTGTCCTTCGACAGGCTCAGGATGACGGTTGATTGATACTTGTTTTAACTCGCGGTTATTATTCCTTCACTATCTTTCCTGTGAATATCAGTTGCTCACCTTGCGATGCTGTGTAGTCGTGAGTCCGTGAGTATTTGTTTCACAAGATCTTTAGTCGGTGGTGCGTTACCAGTCTGGCGCGAACGGACATTGTAACTCCGAGGTGGCGATCGTACAAATCCTCAACAAACATCCCCCGTCCCGCCGCGGCGGACACCCCCTTCAAAGGGGGACTTTCAAATTTCCCCAATGCCCGGTGACAAGAACGTGGGGAATTTCCAGAGGCCCGTTTTGTCTGTAATGCTTGCTGGTGGCTGATATGAATTTTATAGAAATTGGACATAAATTCCCCACTATTCCCCGTGTTCGCCATTTCCCGCGCAAGTTGTACACTGCGAGCGGACGTTGTAACTCCGAGGTGGCGATCGTACAAATCCTCAACAAACAGCCCCCATCCGCCACGGCGGACACCCCCTTCAAAGGGGGACTTTCAAATTTCCCCAATGCCCGGTGACAAAAAAGTGGGGCAGTGGGGAATTTCATTTTGCTTTATTGCGTAATGGTGGCGGATATGAGTAAAAACAAAATTTCCCATTTTGCCACATTTTCCCCACGCGGCAAGTCGTGCCGACCGCAAAAAGCGGTCTGACGGCGGCTCCATGTTTGAGGGACGTTTGTGTTTTCCGCTGACCCCATTTTCGTGTTTTTTTATGACCCCATCACCCCAAGGTGCAGTTGATAATCAATGAATTAGTTTGATTCAGTGGCCCCATTTGTTGTCGTGGTGACCCCACGTCTATACATCCGTGCAGGCATCGTGGCCCCATGAAAAAAATCGCGAATCGTCAGCCGCGAGTGTTTGTTTCACGCAAAGCGCAGAGGTGCAAAGAAGTGAAACTAAGTCGCAAATGCAATATGTCTAAGAGCTTCTTTCAAGTTAACTCATCCGCCGTCGCTGAAAAAGCTATGGCGGACAAAGTAAAGGTCGAACAGGTTTTTGATGTGGCAAAAAATAAGAAACATGATAGTGCGTTTTTTGCACTATGGTAAAAAGTTTGTGCGAAGGATCAGAGGGTTAGAGGCATTTAGATGGCGGCGCGTTCGAGTCTTTGGAGCAGACGGCGTGTTTCGCAATTTATTTAATCCCAAGTTCAATTTCTATTGCTAAAAAGCAACGACAGTGCCACACAGGTGCAAATGAGCGACGATGTGGCGGCAGACGATATAGTGGAGAACTACCGGGTGCTGTATAGCCTGTACATAAAGTATATGCAGGCGGGCATGAATGGCACGGACAGCCTAGACCTACTGGCGCTGGCCAGCCTTTGCCCCGAACGCAACGGCGGGGCAGTTTTCCAGGCACGGGCGCTGTATAGCGTGGTGTTTGACGATATCAACTTCTTCTACGACGACAGCTGCTTGGATGCAGATACCACATATGTTGCCGCGAAGCATACGCGCAATACTGCCGGTGTGAACAGGCCTTCAGAACCGAGTACGCAGCGCTACCAGCTGTATCCTAACCCGAATAATGGTACCTTTGTGCTGCAGCAGTACGTAGCAGACGACAAGCCTGTGCGTGTGCGCATATATGATGTGACGGGCAGGAGCGTGTATAGCAATGACCTGGCATTTGCCGGCAACCGGAGCGAGCTGAATGCCGGGGATATACCACCGGGCGTATACCTGCTGGAGGTGAAGGATAGCAGGAACCGGGTATTTAGGTTTAAATTTGTAGTGACTAAATGACAACAAGATTAGTGATATTTTTTTTATTTACTTGCGCATGTCTGAGTACACATGCGCAAGTAAATATTATCACCACTATTGCAGGGAAAGCGGGAGTGCCCGCAAGCTATTATGGTGATGGGGTGCCAGCTACAGCCGCAAGATTTTATGCCCCTTTTGCGATCTGTTATGATGGCATGAGTGATGTGTTCATTTCAGACGCAAATAATAGCAGAGTTAGAAAAATAGATTTAACAAGCGGAATTATTACCACTGTTGCTGGGACAAGTACTGTTGGATATTCCGGAGATGGTGGCCCTGCTACCGATGCCATGCTGTCCTCTCCTCAATCGATAAAAATCGATTCTTCTGGTAACATTTATATTGCAGATGGGGAAAATAACAGGCTAAGGAAGATAAGCGGAGCCACAGGAATTATCACCACGGTTTGTGGCACTGGACTAAGTGGCGATAGTGGCGATGGAGGTCCTGCAACATCAGCGAAAATGCATGGACCTGTAGGCCTTTGCTTAGACAAATTAGGGAATGTCTACTTTGCTGATTATTATAATAACAGAGTAAGGAAAATTGACTTTTCAACGGGTTTAATAACGGCATTTGCAGGGACTGGCGCTACAGGTTATACGGGAGATAATGGCCTGGCTATAAATGCTACTTTTTCTAGTGCAGTAGGGGTGTTTGCCGACTCGTCGGATAACATTTTTATCTGTGACCAGTATAACCATGCAGTTCGTAGGGTAGATGCAATAACGGGTATTATCACTACTATAGTTGGAACCGGAACTGCAGGTTACACAGGTGATAATGGACCTGCGACCGGTGCAAAGTTGAATGAACCAGCGAGCGGGACGGTCGATAAGCAAGGCAATATTTATATTGCTGATTTCAGGAACGGTGCGGTAAGAAAAATAGATGCCGCAACAGGCATAATAACTACTGTAGCGGGTAATGGTACCTGGGGATGGGCAGGGGATGGTGGCCCACCCACGGCAGCGGAACTCAGCTGCACAGATATAGCACTTGATGAATATGGCCAGATGTATATAGCTGACTATGGGACGAATACTATACGCAAAGTATATAACCCGAAGCTAGAAGTACACGGGACAAAGAGATACGAAACGCAAATGAGCATATATCCGAACCCGACGCAAAATGAGGTGACTGTAGCATATAGTCTTGACAAAGATGCTGACCTGCATGTGTGTGATATAGCAGGCAGGATGTTAACGGAACAGCGACTCAGCAGCAAAAAATCTACCGCAGTAATTGACTTCCGTGCTTTTGCGAAAGGAATATATTTCTACAAAGTGACACAGGAGGGTTTGATCATTTCTACAGGGAAAGTGGTGAAGGAGTAGGCAGAATAGTAATCCAAACGATGAACGGTGCCAACGCCGTG
>JADMIO011251603.1_pt1 | contig 103682 bp, 75 predicted proteins | sample 8958161 | NCBI WGS metagenome assembly JADMIO01 (sample SAMN16585339, study PRJNA669376) | soil metagenome | isolation source: Crop rotation soil | place: USA: Cullars Rotation, Alabama | collected 2011
CGCGACTTCAAGTCACGTGAATTCCAAGCTTCGGATCCCACTGTGCTGGAAAGATGATGTCGAGATAAACGCGGCGCACAAACTGCTCGTCGCTGCACCTCTCGCTCGGGTTCATCTGCAGCTTCTGGAGCTTGTCGTACACGCGCTCGTCGATGTAATTCGCGGGCGTCACGCCGGACCATTGGTAGTTGCCTTCCTTCGGCAGCACAATGACTTCGGCGCCAACGGTGAATTTGTTGAAGCGCGCGAAGACGTACGTGTCGCCGCGCTTGCCGGCGGTGACGAGGCCGTCGACACTGATGTCCGCGACGGCCTTGTTGCTCGCGACAAATACCGCCAGTTTCGAAACGTCCTGCGTTTTGCCGTCGGAGAACTTCGCGAGGACTTTGATCTGGCGCTTCGGATCGGATTTGGCCTCGAACACAATCTTGTCGGGTTCGATGGAAATCGCGGTCGGCATGGCAATGTCGGTCGTGTCGTCCGGTGCGCCGGCTTCGATCCATTTCAAGATCGCGTTGTAGTATTCGCTGTCCTTCTTGAAGAGCTCGCCGCCGGTATGCGGGACTTTGCCGGTGGCCTTCATCAAGACGAGGCTCTGCTCGGGAACAGCAAGGTCGACGCGCCGACCGACAATTTGTTGAGTCAGTCGAAAGTAATCGCCGGCAGGATCGAACCCGAACAGTGAGAGACGGAAGCCATCCTTGCCGCGCGCTGACCCATGACACCCGCCCACGTTGCACCCGGCGCGGAAGAAGACCGGCATCACATCGCGTCGGAACGAGACCGCCGGCTCTGCCGGAGCCGCCGGCGTCACCGCCGGGGTGGAAGGGGCATCGGAAGCTGCGGCCACCGCCGTCAACAGAAAGATCAAAGCTGCTTTTTTCATTCGTTCGCCCTGAAACTGCGCTTCAAAACTGCACAATGCGTCGATTGACTACACTCCAAACGCCTCAAAATCCATCTCCAAAGTTGCACATTGTACGATTCAATGCCTTCCCCGGCTGCAAAACTGCACATAGGTGCATTATTTTCCCGGATTTCACGCTCGATCCGATTCGTTCTTGAGCTTCAAAACTGCACCATGCGACGCTTTATTTTAACTCCCCAACCTCAGCTCAAAATTGCACCATGTGATTCCCAGCCTAAAACTGCACCAAGTTGAACCGCAAGGAACCTTCAACCTTTCAACCTTGAACCTTGAACCTTGAACCTTGAACCTTGAACCTTGAACCTTGAACCTTGAACCCTATATATACTAGTCTTTCACCGCCGGCGCCGAAACCCTCACCCGCGCGGGATCAATCCGCAAAATCCCTGACCCCGTCTGCTGCCGAATCGCCTGTCCGTTCTCCGTGACAATCACCTCACAGAAGATCTCCTTGTACTGCCCAACCAGCGCGTCCGGCGAAGCTTCGATGTCAAAGACCGCCTTTGTGTCCGTCGCCGCAATCTGCGGCAGCGGCTCGATGAGCTTGATCCCATTCGGCAGCCGCTTCAGCACCGCCGACGCTTTCCCGGAGAACTGTTTGTTGATTTTCAACTCGCACACAATCTGCCCGCGCTGCCCCCGTTCGACCGCGGCGCGCTTGATCACGACGGTGAGGTACGGCGACGACACATTGAGGTCGACGAAATTCGTCGAGACTTTCATCGCCCCCAGCCCCAGGCTGTACGCCTGCGAATCGCGCCCGCGCGTGAACGCCGTCATCGAAATTCCGTACGTCCCGACCGCCGCGCGATTCTCCGCGTGAATCACAAATTTCCCTTCGCTTTGCCCCGCGGGAATCGTAACCGACGACTCCTTCGACACGCCGTTGGGCAGCCAGTCCGGCTGAATCTCCACCGGAGCGTTGAAGCCTTCCTTCCGTTTGATCTTCACCATCAGCGCGAGCTCCGCGTTCTGCACCAGCGACGCTTCCGGTTGCACCAGCTCCACGCTGTACGGCGCCGCCTGCGTCACGGCGAACGCAAGCTTGTCGACAAAAACAAAATGCCAGCCGTACCCATTGCGCCGATCCAGATACGCGATGCCCTGCGCCGATCCGCTCTTCAAGTCAGCCTTCGGATCGACCGGCTTGATGCGCAGTTCCCCCAGCGTCCCGGAAAGCTCCGCGTCGGGCGCAGCGATGAATTGCACCGGCAGCGTTGTGAACGTCTTGAATTTCGGCGCGACCATCGTCACGCCCTTCGGCAAGTTCACCGCTTCAAGCTCCATCTCGCCCTTGAAGTCCGTCCCCGGAACCGCCGCCAGATTAATCGTGCGCGTCAGCCGCGCGCCCTGCGGAATGTCGATGTGGAAATTGTATTGATAATGGCTGTTGTTTCCGAGGTTCGGCATGAAGCTCACCGCGCGATTTTCAAGATGCTCAATCTCCACGCGATACACATACGCCGGCCCGCCCTGCCCGCGCGTGTCCTCCACGCCCAGCACATAATCGCCCGCCTTCTGCGGATTGAAAATGAACGACGGATCGAGCATGTCCTTCGGATGCCAGCTGTTGTTCGCATGGAAGAACCCGCGCTCGGCCAGCGTCGCGTCGTCCTTCTCGATTTCGTTCCCGCCCTCCTGGCCGTTGCTCAGCGGCCGAATCCAAACTTTCGGATCGACCGCCGTGCCGAGCGAACGCGCATACACACGCACGCGCCACTGCTTGCCCTTCTCGACTTTGAAGCGGAAGCAATCCACGTCGCCGTCTTTTTCGATGATGCCATTGAACGCCGCAGGAAGTTCCCCGGTAAGCGGCGTCGCGTTTGCGATCAGATCGTTCGGCTCGACTTCATTGACATTCGCATAATTGCACACGCGCATCACATTCGCCGTCGGCGGCTGCTCGCCTGATTTCCCCGCGAATGCCGCGAAATCGCCCGGCTCCTTCGGCAGCTCAATCGTCTCTTTGCGCTCGCCGAGCGGGTCGCCGATCACGCGCGCTTCAATTTTCTCGCCGGCTTTTCCGCCCATCGGATACAGCGCCGTCGGCCGCACGAAATCGCCGACATGAAGCACGTACCATCCATTATTGGTCTGCTGATACATCTGCTGCGTGACTTCCACCGTGTAATTGCCGTCTTCCGGCGCCGCGATTGACAACATGGGATCCTGGATGAATTGCGGGTTGTCGTCATTCCGCGCGAGTTCTTTGCCATGCGGGTCAAGCACGCGCAAAGTCAAATCGTTGTCGCCGCCCGAATGCACCGAAGCCAGCCGCACCCCCACCACTTCCGCCGAAAGCCGCTGCCCTTTTTTCAATTCAACGCGATAGCAATCGCGGTCCATCATTTCATTGGAAGTAATCGTGCCCGTAATCGTGGAATTGAGCGGCACAACCTGCGCCGTCGCCGGCGTGTCATTCTCGCCGAGTTTCGCCTCCTTCTCTTGCACGACCGGAAACGGCGTCACCCAGAACGTCACCGCTTCGCCCATGAAATGAGACGTCCGCAGCCGCACCAGATGTTCGCCCAGCCGGCAATTCTCAGCAATCTTGAACTTCGCCTTGACCTTGTCATTCCCTGGCGAGCGCCGCCCGCCGCCACCGCCGCCCGAACTTTCCTCCCCCTTTATATGCTCCAGCCCGCTGGCCTCGATCCCCGCTTCGTAGAAATGAACCTCCTTTGGATCAGCCAGCCGGCTGCCGTTGAAGGTCACGTCGACGGTCGTCCCACGCTGAGCGATGCGCGGCGTGACGTTGTCGATGTAGTATTGGCCGGCGTGCACGGCCGCGCAAAAACAAAAGAGCGCAGCCGCGATTGCCCGGCTTGGTAACGGGTGCGACATCAGTACAGCTCCTGAGCGTAAGAGGTCATGTGTAAAAAGGGCGGGTTGAAAAACCCGCCCTGCTTTTTTCTTAGGCGATCAGCCCCTTCACTAGCTTCCCCCCGCGAATGATGTCAATCGGCCTGTCCCCCGGCGCCATCAGCCGGTCATCCGCATTGATCCCCATCTGGTGGTAAACCGTGAAGAGATAATCCTCGACTGACACCGGATCGACGTCCGGTTCGCTGGCTGTCGCGTTCGACGATCCGTAAATCGTGCCCTTCGCGAGCCCGCCGCCCGCCGCCGCAATCGAGAAGCAGCGCGCGTAATGGTCGCGTCCGGAATCGGTGTTGATCTTCGGCGAGCGCCCGAATTCCGAAACCACCATCACCATCGTCGAATCCAGCAGCCCGCGCGATTCCAGATCCAGAATCAATCCGGAGAGCGCATGATCGAATTGCGGCAACTGGCGCGACACGCCGTCCTTCACCTGCGCATGCAAATCCCATCCGCCATACGACACGCTGACAAACCGCACGCCCGCTTCCACCAGCCGCCGCGCCAGCATCAGCCGCCGCGCAATCCCGCTCGCGTTGCCGTTGCGGTCCTTCACATCCGTCCCGTAAAGTTTCTCCGTCGCTTCCGTCTCGCCATCGAGCGTGAACGCCTTCTGCGCTTCGGGCGAGCTCACCAGTTTGTAGGCCCGCTGATAAAATGCGTCCATCGTGTCGAACGCCGTCGGATCGGCCTCGATCGATTTGAAATGATCTTCCACCGCCTGCCGCGCCGTCCTGCGCCGCGTGAACTGTTCTTCCGCCATGCCCTTCGGCAGCGACACATCTCGCACCCGGAATTCCTTCTGCGCCGGATCGACACCGATTTCAAACGGCCCAAACTTCGAGCTCAAATACCCCGTCCCGCCGTTCGTCGTCACGCTGGGCACGCCCACATAAGGAGGCAAATTGTTCTTCGGCCCAAATTCATGCGCCACCACCGAACCCATGCTCGGATGCTTGATCGCGGGGGAGGGGAGGTACCCCGTCAGCACGTGGTACTGGCCCTGATCATGGTCCGGCACGCGCCCGGCAATCGAGCGCACGATCGTCATCTTGTCCGCGATGCCCGCGAGCTTCGGCAAATACTCGTTGAAACAAATGCCCGGAATCTTCGTCTTCACCACGCCGCACGGACCGCGGTATTCGACCGGCGCTTCGGGCTTGGGATCCCACGTTTCCTGATGCGGCGAACCGCCGGGGAGATAAATCTGAATCACAGATTTGCATTTACCTTCTTTGCCGCCTCCCGAAGACGTGCGGACCACGCCGTCGGCTTTCGCCGTGCGCGTAAAATACTCGCCCAGCGTCAGCCCGAACACGCTCAGCGCGCCCGCCTGAATCAGCCCGCGCCGCGACATCGGTTTGAAATGCCCGCCGGTGCAACCTCTGCAATTCTGTTCGCGTTTCATGTCAAAACTCCCTATGGAAATGCCCCCAAACCGCCACCGTGATGCAATCCCTACACCGGGGGATTTCAAGAATTTTTAAAAATTAGAGGAATAAATTTCCCGCCCGGCGCAACATTCGAAAATCGGCCGGGTCACAGAACTGTCTTCAACTCCGAAGGAGTTGCGCCCGGAGGCACCAGAAGGTGGAGCTTCCGAGTGTCAATGGCAACCACGCCTCTCATCGAGTAAATTACCAACCACCAATTTCTGAGATCCCATTCCCGTGAACGCCCCCGAGTCCGAAAAAAAATCCATCTCTCCCAGCGGCCTGATTCTCATCCCTCCGCCCAACTACATCAAACCCGCGCAGATCATGTCCCAGAAATGGCATGACTCAATGTTGAAAAGACAAATGAAACGGAAACCCGAGGCACCCCCTCCGCCGCCTCCTCCGCCACCAAAGAAGCTCGAATTGGCCAAGTTGCCCGTCTATACCCTGCGAGGCGATGACATGAAAAAACCCGGCTAGAGCGCACTTGCATAAATAATTGGATTCATCTGGCTTCGCAAAGCGAAGCCTTTTAGCGCCACCGGCGCGAAATAATATAGCCCAGGGCTAAGCGCCATAGGCGCGCAGCCTGGGTAACGTGTGGGGAAGTCTGGCGAAGCCCTGAAAGGGCGACATAATCACGCCCATGAAAATGTAAAAACTTATGCGAGTGCGCTTAGAGCGCATCTCATTTTTGTGTGGACAAGATGCGCCGCGCCGCACGCACGCCCGCCGGGCTATGCCTCTTTTCTGGATTGCGTTAGTATCTTTTCTGCTGCGCGCCCGAAGTATTATGGTAAATAGAGTCAGACGAGTTTATCAACGCAATTCGCGAGCGGAGCGTGAGCTTTGGCTGAGCCCTTCGATCGGCAGCGCTTTCAAATTCACCTCTCCACGGCGGTGGTGCTCATGGTGGTTTTGGGGTTATTGACATGCGCCAACATCGGCAGCCGTCCAACGTATTTGCCGGACGAAGCCGGCGTTTTTGACGGGAGGCCTTTTGGATGGCCATTGACTGCATTTGTCCCGGTGTTGAAGGCGGTTGCCCGGGATAAAGATTATAGTCCCCTCTACGCCATTAGATACAAGACTAACCCCATGTATATAATTCTTGATGTATTCATAGCCCTATTGGTCCTCGCTTCCGCATGGTTCATCTGCGAATGGCTAATCCGCCGCCGCTCCAATGTAAAGGGAGTCATAACCCCATGACCTCCACCTGGCAGCCCTACCGCGAGCCCCTTCGCACCACGCTTATCCGCACCGTCGCCATCGCCGTCGTCGTAGGCGCATTATTATCCTGGCGCGCAGGCGCCCTTTCGCGCTGGCCCTTCGCCGCCTTGCTCGTCCTCTGGGCCTCATTCGGCGGACATTGGGTTGAAATCTGGTTCCTCAACTGGCTGCGCCCGCGCCTTCCCGGCAAGCGCGCGCTCCAAGTGCTCGCCCGATTCGCAGTCTGGTTCGCGGGAGGAATTGTACTCTCATTCGCCATGAAGCTGACCGCCTGGACGCTCACAGAATCTCCACCGGATCACTGGCCCGTCTGGTGGCTGGGCGGCGTGGCCTTCATCGTCATCGAACTCATCGCTCATCTATCGCTGCAATTGCTCGGCCGGCCCAGCTTCTATAATGGCCGCGGATAGATTGAGTGCGGTGTATAGCATCAGCACGTCCCGCCCCCTTTGAATTGGAGTTCCCAGATGCTTCGTTCGCTCATCGTTCTCGTTGCCTGGATCAGCGCTTTCGCTTTCAGTGGAGAAGCCCCCAAGCTCCCCCACCACCAGACCTCCATGCCCGGCCCCGCTCTCTCGCCCGACGAAGCCATCGCCAAGATGACCCTCCCCCCCGATTTCAAAATGGAGTGCATCTGCTCCGAACCAACCATCGTCAACCCCACCGCTTTCACTTTCGACGAGCAGGGCCGCATCTGGGTTTGCGAATCGGTCGAGTATCCCCGCTCCGACGCCGGCGCCGGAAAGGACCGCATCAAAATGCTCGAATCCACCAAGGGCGACGGCATCTTCGACAAATATACCATCATTAAAGACGGCCTGAACATTCCCTGCGGCATTGTGATGGGTAATGGCGGCTTCTATTATACCAATTCGCCGGATATCGTTTACGCCCACTTGGATGAGAACGGTAAAGTCGACAAAGAAGAAGTCATCCTCACCGGCTTCGGCCGCTCCGACCGCCATGAATTGCCTAATTCTCTGACTTGGGGTCCCGACGGCTGGCTCTATGGCATGAACGGTGTTTTCAACGGCACCAAAGTCGTCAACCAGGGCAAAACGTTCGATTTCACCTGCGCCGTCTGGCGCTGGCATCCGAAAACTAAGAAATTCGAACTCTTCGCCGAAGGCACCAGCAACCCCTGGGGCCTCGATTACAACCTTCAAGGCGACTGGTTCCTGAGCTGCTGTGTCATCAAGCACCTCTTCCACATTACCCAAAGCGGATATTACCATCGCCAGGGCGGCCCATACCCTCCATTTACGCACAAGATCGAAGACACATTGGTTGCCAAAGAAGAGCATTTCATGGCCGCCAACGCCGGCTTATGCATCTACAACGGAAACGCCTACCCGCCTGAGTATCGCGGCATGTTCTTCATGGGCAATCTTCACGGCAGCCAGGTCAACCGCGACATCCTCACGCGCAACGGCTCGACCTACACTCAAAAGAAGGGCGAAGACCTGATCGACGCCCACGACAAATGGTTCATGCCCGTCTCCACCAAAGTCGGCCCCGACGGCTGTATGTACATCATGGATTGGTACGACAAGTACCATTGTTACCAGGACGCCTATCGTCCCGACCTCGACCGCGAACGCGGCCGCATTTATCGCCTGAGTTACAAAAACACCCCGCGCCTCAAACCCTTCGACCTGAAAAAAATGACCAATGTCGAATTGTTAGGCCTGCTCGCCCACGAAAACCAGTGGCAGCGCCGCGAAGCCCAGCGTCTTCTGAACGAACGCTTCAACCCTTCCCTCATTTCCCCGCTCCAAGCCTATGTCACCGGCAACGGCGACGGCCAAACCAACGCCGGCATGCACGCCCTCTGGCTGTTGTGCTCGCGCGATTTCATGGACGACGCATTCCACCTTCAGATTCTCAACCATCCCCACGTCCCCACCCGGAATTGGGCCGTCCGCATGATCGGCCAGGAAGGCAAAGTCTCTCAAGTCGTCTACGATAAACTCATCGCGCTCGCCAAAGACCCCTCCCCGGATGTCAGGCTTCAAGTCCCCGTCGCCGCAGGCCGCCTGAGCGAGCCCGATCCACTGCCGGTGTTATTAGCTATGCTGAAAAACCCGGACAACGCAAAGGATCCGATCATTCCTAATATTATTTATAACAACCTCAAGCCCCTGGTCAAAACACGCGGCGAAGAGCTCACCAAAATGCTCGACGACAACCAGGACGTCATCGCCGCCTTCAACCCCACCGTCGTCAAATGGCTCAAGGAATGCATCGCCGGCAGCGGCGTCGATCCGTCGAAGTTCGTCACAGCGCTGAAGGCCTCGATGGACAAAGCCGGCGCCGACGGCAATGCGCTCAAGAACGCGCTGAACACCTGCATCGACAGTTTCAACGCCGCCGGTGTGAAAGTGGACGACCGCGCGCGCGCCTTCGCCAACAACCAGCGTCCAGCGATCAAAGAAGCCGCCGCGAAAGACGGCCCCGCCCAGCTCGCCGCCGTGCAAATCGCCCTCTGGTGGAAGGAGCCCGCCGCGCTTGAGTTCGCGCGCAAAACCGTCAGCGATTCGAAAGCCGACGCCGCCGCGCGCTCCGCCCTGCTCAAAGCCCTCGCCGCCTGGAACGATTCGGCGAATTTCAAAACCTTCGTCGGCGTCTTCAACGACAAAGACGCTCCGCTCGCCCTCCGCAAAGACGCCGCAAACGCCCTCGGCGGCATCGGCGGTCAGAATGTCGCCGCCGAACTCCTGCGCAATTTCAAAGACCTCCCGCCCGAACTCAAAGCCGCCTGCGTCAACAACCTCGTCGTCAGCAAAGATTCCGCGAAAGCGATGCTCGACGCGCTCGAAGCCAAACAGCTCGCCTCCTCCGACATCAACTCGAACAACGCCCGCGCCATCGCGCAGCTCAACGACGAAGCCCTCCTCAAGCGCCTCACCACGCTCTGGGGCAAAGTGAAAACCGAAGCCGAGCGCGACCCCGAGCGCGTGAAAGTCGTTGCGAAAATGCGCCAGCTCATCCAGCGCATGAAACCCGGGGACGCCGTCGCGGGCTGGAAGGTCTTCGAGAAGAATTGCCAGCAGTGCCACAAAATCTACGACAAGGGCAACGACGTGGGCCCGAACCTCACCGGCGTCGGCCGCGACAACCTCGACCTGATCCTCAACAGCCTCTTCGACCCCAACCTGGTCATCGGCGAAGGTTATTACCAGCAGCAGATCAAAATGAAAGACGGCACGGTCCTGACCGGCCTGATCGCCGAGCAGACCGACAGGACGCTGTCGCTTAAAATCGCCGGCGGCGAAATTAAAAAGCTGAGTAAAGACGACATCGCCCTCCACAAGCCCACGAACATTTCGCTGATGCCCGAAGAGCTCGAAAAGACGATGACGGAAACGGAGTTCAACGACCTCGTGGCGTTCATGCTGACGAAGGAGCCGCCGAAGTAAATCCTGGGAGCGCCGTTCCTGGGAGCGCAGGCTTCCAGCCTGCCCAGCGGGCTTCCAGCCCGCTACTGCGCCGGCCGATACCGCACCCCTTTATATTCTATCTCCACCCCGTCCACATTGCGTATCAGCGTCAATCCCGAAACCCGATAGCTCTCAATCCCCTCGAAAATGCATCGACCCACTCGAATATGTATAGCCCACTTCAAATTGATCGCCGCGAACACTGAATTCCAGATTTTCGCCGCAATTCGGACAAACGCCCCAGCCGCTGTTTGTGTTCGTGGAGAATCCGCCGACGTTCGCAAGAAACGCATCCAGGCCGAATTCCTTCTTGCAACTGTGGCATACCGTTTTCGCCATTTTCAGTTCCCCACTCGCCCCACCCCCAGCTTCTTCATCTTCGCCTGAAGCGTCGACGGTTTCATCTTCAACAACGCCGCCGCCCCGTTCGCTCCATACACTTTCCCATGCGTGATCCGCAGCACTTTCACCAGATGCGCCCGAATCACCGCATTCAATTCCAACGAAGTGGACAATTCCTCCACCGCATTGAGCGCCGGCTCCAGCAGCGGATCGATCGCGAGCTCCCCGCCTGCGCTCAAGATCACACTCCGCTCAACCAAATTTTCCAGCTCGCGCACGTTCCCCGGCCAATGATAATAAAGACACTGCTCCAGACTCTGCCGCGCAACGCCGCTAAAACGCTTGTTGAATTTTCTCGCATACCGTTCGAGAAAAAATTCAAGCAGCGGCTGCAAATCCTCTTTCCGCTCGCGCAGCGGCGGAACCTGGATCGGAAACACATTCACGCGGAAAAACAAATCGTCGCGGAAGCGGCCTTCGGCGCGCTCGCGCTCCAGGTTGCGGTGCGTCGCCGCGATCACGCGCGCATCGGTGCGCAAAATCTGCGATCCTCCTACGCGCTCAAACTCCCGCTCCTGCAGCACGCGCAGCAGTTTGACCTGCATGTCTGGCGTGAGTTCGCCAATTTCATCCAGAAACAGCGTCCCGCCTTGCGCCAGTTCAATCCGCCCCAGCCGCCGCGCGATGGCCCCGGTGAACGCACCCTTCTCATGTCCGAACAATTCGCTGGCCAATAGCTCCGGCGCGAGCGCCCCGCAATTGATCGCCACAAATGGCTTCGGCGCGCGCGGCGAGAGCCGATGAATTGCGCGCGCAACCAACTCCTTCCCCGTCCCTGTCTCTCCACGAATCAGCACCGTCGCATCCGTCCCCGCCACAAGTTCGATGCGCTTGAGCAGCTTGCGCCACGGCGGGCTCACGCCAATCAGCTCGGGCATTGCAGGCGCCGCCAGCTCGCGTAGCCGCGTGTTCTCTTCGGCGAGGTGCGACTTGAGCGACGCGTCGACCGCGATCTTCCCCAGCAGCCGCGCCTTCTCCAAAAGCAGCGCCAATTGCCCCGCCACCGCGCGCGTGAACGCGTCATGCTCCGAGCGATAAGCGTTCTTCTTGCGGCTGCAAAACCAAAGCGCCCCGACCGCCGCGCCATTCACCATTAATGGAACGCTGAGACTCGACCGCAACCGCTCGCGCACCAGCAGCCGTGCTGTCGCGCCAGTCAGCTTCCCCAAATCCCCTATCGCACAAATTCGCGGCCGCCCTTGCAACTTGAAGAGCTCCGTCTCCCCAAGCGCCTCGCGGAACCCAGTGCCCACATGGTCGCCTTTCGCTCCGCGAAAGGACGCCCCCCGCACTGGACCGACGATAATCGACCGAGTCTCCTCATGCACAAAAACAAGCGCCAGCCAATCGCATGCAAGCGTGCGCCGCAGCTCAGTGAACAGCGTCTGAAACAACTCATCAAACGTCACGCCTGTGCTGATGCGCCGCGTGAGCTCCTCGAAGAATGGTGCGAGATCCATGGTTTGAAATACACCGATTATTGGTGAAACACCAACATATGGGTAACATCAGTGGCTTTTTGGCGCGCCGATCCTGCGAAATACTGTGGCACGACTATTGCCCCTTACTTGGAGCAAAAGGAGATTCGAACATGGCTTATGTCGTGACTTCGCCCTGCATCGGAACCAAGGACGCCGCCTGCACCAAGGTCTGCCCCTGCAATTGCTTTTTTGACGCCGGTGAAATGCTGGTCATTAATCCCGACGAGTGCATCGACTGTGCTTTATGCGTGCCGGAATGTCCGGTGAGCGCAATATTTCATGATGACGATATGCCGGCGAGCGAGGCCTCCTTCATCGAACGCAACCGCGCTTTCTTCACCGGCAAATCCGCCGAGGACCTTGAAAAAGTTCATATCACTCCGTGACGGACGGCCGACGCTGGTGTATCCCTAGCGCGGCTATTTGAGCCCCAAAGAAAAATTCGGAATTCTATTCAGGAGAACGCTTCGCGATGCGCGTTTCACAAGTGCTGTTTTTGCTGGTTGCGGTGATTTCGATGTCTCTTCGCGCGGCGGAGAAGCCCGAGGAGTCTGCGAAGAAAATTAAGGTCATCGACGGGCTTGAGTGCAAGCTCTGGGCGCACGAGCCGGACGTGGTCAACCCGACCACGATGGACATCGATGCAAAAGGGCGCGTGTGGATCGCCGAGGGCGCGAATTACCGCAGTAAGAACAAGATTCGGCCTGAAGGCGACCGCATTGTCATTCTTGAAGACACAGACAATGACGGTGTGTGCGACAAATCCACCGTCTTCTGGCAGGACCCGACGCTGATCTGTCCGCTCGGCGTGGCGGTGATCGGCGACAAGGTGTATGTCTCGCAGTCGCCGAAGCTGATGGTCTTCACCATCGACGAATCGGGCTACAAACCCAAAGGGCCGCCGGAGATTCTGTTCACCGGCTTCAGCGGCTACAACCACGATCACGGGCTGCACAAGGTCATGATGGGGCCTGACGGGCGCCTGTATTTCAATTCGGGCAATGACGGGCTGGGCGGATCGAACTTCGGCAAGCCGCCCGCGGATTGGGTGTGCGACGGTGTGATTCGCAACGGAAAAGGGGAGGTCGTGCTGGACTCGACAGGGAGCAACCCGTTCCCGAAGGGCAAGGTCTGGCACGGACACGACAAGAAAGCGGGCGAAGGCTATAAGCAGGGTATGGCCTTCCGCTGCAACCCGGACGGTTCCGGCTTCGAGGTGCTCGGGCACAATTTCCGCAACAATTACATGGTGACGGCCGATTCATTCGCGACCGCGTGGCAGTCGGACAACGACGACGATGGCAACCAGGGCTGCGCGCTGAATTTCGTGATGGAAGGCGGCGACTACGGCTTCGCGGGCTGGCAGGGCGACGTGATGCGCTATCCGAAGCAGTCCGCGCCGGAAGCGCACTGGCACCAGCATTATCCGGGCATCGTGCCCAACCTCTATCACACCGGCGGCGGGTCGCCAACGGGCGTGTGCATTTACGAAGGAGACCTGCTGCCCGGCAAATACCAGGGCGCGCTGATCCACAGCAATGCCGGAGGCCAGTGGTACAGTTTTGTCGGCGCGTTCATCAACACGCCCAACGGAGCGGGTTACAGCTGCAAGCTCGACGAGTTGGTCACCGCGTCAGACAAGTGGTGGAAGCCTGCGGATGTGTGTGTCGCTCCGGACGGGGCGTTATTCATCGCCGACTGGTATGATTCGAATTCGGGCGGCCACGCGATGGGCGACGACAAACCCGGTCAGCAGATGGGGCGCGTCTTCCGCGTGGCTCCGCCGGGCAACAAGCCCGTGGTGCCGAAGCTGGACCTCGGCAGTGTGGCCGGGCAGATCGCGGCGCTGAGTTCGCCAAACCTCGACGCGCGTTACCTCGGCTACAACAAGCTCGTCGCGGGAGGCGCACCCGCGGTCGAAGCGCTGAAGAAGATGTTCAGGGATTCGACGAAGCAGTACCTGCGCGCGCGGGCGCTGTGGGCGCTGGCTCGGACCAGCGCGGCTCAGGAGACGCTCGCCGAGGCGCTGAAAGATTCGACGCCGGAGATTCGCATGACCGCGGTGCGCGTTGCGCGCGTGCTGAAGCAGGACATGGTGTCGCTGGCAAACGACCTCATCAAGGACCAGTCCGAGCAGGTGCTGCGCGAGCTGGCGATTGCAATGCTCTACGAGCCGAACGAACGCGCGATCCCGGTGCTGGTGAAGCTCAGCGACAGAATCAACCCAAGCATGCCCGAATCGCCCGCGTACGATCCGAAGAAACACAACAACACGCGCGATCAACTGGCGGAACTCGAAAGGGAACGGCATGAGCGCGTGAAGAACAAATGGCTGATCGAAGCCGTGGGCATCGGCGCGTCCGGGCGCGAAAAGGAACTCCTCGCCGCGTGGCAGAAGGATGGGACCAACAAAGACGCGAAGCTGGCCGAGGTGATGAACTGGCGCATGAACAAGATCATTCCGGAGAAGCCGCCGGCACCACCAGCGCCGGAGAAGAAGGCGGAGAAGCCGAAGGAAAAATAGGGGTCAGGAGTCAGGGGTCAGGAATCGGGGGTGGCCCAGCCCAACGGGCTGGGTGCCGAAGGCACAAGAAGCCTCACCTGAGCCGATAGTCTTGAAACGAGCGCGAGAGTATTCTGGAGGTCATGAGTCTGGGGTGGGGCTTCTTGTTCGCTTCGCTCACCCGGCCCAATGGGCCGGGCCACCCTGGCAGGAAATGGGTGGCCCAGCCCAACGGGCTGGGTGCCGAAGGCACAAGAAGCCCCACCTGAGCCGATAGTCTTGAAACGAGCGCGAGAGTATTCTGGAGGTCATGAGTCTTGGGCGGGGCTTCTTGTTCGCTTCGCTCACCCGGCCCGATGGGCCGGGCCACCTTGGCAGGAAATGGATGGCCCAGCCCAACGGGCTGGGTGCCGAAGGCACAAGAAGCCTCACCTGAGCCGTTGATTCTGAAACGATGGCTTGCGTGAGGCTTAAGGCGGGGCTTCTTGTTCTCTTCGCGAACCCGGACACGTGGGCCGGGCCACCCGACACCGGGTAATTGTCATTTGATGCGCATGCGTTCGCTATGGTATGTTTTGGGACATGGGTCGAATCGTCGCTTCCATCGTACTATTGAACGTGTGCGCGTTGAGTTTTGCGGGCGAAGTGAACACGGAGCTGCTCAAGACGCTCAGCGACGACGATGCCGAAGTGCAGGAGCGGGATGGAGCGCTGAAGCAGCTGGCGAAGAACAAAGAGGGGGCGCGCAAGCTCATCGAGCTGGCGAAGAAGGGCGAATTTCCCGAGGAGATGAAAAACAGCGCGGCGTTGACGCTCGCCGAAAGCGAAGACGCGGCGACGCGCGAAGCGGCGGCGGCGGTGCTCCCGCTTCCGAAGATGAAAGACGGCCAGCCGATTCTGCCGATCTCGAAACTGGCGGAAAAGACCGGCGACATCAAGAAAGGGCGCGCGTTGTTCCGGGACGCGAAAGGGCCGAACTGCATCAACTGCCATCAGATAGAAGGGGAGGGGAAAGACATCGGCCCGCCGCTGAACACGATCGGCGAAAAGCCCAAGGAAGTCCTGTACGAATCGATCCTGGCGCCCAGCGCCGGGGTGCAGCACGGCTTCGAAAACTGGGCCGTGCGCACGACCAGCGGAAAGGTGTACACGGGCATCAAGCTCGATGATACCGACGAGAAATTCAGCCTGAAAACGATGGACGGGGAGTACGTCGACATACCCGCGAACGAAATCAAAAAAAAGGCCAAACAAAAGATGTCGCTGATGCCCGAGAACCTGATTCAGACCATGACACAGCAGGAGCTGATCGATCTGGTGGAGTACATTGCGGCGCAAAAAGTGAAGTAAAATCAAAACGAACGTCAAACGTTAGAGGTTACACGTTACACGTTCGCGCGCTCAAAACGTGTAACCTGTAACGTGTAACCTGCAACGAGGGGATTAGAATGGGCATTCCGATTGGAATAAATTCATGGGTCTGGACGTCTCCGTTCACCGACAAGACGCTGGACCTGATTCAAAAAGCAAAATCTTTCGGATTCGATTATTTCGAATTGCCGCTGGAGGCGCCTGAGCACGTCACACCGGCAAAGGCCGCCGAAGCGGTGAAGGCGGCGAACATCGGCGTCGTTGTCTGCGGCGCGTTTGGGCCGGGGCGCGACCTGTCGTCGAATGAGGCCAGCGACCGCAACGGCAGCCTCGAGTACATTCGCGCGGCGTTGAAACTCTGCGAGGCGATGGGCTCGAAGCTCCTCGCCGGTCCGATGTATTCGTCGGTGGGCAAGCGCCGCCAGATTCCCGACAAGCAGCGCAAACAGGAATGGGACCGCGCCGTGAAAGGCGTGCAGAAAGCCGGCAAGATGGCCGCCGACCACGGCGTGACACTCGGCGTCGAGCCCATCAACCGCTTCGAGATCGACCTCATTAATACGTCTGAGCAATTAATGCGCTTTCTGAAAGAAGTGGGACTGAAAAACGTGGGCGCACATTTGGATACCTTTCATGTAAACATCGAAGAAAAAAGCTTCGGCGACGCCATCCGCCGCGCAGGGAAGAATCTCGTCCACATGCACGTCTGCGAGAACGACCGCGGCGCGCCCGGCACTGGGCTGATCGACTGGAACGAAGTCGGCTCAGCGCTGAAGGAAGTCGGCTACAAAGGCATCGCCTCGATCGAATCCTTCACCCCCGAATGCAAAACCATTGCAGCCGCTGCCGCGATCTGGCGCCCGCTGGCGCGCTCGCAGGATGAATTGGCGAGCGAAGGGTTGAAATTCCTCCGCGGTGTTTTGAAGTAACGAAAGCCGCGACCGTCAGGGAGCGATCACCTGGGGTAATCGCAGGACAATTGAGCCGTGGATAGCGTGGGGAGTTCGCTCCCTGACGGTCGCGGCTCTGAATCCGGTGTAGTTGAATAACCAATTTGTTCCGCGCGTCTCATTTCTCAAGGAATTGAACATGAAACATTTGCTCATCGCTGCCGTTCTAATCGCAACCCTCGCGCTTCGCGCCGAGGACAAACCCAAAGCCGAAATCCCGCCTGCTGGACCCGACGGCTGGATCACCCTCTTCAACGGCAAGGACCTCACTGGCTGGCAGGGCCTGGAAGGCTATTGGGTGGTCGAAGACGGCGCGCTCACCTGCAAAATTCCAGAGCCCAATAAAATCCAGTCCGACATCATTTTGCTCGCCTCGAAAGACAATCCGGAGAAGTTTGCCAACTTCGAGCTGCGCTATGCCTTCAAATGGGTGACCAAGACCGGCAACTCCGGCGTGCAGTTCCGCGGCGAGATCGACAACCCGAAGACGCTGCATGTCGGCGGCTATCAGGCCGACACCGATCCGGGCAACGGCTATACCGGCATCATCTACTGCGAAGGCGGGGTCGCGGGCGGGCGGGGAATCATGAGCCAGCGCGGCGACAAGACCATTTGGGGCAAAGACGGAGCCAAGCCGACCGATAAGGGGGATAACCCCACCATCACGAAATTGGCGGAAAAGGCCGACGAGATCAAAAAGGCCATCAAGCCCGTTGGCGAGTGGAACGAATGCGTCGTGGTCGCAGACGGCCCGCACATCACCTACAGCATCAACGGCCACGTCACCACGGAAATGATCGACGAGCATCCGAAGGCGAAGAAGGACGGCATCATCGCCTTGCAGATGCACCAGGGTCCCCCGATGACCATTCAATTCAAAGACATCAAGATCAAAATGCTGCCGGAGAAGAAGTAAGCCATGGACGAGTCCGCTGAAAAGCCCGTCTCCGTTCCGAACAGCGATGACAAACTCTGGGTCATCGCCTGCCATGCCTCGGGGATGATCGGCGCTCCCATTTTGCTCCCGCTGATCGTCTACCTCGTCAAACGCGGCGAGAGCGAATTCATCGCCGAGAACGCCCGCGAGGCGCTTAACTTCCACATCTCGCTGCTGCTTTATTCGATCATCTGCATCCCCATGGTTTTTTTGATCATCGGCATTTTTATGCTCATGGCCATCGGCTTCTGGGGCTTTGTCCTGGCAATCATCGCCTGCTTGAAATCCACCGAAGGCAAAATGTACCGTTACCCATTGACGATCCGGCTGGTATGATTGATTCGAATTAAGTAGGACGGGTTTCCAACCCGTCCAAGTAATGAAACGTAAGACGGATTTCCAATCCTGTCCGCAAATACTCGAGAAAGGATCAGTGCAATGAAGGTTTGTTTTTCACTCTTGTCCCTGTTGTTCCTCGCCGCAGCCCTGCGCGCTGCCGATGCCGGCTCAATCAAAGGCACGGTCACATACGACGGCGAGCCCCCGAAGTTGAAGCCGCACGAAGTCAAAGACCCGCTCAACCAGCAGGCCTGCAAATGCAAGGAAGTCGCCAACGAGGATTTGGTCGTCGATGAAAAAACGAAGGGCATCAAGTGGGTCATCGCGCGCCTGATGATCGAGCCCAAAGACGCGCCGCCCAAGGCTGAAAAGAAGGCCCAGATCACTCAAAAGGGCTGCACCTTCGCGCCGCACACGATCATTGTCGCGCCCGGCGAGGATGTCGAGGTCCTCAATCCCGACGGCATCGCCCACAACGTCCACACCACCGGCTACGACTTCCTCAACCCGCCCTTGAACGTGATGTGCGGCGCGGCCGACACCAGCAAAGACATCAAGGGCCCGAAGTATTTGAAAGACGCCGAGATCGTCAAGCTCGAATGCAACATCCACCCCTGGATGAAAGGCTTCATCGTCGTCCACGACCCACGCTACGCAGCGCTCACCGGCGACGACGGCAAATTCGAAATCAAAAATGTCCCCCCCGGCAAATACAAAATGAACCTCTACCTCGACGGCGTCCCCGAAAAGAACATCGACGTCGAAGTCAAAGCCGGCGCCGCGACGGAAGTGAATGAGAAGATGAAGAAGAAGTGATTTTCTTGGAGTGCGGCGCTGTATTCAGCGCTGCTTTTCGTTTGGTTGAAACAAGGTTTCACGCCAAACCAAAAGCGGTGCTGAATACAGCACCGCACTCCAAACAAACCGAATTCGCGGCTGCGCGGAGATTAATGATCTCCGCGCGGTTGTTTGGTAGGAGGATTGGAACCATGCGCCGGGCAGAATTTCGACGATGCGTCCCAGCGCGGCTCGCATCGCGGTCCATTGCACTTGCGTTGATCATCACAATATTCCACCTTCCGGCAGCGGACGACGGTGGCACGGTAAGGGCGACGGTAATCTACGATGGACAAGCACCCGAACCGAAGCCGCTGAAAACTTGGGATGCAGACTGCAAACGCAAGGAAGTCATCAACGAATCCTTGGTTGTCGACACGGACACAAAGGCCATTAAATGGACTATTGTTCGGATCATGGTCGATCCCAAGAGCGTTGCGCCAACACCAGACAGCTCCATAGAAATCGATCAAAAGGAATGCAAGTATACGCCGCACGTAGTTATCGCGGCACCGGGTCAGAGAGTGAAGCTACTAAATCCAGATGGAATCTCGCACAACCCCCACGTGCTCGATTCACCAGTTATGCAATACACAGACACTTTGGATCAAAGGTCGGAAATAATTAAAGAGCATTTGAAAGACCCTGGCATTTACAGACTTCGTTGTGATGTACATACATGCATGGCCGGCTTGATCGTCGTTCACGATCCTCGCTACTGCGCTGTGACAGGCGCAGACGGAAAGTTTGAAATCAAAAACGTCCCGCCCGGCAAGTACACCCTGAAAGTCTTCCACGAAAAATGCGGGGAGAAAACATTGAACATTGATGTGAAGTCGGGCGTAGTCACTGACCTGGGTACCATCCCAATGAAAATTCCCGGCAGGAACGTCCCATGAAAAAACTCCTCTTCCTCCTCCTTCTCCTCGCCAGCGCCGCACTCATCGTCGCCTGGTGGAGCGGCGTGCTTGAAGTCAAAAACACCGAATCGACGACCGTCGTCAAATTCAACAAAGACAAGGCCAGGGACACGGTTGACAACGTCGTCGAATCCGGCAAGCAAGCCGTTCAGGCCGGGAAGAAGGCCGTCGAATCAGGCAAGGAAGCTGTCGAGTCCGGCAAAAAGGCCGTCGAAGCCGTCGAGAAAATCACCGGCAAGGCTGACGGCGCTGGAAGCATCAAGGGCATCGTCCTCTTCGATGGCACACCGCCGCCCCCGAGAATGATCCCCGTCCCACCCGACAACCAGAAAGGCCTCGGCGTCAAAGAAGTGCTCGACGAAACGCTCGTCGTCGACAAAGATTCGAAGGCCATCAAATACGCCGTGATCCGCCTGATGATCACGCCCAAGGACGAAGCCCCCAAGCCCGCTCACCCGCCGGTGCTCGATCAGAAAGGCGGAACATTCGTCCCCCACGTCGTCGTTGTGCCCCCCGAGTTCAAGCTCCATGTCTACAACCACGACGGCGAGATGCACAACATCCACACGCGTCCGCAGGATTTCATCAGCACCGAGCTCAATTCCGCGCAGTTGCCCGGCCCCGAGCCCAAGGTGCTTAAAGCCCCTCACATCAGCGACCCCGAAATCATCACCGTCGAATGCAACGTCCACGCCTGGATGCGCGGTGTCATCGTCGTCCACGATCCGCGCTACTGCGCCGTCACCGCCGAAGACGGCAAATTCGAAATCAAATCCGTCCCGCCCGGCAAGTACAAACTCAAAATCTTCCAGGAAAAATGCGGCGAAAAGGAAATCGAAGTCACCGTCAACCCCGGCGCCGAATCTGATGTGGGCGAGATCAAATTGAAGAAAGGGAAGTATTGAAAATCAAAAGCCCTCACGCAAAGACGCAAAGTCCAAAAGAAAGAACGCAAAGAACTTTCGTTTGTTGTTCTCCTGTATTCTTTGCGTTCTTTCCGTTAAACCTTTGCGTTTTTGCGTGAGGCATTTTTGATACGGAGAAGTTGCACATGTCCGATGAAGTCACCGAAGTCAAACCCGACGTCGCCCGCGCCGTCGGCATCGTCGGCGAAATCCCGTTCGCCGGGCGCGCCGTCGCGCGCGCGCTGATGCAAGCTGGCGTCGCTGCCCGCGTGCTCTGCCCCGACGAAGAAGCCGAGCAGGCCATAGCCTCGCTCCCCGGCCAGGAGCGCGCTGAGATCATCCAGGGCAGCGTCGAATCCGAAGAGTCGATCAGCCGCGTCCTCGCCGGAACCGGCGGCGTGTGCTTCGTCTCGCCCGTGAACATGCACGGCCGCATGTACCGCGCCGCCGAGCATCTCGAAGACCTCAAGCGCGTGCTGCATTCCGCCGAGCTTCTTCTTTTGCGCAAGTTTGTGTACCATTCTTCCGTGGGCGCCGACCCAAAGGCATTGTCGCGCGCCCTACGCGATGCACACGCGGCCGAAGAGCTGTTGAGCAAATCGCGCTGCGAAGATTACTTCATCCGCACCGGCCCTTTGATGGGTCCCGGAGATAAATTCCTCTCCGAGATCGCCGAGAACGCGCAGCGCTCGTCGCCCTTCATGACCATCGTCGGCTATGGCGGCGCGCAGGTTCAGCCGCTGCACGTGGACGATTTCGCCAGCGCCCTCGCGCGCATCTTCGCCGGCTCACAGGAGACCCTGCGCAACGGCGTCTATGAGCTCGTTGGGACTGAATTGAAGACTTTGATGGAGCTGACAGACTCGGCTTTAAAGCTCGCCGGCCGCGCCAAAATCAAATTCCACAAGCCGCTTTTCGCAATGCAGATTCTCTCCGGCATCATCGGCAGCGCGAAAATGCGCGAGCGGGTCGCGATCGAAAACGACGTGCTCGTGACAGACAAAAACGGCTTCCCCCGCCTGATGGGCGGAGACGTGCAGCTCAAAGGAATACGTGAGGTTCAGGAAGCCCTTTTGCGCCGATAGACCAAACCGGGTTCAAGCTTCCCGCAAAACCGCGCCGAGCGGAGCTCGAGGCGCGGCGTGCGCCCTATGCGCAACAGACTCGGACCAGCGGCATACTCGCGTGCGGCATACTCAGGCGCACTGCTTCCTTGTAGTTATTGCTCGGATATTTAACCACCCCGCAGCGCTGGCAGGAATACGTCGTATCCTTGACCTCGTGCCGGGTGGTGCACTGGCACCCGGTGCAGTATCGATTCTCGTAGGGAGTTGACTGGCGCATGTGGCTATTCCTCCAATCTGTCTTTCCTAGTTGTCCCCCACTACCACCTTTCTGCATGACACAAAGTACAAACCGCTTGCCAATCATTTTTCGGCGTCTGAAAGTGCGTTCCTAAAGCTGGCTATGTCCTATAATCATATATCGTCCTTGAGCTAGGATAAATGAGAAAAAAAATCAATTTGGGTTTAATTTATAGGCAAAATTGATGACGTAAACACGTCGGGTTCGGCAATCTCCAAAAGCATAAAGTGCTTATTTTCGGCCATTTTGCATAAACTTAATATGCGCCCTGCCGGTTCTTGTCATACGCAAAGGGGACGGCGGATAGAAGGCGAGAAGAAGCGGGCGGACATCTTTTTGGACTCCGTGCTCGGTTTCTCAGCGCTGTATTTTCATCGGGAACGAACTGATTGCAATCTCGAACTCCTCAATCTTCCAACCTGAAGAAGCAAGTCGGCTGCTTCACAAAACTCAATCGCCCAATCTCCTCCAGCGCCCCCTTGAAGCGCTCCTCTATCGTGTTGTGCGTCAACATCACAATCGGCACGTCGCCGCCTTCGTGCGGCTCCTTTTGGATCACCGACGCGATGGAAACCCCGCGTTCGCCGAGCACTGATGCGATTCTGCCCATCGCGCCCGGCTGGTCGATCACGCGGAAGCGCACGTAATACCGGCTGCGCGTTTTGTTCATCGGGATCACCGGCAAATCCGCGCGCGGATTCTGGAAGAACTGCAGCTTTGTGAACGTCTGCCGCGCGCTGCCGCGCGCCGCATCCACGATATCAGAAATCACCGCGCTGGCCGTTGGCATCATCCCAGCGCCGCGCCCGTACAGCATCACTTCGCCCGTCGCATCGCCCCGCACCAGCACCGCATTGAACACGTCGCGGACACTGGCGAGCGGATGCGAGTTCGGAATCAGCGTCGGATGCACGCGCAGCTCCAGTCCTCCCGGCAAGTCCTCCGGGTCCGCGCCCGGAATACGCCGCTTCGCAATGCCCAGCAGTTTCAGCGTATAACCCATTTCGCCCGCGAAGCGGATGTCATCGAGATTCACCGCATCGATGCCTTCAATATGCGTCTCCCCAAAATCAAAGACCGAATGGAACGCGAGATTCGCGAGCAGCGTCAATTTATGTCCCGCATCAATCCCCTTCACATCAGTCGTCGGATCGGCTTCAGCATAGCCTTTCGCCTGCGCTTCGCTCAGCGCCTGTTCGTACGGCGCGTTCTGCTGAATCATGCGCGTGAGAATATAATTTGTCGTGCCGTTCAAAATCGCGTGGATGCTCTCGATGCGGTTCGCGACCATCCCATCCCGGATCGCGTCGATCACCGGCACCCCCCCGCACACCGATGCCTCGAACCCAATCGACGAATTCGCCGCAAGCGCCGCTTCAAAAAGCTCCTTGCCGTGCGTGGCCAACAGAGCCTTGTTCGCCGTGACAATCGACTTCTTCGACTTCAGCGCCGCCAGCAGCAGCGTCCGCGCCGGCTCGATGCCGCCAATGACTTCAACCAGAATGTCGATCTCCGGATCGTTCGCGACCGCCATCGCATCCGTGGTGAGCAGATTCGGATCCAGATTCAACGCCCGCGCCTTCTTCAAATCGCGCACCGCAACCTTGTGGATCCGGATGTCGAGTCCCGTCTTGTCGCGCAGCGGCGGCCGCGATTCGCTCAGAATCTTCGCCACGCCGGCGCCGACCGTCCCCAGGCCCAGCATCCCAATCTTGATTACTTTTCCCGCATGGTTCATGCGATAGCGCTCTCACGGTTCAAATTCGAGCCGCCCAGTCTACCTTTCCTTCGTCCGCGCGCAACCTGGGAGCATGTTCTGAAATTTATTCTCTTGTAGCTTATTCCACCGCCCGCTCTATCATGCGAATCACTCAATCGATTCGAATTCGTTTCACCTCCAGTCAAAGGGGGAACTGTCATGAGCATGAGCGAACAGGAACCGACTTACCAGTTGCCGCCCGGCGAACTTCCTCCCCAGCCTCCGGAAGCACGCGCGCCCCTCGGCACCCTCGGCGCCGCCCCGCGTAAAACGTTGGGCAACCTGGCCATCGAGCAGCACAAAACACACCTCAACTCCGCCAAGCGCATTCTGATCGTAATTGGCATCCTGACCATCCTGGCGAATGGCCTCGTGTTTTTTATGAACATGAATCAGTCGGCGCAGCTCGAACGTGAAATCGCTGCGATCAAGGCGAATCCGAACATGACCCTCGATCAGAACGTCGTCATGCAGCATCGAGCGGCAATCTGGATCAATATCCTGGTCACGGGAGCATTTGCGGCGATGGGATTGGTGTTCATTGTGATTGCTTTCTTCGTAAACCAGTATCCAGTCGGCGCGACACTCTCCGCTTTCGTGCTTTACCTGATCGCGATTGTTCTTGGCCTGGCAGTCAATCCCGCGGGAAATGCTGCAGGCCTGGTCATCCGCGCGATCATCGCCTACTACCTGTGGAAAGGCGTGAAGTCCGGACAGGCGATTCAAAAGCTGCGCGCTGAAGAAGCCGCCGCCTGACGCTCACCATGGATGCCCCCGCAAATTCTCCCGCTGCGCCGCCGGAAAGTTCCATCTGGCGCGTCGTGCGCTGGCCGTACGCACTGATTTTTGTCGTCTCGTATCTCGCCCTCGGCGGATTCTTCTACCTCGTCTACAAAGAGCCAGACGCCGTGCCGGCGCTGGCGTTTTTCGGCGCACCGTTCGCCGCGTGCGCCTGGCGCTCGCTGTGGGTTTGTCTGTTCTCATCGACCTACCGCCTGACTCACGATCGCCTCGACATCGTCGGCCCCGGCGGCTCGAAATCGCTGCCGCTCCGGGACGTCACCGCGTTGATCAGCACCGCCCGCATCAAGGGCAGGCACGCGTCGATCAGCATCGCGACACCCGACACCATCCAGCTCATCCCCCGCTGGCTCGACAAGAGCTCACACGATTTTTTTGTCGAACTCAGCAACAGAATCTTCGCGCAAACTGCTGCCCTGCACCTGCGCGATGCGCAGCTCGATTATCCGTACGACCAGACCGGCAACCCCCTGCCGCCCGAGAAATGGGCGCGCTATCCGCGCATTCCGCTCGAGCTCCGGGCGCTGCTCGATGAAGTCGACGCGAAGGGCGGCGGCACCGGCACGATGCTCTTCGCGCTCAGCCACCGCAAGCCGCCCAGCCGCGCACAGCGCTGGACCCGCCGCTATCTGGCATGGTTTATCGTGCTCACGCTCGTGGGCAGCGCCATCGGACTCACCGCGCAGCGCTTCAACAACCGCGGCACCTACACCATCGCGTACGTCGTCATGGCCGGCTTCGCGCTGTTCTTCCTCGGCCTGACCTACGTCGTCCGCAACACGCCGAAATCGAAATCCGAATGGTTCGTCCTGCACCCGTTCGGCCTCGCCATGATGGGACAGGCGCTGACCGGCGAGCTGGCGTGGAGCGGAATCCAGCGCATCAACCTGACTGCAAGCAGGCCTGTCATCCAGGGCCCGTTCGAAACGCGCCAAGCCCCGGTCGAACACTTCCACATCGAAACCCCCGACGGTGCCAGGATCGGAGTCATGGATGTCTACGACGTCCCCGTCTGCATCATCGGCGAATTCGCGCGAATCTATTTCGAGAAATACCGAAATCCCACTCCGAACCTTGAACCTATCGCCGCACCGCATTCAACACAAACTGCCAGCTCGGATATTTCGACGCCTTCTTCCCCGTCGCCTGAAAATAAACCGGCGTAAAACTCTCATCGAAAAACGACGCCAGTTCCATCGTCTGCGCGCCCGTCCTCGGCTCGAACATGTGCCCCGCTTCGTAATGCTTGTCGCCCGATTCGGCGCGCTTCTTGTCGAAGGCCACTTTTGAATTCACGAATTCAGCGTGCGTCTTCGCGCCCGTGCAGTACGGCACGAGAAAATTCACCGACTTGCTCAGCGACGCGCCGTCCGCCGCTTTCTTATCGTAAAGGTTTGTTCCGTTCAGCTTCGCGGCAATGGCCAGTTCCAGCAGCGGCTCCAGATCATAACAATGATAATGCAGCGCATCGCGGTCATGAAAATCGATCGATGAGCCGTCTGGTTTCAAATTGATTTCGAGCTGCTTCTTATAGCCGTCCTCGGCATACTCGATGTACTCCTTGGTTCCCAGCGCGTAGCCGATCAGCCCAACAATCTTGATGCGGTGGCTCTGCCAGTTGTTCCGCGACGTGCCAGAATTCTTCTTTCCCGTCTTCATCTCGTCTTCCGCGATGCGCTTCATCCACGCCTTGACTTCCTTTTTCTGCTCCGCGTTGAACAGCTCGCGCGTCAAATCAAACGCCACGAACGCATGTTGCAGCGTCGTCTCATCGATCGGGTCCCCCGTCGGCGAATTCTCTCTCGCCCACGCGAGCAAAAACTCACGCGCCTTCTCCCCAAATTTCTCCTCTCCCGTCACCGCATACGCCCATCCCAGCGCATGCAGCTTCTTCATGTCCGCCAGGCTTTCCTTCGTGCGGATTTTCACCGGATCGGTGTTGAGCTTCCCTTCCGTCTGAATTTTCTTGATCGGATTCGGTTTGTCATCCAGCGCCTTCATGGCTGTGTGCTTCAATTCGCGAAACCGCTCCCCCGCCTCGTCATCGCTCTTGATCAGCTCCTTAAGCCGCGTGAGCTGTGCCGGATGAACGCTGATCGTCTCGTCCGATGCGAACGCAAAGGTGATCAGCAAAAATAAAAGCACACAATTCAATCTCATCGCTGAAAGCATACTCCATCCGTCCTTGAAGTTGACTTTCTTTGTGCCTCCGCGCCTTTGTGAGAGAATTGCTGTAACGTTCTCCCATTCCGCATCAAGTATTCTCGCAAGAAGTAGAACGGAGCTCCTGCTCCGTTCAAGCGCAGGAGCCCCCGCATGACCGATTCGGAGACCTTCACCCGGGAATGGACGCGCGCCGCGCCCGTCGTAGCCAGCTACATCGGCTCCGTGATTCACGATTTCAATTCCGCCGAAGATCTGCTCCAGGACGTCGCGGTTGTGCTGCTCAAGCGTTTCAACGAATACGATCCGGCGCGCTCGTTCACCGGCTGGGCGCTCGGCATCGCGCGGAATAAGTTGATGGAACAGCGGCGTTCGGCGAACGATTGTCTCATCGGCGATTCAGCGGTGCTTGATGCGCTCGCACAGGCGCACGAGGAATTCGCGCCCGAGCTTGAGCGCCAAACTTCCGTGCTGCGCGAATGCCTCTCAGAGATCAAAGGCCGCGCGCTCACGCTGCTGAAACTCCGCTACGACCAGGCATTGAAACCGCAGGCGATCGCGCAGCAAATGGGCATGACCGCCGGCGCCGTCCGCGTGATGCTCGCCCGCACGCGGCACCTGCTCCACGATTGCATCCGCCGCCGCCTCGCGATGCAAACGCTGTCGAAGGGAGGCGTGTGATGGACTGGCGCGAACTCTGCGATGCCTATCTCGACGAAGACCTCCTCCCGCAGGACGTCGAAGCCTTCCGCGCGACTCTCGCCGAAGACGCCGAGCTGCGCCGCCAATTCATTTTGCAATCGTCGCTTCACCGCGCCCTCCGCGCCGAAATGCGCGCGCGCGCCGGGAGCGCCGGCATCCTGCCGGCTTCTGGGGCCGCGGGCATCTTGCCCGCGACTCCGCTCGAACCCGACTCTCCAAGAATTTGGCGACGCTGGCTCGCCATCGCCGCCACAATCTTCATCCTGCTCGGCGCCGCCGTGGCCGCCTACCATTACTTTATCCCCGACCCCGGCCTCCTGCTTTTCTCCGCAAAAATCGAACGCGTCACCGGCCCCGTCTTCTCCACCGACAAAGACGGCGCCTTGCGCACGCCCGCCAAGCCCGGCAATCTCCTGCCCGCGCGCTCGGCCCTCGAATTCGACGGCCCGGGCACCGTGCTGCTGAAATGTCTCGACGGCACAACCTTCGATTTTGCCGGAAACGGCGCAAGCGTGTTGCGCCTGCGCCGAAACCTGGACAAACCGCAGATCAATCCCGCCCCAATCGGCAAGCGCATCACCGTCGAAAATGGAACGCTCGACGTGGACGCAGCAAAACAGCCCGGCGGCCAGCCGTTGATCCTCTGCACGCCGCACGTCGAGATCACCGTCGTCGGCACCCGTTTCCGCCTGACCGTGACGCGCGACTCAACCCGCATCGAGCTGACCGAAGGCAAACTGAAAGTCGTCCGCTATTCCGACCAAAAAAGTTTCGATCTCGCCGCAGGTGAAAACATGACCGTCAAAGACAGCCCATAGTCGCCTTTCGCCCCGCGAAAGGGCGTAATTCCCCCAATCGAAAGGAACACAGCCATGTCCACACATGCGCCCCGCGCCTCATTGTCTTTCGACACCGGCGTCAAACAAAAACATCTCACCGAATTCACGCGCGAATTCGCCACGCTCCTCGATGCCGGGCTGCCCATCGTCCGCAGCATCGACATCCTCCGCTCGCAATACAAGGGCGGCGCGCTCAAGCGCGCGGTGGACAGTGTGAAGGACGACGTCGAGCAGGGCTCGGCGCTCTCCGAGGCGCTCGCCAAACACCCGCGCGTCTTTGATAAACTGTACGTCAACATGATCAAGGCCGGCGAGAGCGGCGGCGTGCTCGATACGATTCTGGAACGCCTCGCCGATTACCGCGAGAAGGCTCAGCGCCTGCAGCAAAAGATCATCGGCGCACTCATCTATCCCGCCGCAGTCGTCACCATCGCTTGCACGATCCTCTCATTCATCATGATTTTCATCATCCCAAAATTCAAAGCCATGTTCGACGAGATGGGAATCCGCTCGATGCCGCTGCCCACTGAAGTGCTGATGAGCATCGCCACGGCGATGATGACCTATTGGTACGCCGTCATCGCCCTCCCGATCCTCACCGTGCTCGTCTACAAAATGATCGTGCGCACGCCGCGCGGCCGCCTGATCGCCGACGCGGTGAAACTGAAGCTCCCCATCTTCGGCCGCATCACCTCCAAATCGAGCGTCAGCCGCTTCTGCCGCACGCTCGGAACGCTCGTCTCCTCCGGCGTGCCGATTCTCGAAGCGCTCGCCATCATCCAGAACGCCACCGGCAATCAAGTCGTCGCGAACGCCATCGGCACCGTGCACGCTTCCATCCGCGAAGGCGACACGATCGCCGAACCGCTCAAACATTCCGGCGTCTTCGATGATCTTGTTGTGAACATGATCCAGGTCGGCGAGGAAACCGGAGAGCTCGACAAAATGCTCCTGCGCGTCGCCGACACGTATGAAAATCAAGTCGACCTGATGGTCGGGGCCATGATGAGCCTGCTTGAGCCGCTGCTGATCGTGTTCATGGGCCTCGCTGTCGGCTTCATCGTGATCGCGCTCTTCATGCCGCTGCTGACGATGATGAGCGAGCTCTCGCCGAAGTGATTCGCGCCGCGTGGATTTTAGATGACCTTCAAGCGGCTTCAGGTATAATGGCTTTTCACGAATTGTACGTGCACGTACTAAATTGCATTTCTTGAAAAGGAAGGCTGCCGCAATGCCGGGAAAGAGTCTGTTTCAAAAAGTCTGGGATGCCCACGTTGTCCGCCAGTTGCCGAACGGCCAGGCGCAGTTGCTGATCGGCCTGCATCTCATCCATGAAGTCACCAGCCCGCAGGCGTTCGGGATGATGCGCGACCTCAAGCTCAAAGTGCTCATGCCGCAGCGCACCTTCGCGACGGTCGATCACATCATTCCGACCGACACGCGCACCCAGCCCTTCGCCGACCCGCTCGCCCAGGGCATGATCGACGCATTGAAGGCGGCATGCGCCGAATTCGGCATCAAGTATTTCGACGTCGCATCCGGACAGCAGGGCATCGTCCACGTCGTCGGCCCCGAGCAGGGACTCACGCAGCCCGGCTTGACGATCGCCTGCGGCGACAGCCACACTTCGACGCACGGCGCGTTCGGTGCGATTGCATTCGGCATCGGCACCAGCCAGGTCCGCGACGTGCTCGCCACCCAAACGCTCGCGCTCAGCCCGTTGAAAGTGCGCCGCATCAACGTCAACGGCACACTCTCCACAGGCGTGTACGCGAAAGACGTGATCCTCCACATCATCCGCACTCTGGGCGTGAACGGCGGAACAGGTTATGCGTACGAATACGCCGGCTCCGCCATCGAAGCGATGAACATGGACGAGCGCATGACGCTGTGCAACATGTCCATCGAAGGCGGCGCGCGCGCAGGCTACGTGAATCCGGACGAGAAAACTTTCGCCTACTTGAAGGGCCGCGCTTATTCGCCGAAAGGCGCCGCTTGGGACGCCGCGGTGGCGAAGTGGAAATCCCTCGCGAGCGACGCGGATGCCAGTTACGACGACGTCGTGAATATCGCCGCCGCAGACATCCGCCCGACCGTGACGTGGGGCATCAATCCCGGCCAGGCGATTTTCGTCGACGAAGCCGTGCCCACCGTCGACGGCACGTCCGACGCCAAAGACAAACTGACCGTCGCCGAGGCGCTCGAGTACATGAAGCTCCAGCCCGGCCACCCGATCAAGGGCACGAAGATCGACGTCGCTTTCATCGGCTCCTGCACGAACAGCCGCATGACCGACCTGCGTGAAGTCGCCAAATATGTGAACGGCAAAAAAGTCGCGCCCGGCGTCAAAGCACTCGTCGTCCCCGGCTCGATGCTGATCCAGAATCAAGCCGTCGAAGAAGGCCTCGACAAAATTTTCCGAAACGCCGGATTCGAATGGCGCGAGGCAGGTTGTTCGATGTGCCTGGCGATGAATCCCGACAAGCTTATCGACGACCAACTGTGCGCCTCATCCAGCAACCGCAATTTCAAAGGCCGCCAGGGTTCGCCCACCGGCCGCACCCTGCTGATGAGCCCCCTCATGGTCGCCGCCGCCGCGATTGAAGGAAAAGTTGCGGACGCGCGGGAAGTGTTTAAATTGTCGTGATCAAAACTTGACGCCATAAAACTCTTCTACTTTTCGCCGGAACTCTCCTGTTGCAACGCCCATTCGAGGGGATTTGTCCAGCACGGCTATGGGAATCTCCGCTTCAGGAACGTTGACTTTGAGACCGGACGCTGGAAAATCCGCATCTGATTTGAGCAGCGTGATTTCATCGCCATCGGCGGAGTCAAATTGAGTTGAAAAGAAGCACAGGCGGGCAGTCTTAGGATAAACCAGCAGAACCAGGCAAGGTCGACTGTCGCGACTCGTACCGAGCGCCACGCCATTGACGAGATAAATCTCTCCCGGGCGGATCATGCGCTAGTTTTCATCTGGAAGCAACACATTCAAGCGCTTGATATCTTCAACGCTGTATACGGGACCTCCGCGCGCGTTATGCGCGATTGGCGTCAAGTGCGCGGCGTAGTACTCCCGAACTTCCTTCCAAGTCCTCAATTTCAGCGAGGGCTTGGAGGATTCTCTTTCCGAGCGCACTTTAGTTTGGCCGCGGTTGTAGGCATGAAGCTGCTTCTCAATTTGATGCGCGCGACTGGAGTCGAACCAGCACGGTATTGCTACCACCAGCCCCTCAAGCTGGCGCGTCTGCCAATTTCGCCACGCGCGCGTGACGCTTAAAAGATAGCCAAAGCCTTCTCGAAGTCAAGCGAGTGTTGGTGCGGAGCGCCGTCGTCATTCCGTGCTCTGAACTCCATACTCCGTACTCAAATTAAATCTCTCCGTCGAAAAGCACTCTTCCCCAGCGCATGATCTGGCCACGCATGTCGATCTGCAGGAGTTGCGCGCGATTCCCATGCCGCGCGAATCCGCACGCGCGCGTGTTCTTGATCCACCCGCCGAGGTTGAAAAGCTCCATGCCTTGATAGTGCTTCACACCCGGGCGGTGCGAATGCCCCAGCACCACCGCGCGCACGCCGCCGTCGGGCGCGACTTCATCGACCAGCGCCTTGATGCGCTTGCGTACGTGCCAGGGAAATTTGAACGGCATCATCAGATGCATGGGAATGCGCCCGTACATGCGCTCGACGAATCCCCAGCCCTTGTGGCTCGCACGCGAGTTCATGCGGTATGTGCCGAATTTTTTTTCGTTGAGCGCTTTGATGCGCTCGGTGGCTTTGCCGTCGCCCTCAAGTTTATGGTAGACGGCGTGACCATGCAGATAAAGAATGCCGTCGAGCAGCGCGAACTCCTCGCCCTGCTCGGTGCACGCGTCGTGGTTGCCGCGAAAATAAATAATCTCGCGCACGCCCGCTTTTTTGCACGCGCGGTCGATGCGTCCTTCGTACTCGCGCGCCTGTTCCGAGCTCGTGTACCAGTGATCGACGATGTCGCCCAGCAGCAGCACGCGCTCGAAGCCTTCAACCAGCGGCGCAATGATTTCGGGATTCTTCGCGTGCGTGATATCGCGCCCGAGATGCAAATCGGAGAGCGCGAGCGTGTTGGGTGCGCTCGCCTTGAGTGTCTGAATCGTCCGGTATCCGCTGCTGATTCTCATGTCAGCGCCTGAAATTCCACTCGTCGCGCGCATATTTTTCATGCAGCAGCTGCCGCCCCCGCGCCGTTTCTTCGGCGCTCGGCGCACTGCTTTCCAGTGTAATCCCGTGCACGTGATGTGCCAGTCGCCGCACAAAATCATCGAATCCAAACGGCGCGCCGCACTCGCGCAGGCTGGTCAAAAAATCTCGGTGCCCGCGTCCCGCGCGATAGTCCGGAACTGACGAAGGAAATCGCAACAGGCATTCAAGCTGCCGCCAATCGGGATCGGCCAGCAGCGTTCCATGCACAAGAACGCTGTGCCGCTTGCGCGCCTGTGAGTTACCAGCAATCTTGCGGACGATCCCATCGGAGCACAGAACTGCAAGATCGGAGTGCCCGGCAAATTGCGTGGCCAACCCCATGCTATTCAGCGTTGCGATAAGCGGACGCAGTGCCTCCTCCATCGCCCCGCGAATCGTTTCCGAGCCAGGCAGATTTTCGTAGCGGCATACAGCGGAATAATTGATTTTGCCCGGACCGATGACCACCGCGCCGCCGCCCGAATGCCTGCGGAGAACAGAAACTTTCTCAGCGCCTGCCGCATCGAGATTCGCTTCACGCGCCGATTCCTGTCCAGTGCCAAGAATGACCGCGGGGCTGCGCGCGCTCCACACACGCCAGGTCTCGGGACTTGAACCCTCCTCTATGCCAAGCTGAATCGCTTCTTCAAGCGCAAGGTCTTCGGCGGGCGTGTGGGCGGTGAAGTTCAGGAAACGCATCGCGTGAAGTTGATGAAATCCAGATTGGGCAGCTTCGTTCCCGCGCGTGACAGCAGCATCGCGATCTGTCCGCGGTGGTGCGCGCCATGCGTGGCCAAGTGCAGGAGAATATCCGAAATTGGGGACTGGTGCGACTCGCCCGTGAAGCGTGTGTATGAAATCACGCGCGACAAGTCGCCCTTCACCAGCCGCTCGTAGATCCCTGCGTGTTTTTGAAAGAGCTCGCGCAAGTCCTCAAAGTTCATGACTTCGAAAATGTCCGGATTTACCGGCTCGCCATCGATGCGCTGGAACCACGCGCGTTCGCCGAGAGCAATATGCGAGGCAAGCTTCAGGATTTGCTCGTCGGCGACATTTTTTTCGATAAGAAAATCCACGAGCCTCGCGTTCGCCCAAATCGAATGCTGCGTCAATCGAGCGAGTGTCTCGTTCACGTCTTCCTTCTTCGCGTCCTGGCGTGGAAAATCAGCTCATTCGCATCCGCAGAACCGCAGATCCAGTTCCTTCGCCGCTTTTGTCTCGTCGACCTTCCCCACCACCGTCGTGTGCGGCGCATTGATCACGAGCTCGGGATTTTCAATCGCTTCTTTCGCGATCGCCTCCATCGCCTCGCAGAATTTGTCGAGCGTTGCTTTGCTCTCGCTCTCCGTCGGCTCGATCATCAGCGCTTCCTTCACGACCAGCGGAAAATAAATCGTCGGCGGGTGGAATCCGTAATCGATCAGACGCTTGGCGATGTGCAGCGTGCGCACGCCCTTCTTCAACATTTCGTCCGTCGGCTGAAGAATAAATTCATGCATGCACGGCGCGGCCAGCGGACGGCGGTACGTCTTCGCCAGGCGCTGGAAAACATACGCCGCGTTCAGCACCGCATTTTTGCCGACCTGCGGCAACCCGTCGCTGCCGTGATGGCTCATGTAAGTAAATGCGCGCACGAGCACATTCGCATTGCCCTGAAAACTCGAGACTCGTCCAATCGATTCTGGCCGGTCGGCGGCGAGTTCGAATTGCTCGCCGCTCTTTTTCACGTATGGAACCGGCAGGAATTTTCGCAGGCGTTCTTTCACCCCGACAGGGCCGGCGCCCGGCCCCCCGCCGCCGTGCGGGGTCGAAAATGTTTTGTGCAGATTCAAATGCACGACATCGAAGCCCATGTCGCCCGGCCGCGCCACGCCGAGAATCGCATTCAAATTCGCGCCGTCGTAATAGAGCAGGCCACCGGCATCGTGAACCTTCTTTTGAATGACGCGAATTTGCGACTCGAAAAGTCCAAGCGTGTTGGGATTGGTGAGCATCAGCGCCGCGACTGTGTCATCAAGCGCCGCATCGAGCGCCGCCACATCCACTTCCCCGCCTTCGGTGCCGGGAATCGAAACCACTTCGTACCCGCACAGCGCCGCGCTCGCCGGATTGGTCCCGTGCGCCGCTGTCGGCACAAGAACTTTCGTGCGCTTCGTGTCGCCGCGAGCCGCGTGATAGGCCTTGATGAGCATGATCCCGACCAGCTCGCCGTGCGCCCCGGCAAGCGGCGCGAGCGTCACCTCATCCATGCCCGTGATTTCGCTCAACCCGCGTTCCAGCTCGTACATCACGCCGAGCGTGCCCTGCGCAGTTTCCGCATTCTGCAGCGGGTGCATCGACGCAAAACCCGGATCGCGCGCGACGGCCTCATTCACCTTCGGGTTGTATTTCATCGTGCAGGAACCGAGCGGATAAAACGTGCTGTCGATGCCTACTTGCCGCCGGCAGATGGCCATGACATGCCGCACGAATTCCAGCTCGCTGACCTCGGGCAGGCCCGGCGCATTCTTGCGCACGAGGCCTTCCGGCAGAATGCGGTCGGCACTTTTGACGCCGGCCGGGTTCTCTGCAGGAAAATAATTCTCGGTGCGCCCTTTGTGTGATTTTTCGAAGATCAGTTCCAAGTTGATTTTCCTATGAATTACGCGGCGTGAACCGTGATTGCTCTGGATGATGGCAAGGGCACGGGCTCGCCATGCTTTTTCAGCGATTCGATATGAAGCGACACTGCTTCTTCAATCAATTGCTCAACTTCCTCGACTGAATCTCCGCAGGAAACGCAGCCTGGAAGGTCTGGAACAAAAGCGGAGAAGCTGCCATCATCCGCCTTTTCGATGATCGCTACATAGTCCATTGGTTCACCTCAATCCCGCTTGCCGCAACACGCTATTTTGAGTTCCAATCGGAACATCCTTTCCCATTTTACCACCTGCCGACACAGTTACAGTCCCGCGTTTAGTGGCATGACGGTGGCTGCCGGAGGTGTGATCGAGAACCCAGCCATCTCTCTCAATCAACTTGATTAAATCTCGGAATTTGATTTCAATTCTCCCGATCAACATCCACCCACAGAACGACAATAGCTTTCAATTTCCGCCTCAGTCCTCTTCTCCGTCACCGCCACCAAAATCTGATTCGCCCGCGCCGCGTCGTACTTGCCCAGATCAAGCCCGCCCAGAATGCCTTTCGTCTGCAGCGCACCCAGCACCGCTGCCGCTGGCTTCTCAGTCTCAAAAACAAATTCATTGAACACCGCGTAATCCGGCACCGACTTGACACCTTTTGTTCCGCGCAATTTCTCACGCAGCAGATTCGCGCGCCCGACGCTCAATTCTCCCGCGCGCCGCAAACCGTTCGGGCCGAGGCAGCACATGTAAAAATGCGCCATCATCATGCACAACGCCGTGTTTGTGCAGATGTTGCTCGTCGCTTTCTCGCGGCGGATGTGCTGCTCGCGCGCCTGGAGCGTCAGCGTGAACGCGCGGCGGCCTTGAATGTCCACCGTCTGCCCGACCAACCGCCCAGGCATGCGGCGCACGAATTCTTTTTTGCAGGCGATGTAGCCAAGGTACGGTCCGCCGTATTGCAGCGGCACGCCCAGCGACTGCGCTTCACCGCAGACCACATCCGCGCCGAGATTGCCGGCGGGCTCAATCAAGCCGAACGTGAATGGATTACTGGCGGCCACGACCATCGCGCCGTGCTCATGCACCGAATTCGAAAGCCCGCGAATATCCTCGATCGAGCCATAAAAATTCGGATAACCCACCAGCACGGCCGCCGCGCCGGTCGTGCATGCCGACGCGAGCCCCTTCAAGTCGCTGCGGAATTCATTGGACTTCGGCGCGACGACTTGAATTTCAATGTGCTGCACGCGCAGCAGTGATTGCACCGTCTGGATGTAATGCGGGTGAATCGCGCCGTCGACGATCACCAAATTGCGGCCAGTGTGGCGCACGGCCATCTGCGCGCCTTCGACCAGCGCCGTCGCCCCGTCGTACAGGCTCGCGTTCGACACGTCGCAGCCGCACAACGACGCCATCATGCTCTGGTATTCATAGATGAGCTGCAGAATGCCCTGGCTGATCTCGGGCTGGTACGGCGTGTACGCGGTGTAAAGCTCGCCGCGCAAAATGAGCTGATCGACGACTGCCGGAATAAAATGGTCGTACGCGCCGCCGCCCAGAAAGCAGACGAGGTCGCGCGGCGATTTGTTCAGCCGCGCGCGCCGGGCCATCTCGGCGCCCAGCTCCATCTCGCCCAATCCTTTCGGCAAACTGAACGGCTTCGCTTTGACTTCAGCGGGAAGGTGCGAAAAAAGATCGTCGAGTGTTCTGACGCCCACGTCGGCGAGCATGCGCTCGCGTTCGGCGGCGGTGTGCGGGATATAGGTCATTGAGTTACAGAGTCTCCAGGAATTTTTTGTAGCCGGCATCGTCCATCAGGTTGTTCAACTCGGCGGTGTTGCTCATTTCGATCTTCGCCATCCATCCCGCGCCGTAGGGATCGGTATTAATAATCTCGGGACTTTTCGCGAGCGCGTCGTTGGCCGCGGTCACTTTTCCGCTGAGCGGACTGAAGACGTCGCTGGCGGCCTTGACTGATTCGACCACGCCGACCGGTTTCATGTATTTCGCTTCAGCGCCGGCTTTCGGAAGCTCGACGAAGACAATGTCGCCGAGCGCGTGCTGGGCGTGATCGGTGATGCCGATGGTGGCGATGTTGCCATCGACCTTCACCCACTCGTGCTCCTTCGAATACTTCAGGCCTGCCGGCACGTTTGATGACATGTCTTTCTCCTCTTCGAGCCGCGAACGTTCAGGGTGTTCGCTCGCTGACGCTGCGCGGCTGTGTTTATTTCGCTGCTTTGTAGAACGGCTTCTCAACCACTGCCGCCTCAATTTTGTTTCCGCGCACTTCGGCTTGAACGGTTGAACCCACCGGCGCGCAGCCTGAGGCGACGAGCGCCAAAGCAATTGCCGAATTCACCGACGGACCGAATGTGCCGCTGGTCACTTCCCCGATTTTCTTTTCGCCTGCAAAGACCGGATGCCCCGCGCGTGCCGGCTGCCGTCCGGCGAATTTCAACGCAATCAATTCGCGCGGCACGCCGCTCTGCGCTTGCGCGCGCAAGGCCTCCGCGCCGACAAAATTCTTTTCCAGCGACACGGCCCATTTCAAGCCGGCTTCCAGCGGCGTGATCGATTCGCTCAGCTCGTGCCCATATAAAGGGAGGCAGCATTCGAGGCGCAGCGTGTCGCGCGCGCCCAGTCCGCAGGGAAGCATGCCGAATTCCTTGCCCGCCTCCATCAGCGCCGACCAGATCCGCACGGCTTCGCTCTTTGGAAAAAAGATTTCGACGCCATGTGACTCGCCCGTGTAGCCGCTGCGCGAAACAATCATCGGCACACCCGCCACTTCCGCGTCGGTCATGCGAAAGCGTTTGAGTTTTGGAAAAGCAGCGGTGGAGAGCTTGGCGAGGATGTCGAATGTTTTCGGCCCTTGCAGATCGAGCTTTTGAGTCTCGGGAGTCAGGTCGCGCAGCGTTGCGTTTTTCAGGCGCGATTGAATGGTGTCGATGTCGCTCAGGCGCGTGCCGGCGTTGGTCACGATGTAGTAAGTGTTTTCGCCGCGTTTGAAAATAATCAGATCGTCGAGCACCGTACCGCGTTCGTTGCACAGCAGTGTGTAGCGTCCCTGGCCGATGTCCATCCCGGCGAGATCGCGGCTCACGGCGTTCTGCAAACTCTCCAGCGCACCCGGTCCCTCAATGACCACCTCGCCCATGTGCCCGGTGTCGAACAGTCCCGCGCGCTGACGCGTGGCGAAATGCTCCTGAAGGATGTGCGTCGGATAATCGACCGGCATCTCCCAGCCGCCAAAATCGATCGGCTTCGCGCCGAGCGCGAGATGGGTTTCATAAAGAGCGGTGCGATTGGCCACGAGCGCGATTCCTGAAAACGATGCCGCTCACTGACGTGCGCGGCTCTGTAAAATTGAAGTGGGAAGCATAAAGAAAATGTGGGCGTGAGAAAGCGAAAAATTCAGCCCGCTTTTAACGCCTTCGCGCGTTTAAACAATCGCCTTGGCGGACGCTGCGCAGCTGGTATCGCGAAATAGCGCCGGTCGCGCCGTATGCTCCAGGTCAACAGCCAGAAGAAAAACAGGGTCATCCAGAATTCCGGCAGATATGCCACGCCCCACCACTGGTCCGGATGCCGCTGCCGCCAGATTTCCATGCTGTCGCCGGTACGACGCAGAATGCCCTCTCCGTTTGGCGCGAAATCCACGAGACTGTTCTGCCAGTTGCCCGGAATCTTGTCCAGTTGCCTGCCCGTCTCTGCGTCGAAAATGTCCAGCGCGAGCACGTTCCGATCGATGATGCGCGAGCCGTCCGGCGTGATGCTCGTGCCCTGCTCGGAGAATTGCACATTCAGTGGGTGGACTTTGAACGTGTTCAGGTCGCAGACTTGCACGAAATAATTGTTGCCGCCCATCGCAACGCGGCTTGAGGCGCCAAGATCCCACAGGTCGCCATCGTTGAACGCGCGAGGTGTAAGGCGGCTCTTTTCGCCGGTGCGCGAATTCACAACGAACACTCCGCTATACGAGGAGATCAATGCACACGCGCCGTTGTTCGCGAAATGATATGTGTTCTCCAGACCGCGCTGGTGGCCGTAATAGCTGATCTTCATCCAGGTGTTTTTTTTCTGAGTGACAAGGTCCCAAAGCTGCGCTGTCCCGGTGTCCAGAATCACCGTCAGCAGCGTGTGGCCCGTGGGATCGACAAGGCCGTGCACGGTGAGCTGGCTGGTGGCCTCAGCGAATTCTTTCAGCGTTTCCACGCCCAGCGCGAACTCGACTTTGCTGCGGAAGATGGGCGCGTCCAGATGCGCCAGCACAGGGTCCTGCTTGCCAATCGCGAATTGCAGTACACCCGTGCCGGGGTCGCGGAACTCCAGTTGGTGAGTCACAAGACTGCGCCCGTCTGCTGTGAAAGTCACTGCCGGCGGCGTTGAACTGGAGGCAATTGCGAACGATTTGGAGGGTTCGCCGTTGAGCCCCAGCACATGTACGCGGCTGATGCCGTCCCGGCGACGATCGACAAATGCCGCGCATGAACCATCGGGAGACAAGGCCACGTGGGTGCAATTCTGCAATTCCCACTCGCAGAGCTTCTTCTCGTTCCCGGTTCTCAAATCAATCGCCACAGCTTCGCAGTTGCTCGCCGTCACATATCGATTGTCGACGGAGACATCCTCGCCCCGAGTTGCGATGGCCGTACGCCCGTCCCTTGTGAAGTGAATGTGCTCGTAATCTTTTGTATACGACCACGCTTTGAACCAGGGAGTCCAATGCAGATAAAGCGGCACGACGCTGCCGGCCAGCAGGGTCAGCACCAGCAGCGTGAGCATGGATATTTTTGGGCGCCATTTGAATTTCATCGCGAGTCCCCGGGCACGCGGATGATTCTATGCGCTTAACGAGCATCCGGCGCATTTCCTGCACAAAAATTCGGCACAAAGCGGGCATTTCATTTGCGTTTCCATACGGCTGGAAGCTTTTTAGGAGAAGCCGCCATGACGTTACCATCGACCTTTGACCGTGTGTCGAGCAACACCTGCGAAGAGAGCAACGAGCGTATTCGGCGCGAAACGGAGCAGAACATTGCCCGCGCCGCAGCTGGTGGCCTCGAGGCCATCAACGAACGTCTCCAGGAACTGGAAGAGGAGTGGGATATCGAGCGCTACGTGGAAACCATGGCTCCGTCCCTCACGCTGGCCGGACTTCTTTTGGGCGTAACCGTGAGCAAAAAGTGGCTCATTCTTTCCGGTGTCGTCCAGGCGTTCTTCCTGCAGCACGCGCTCCAGGGCTGGTGCCCGCCTGTTCCAGTGCTCCGCAGCATGGGCGTGCGCACGGTGGAAGAGATCGAAGCCGAACGCTATGCGTTGAAAGCGCTGCGCGGCGATTTCGTCAACGTCGATTCAGGCGCCGGACGGGAACGCAGAGCCTTCGATGCGGTCATGAAACGGATGTGAACGAGAAGTTGACCGGATTTGACGATGGCCCGGCAGATGCCTTGAAATACCTGTGGTCACGCGCAAGCGACCCGATAACCGCCACAAGCAAAACGGCGACGAGCCAGAACTCGGGCAGATACGGCACGCCCCAAAGCCACTCGGGGCGGCGACGGTCGAGGGTGTGTAATCCCCGGTCGTCTTCCCAGAACAGGCGGTTGCCATCGGGGGAAAAGCGGTGCATCTCGAACCAGCGCGTTTCGATTTCCGGGACGGTCGCAATGCACTTGCCTTGGGCCACATCAAAGAACCGAAAGGGTTCTTTCTGCCCCCATTTTCGCACCACCAAGCGCATGCCGTCCGGCGTAAGGCGCATGGTGTCCCGATCACATGCTTCGCCCGGCAATTCATTGATCTGACGCAGCGGAAACGTGGAATGCACGTGCGTGCTCCAACCATCCCCATTGAGCAGCACATGGCTTCCATTTGCGTTGAATGGATTCGAGTCGATGTTGCCAAAGAATCTTAGGCCAGGAAAGCTTGACACCACTTTGCCGTCGCTCAAGTTGACGACTTGAGTCTGCTCAAAGTAACAGCGCAGCAGATGTTCGCCGTCCGGAAAGAAAAGTACTCGTGCGAAGTCGGAACTCACAGGATCAATCATCTGATCCAGATCGCGAATCTTCTTTTGAGTGATCAAGTCCCACACCTGCGCGACCTCCGAGCCGGGCAGCAGCGTGATGAATCTGCGCCCGGATGGATCGACGACGGGAATGACATACAATGGCTTGCTGACCAAGGCGAATTCGCTCAGTGTCTGCGCCGCGCAGGCCTCTTTCAGCGCCGCGGCAAACGGCTTGTTGTCATTGTCGTCAGAGATGGAAATACCCCTCTTTGTCCTGCCCATTCCAAACATAAGCTCGCCGTTGCGGGCATCAAAACAATCGAGGTTCTGAGAGAACAGCATGTTCCCGTCGGCGCTGAAGGCTAGCCACTGGGGCCTGTCATAGTCGTAGCGGTACCCGATGGCACGAACCACGGAACTGGTTTTCATATCCCAGATGAACAGGCGCGCGGATAGACCTGTATCCATTTGCCTCGCACCCGAATCCAGCACCGCCGCGCGCGAGCCGTCAGGCGCGAGGGAACTCAACTTCGGATCAAGAATGAGGCAAGGCGTCTCGGAGAGCACCTCGCCGCGCGCCGAGTCCATCAGCGCCAGATGCGTGTAACCGAACTTCCCGCCGTTCGAATCCTTTTTAAGCGGCGTGAAAATCCGCGTGCAATCCGGCGAGATCGCAGCCACGCGCGCGCGCGGAATGAACAGCCCGCTGTGCCACGGCTCCCAATGCACGTACAGCAGCCCGCCGCTCCCCGCCAGCAGCGTGGCGAGCAGCATCGTCAACAGCGAGATTTTTGGCCGCCATTTCATGCGATTTTTGCAGGGGTGCTTTCGGTGCGGTCCGCTTCGGTTGATTTTGCTTGTGACCGTTTCGCCGCGCGCCTTGCGGCGGCAAAGCGCCAATCGCGGCGCAGCGACCACGCCAGCAGCGGCGCGAAGATCGCCACAGCCCAAAATGCCGGCAGCCACGCGTAGCCCCACCATTGCTCGGGGCGGCGACGCTTGCACACTTGCAGGCCAACGTCTGGCGGAATGTGAATGGGCAATAGAATCGTTTCTTCTCCGGGCGCGATGCCGGCGATGCCCTTGTTGACTCCGTGGCCATTCAAAATGCACAGAACTTCACTCTTTCCCGTGCGCAGCAGAAAAGAGTTGCCGTCAGGTGTTGAGCCATTTTCATTCAGGTCGCTCAGCCAGCTCCGATTGGGCGTTGGCGCATCACCGGGCTCTTCGAGATGCAAAGTAAAATGATCCGCACTGGCAATCCAGGGAAGAAAGCAGCTCGTGTTACTCTGATTGAGATTCACACCTTCGCGATTCATGAAACAATAACCCGCCGCCACATCTGGCCGGCCGAAGATGCTCAGCTCTTTTCCCGTGCGCGCATCGCAGAGGCGCAGCACGTTACCGACTTTTTGAAGCAGTCGCTCGCTGCCGATAAAAATCGTGCTGTGCGGATGCGCGGGAGTTGGGAGCTTCGGGTCGCCGCACTTGGTCTGCGTAGTAAGGTCCCAAAGCTGGTGCTGCCCGGGGCGTCCGCTTCGCACGCGCGTGAGCAGGAATTTTCCATTCGGATCGACGACGCCCGAAACATAGAACTGAGTTGCGAAGCCGCCGAATTCGACGAACGATCTTGTCTCTTCAGCCGCGTCGCGCGCTTCATCGAAAACGTACCGATTGGATTCAGTGAAATTGTTCGTGCCCAACCCCAAAGGGATCGGCACTCCGGAATACGCGTCGTACACGTTTAGCTCGCTCGTGAAGACCATCTTACCATCGGCGCTGAAACACAATTGCGGCGGCGTACGCCCCTGGACGCGTGCGACGCGTTTGGGCGGCAATGTTTTTCGAAGGTCGATGAGCCACATGTCGTAGCTCATACTTTTGATTTCGGGGGTCCAGGAACTGTGCTGGGCAGACGCGAAGGGCTTGCCGGCAACAAAGGGCAAATCGTATCTTCGCGGAATCGCGTCGCACCACACTGCCGCACGCGAGCCGTCCGGCGCGAGTGCGAGCACACGGATGTCGCAGTAGCAAGTTGTCGGCGCGACCGTCACTTGACCGGTAGACAAATCCACCAGCGCCAGCTCGCGCGGCGATTTTTTGTTGTCCATCACACCGAGTGCGAGCCGCCCATCCGCAGAAAAGGCAACAGGCGAGTCGGGCGGAATGTCGTGCAGCGTGTACGCCACGAACCACGGCGCGCGATGCCAATACAACGCGAACACACCGCCGCTCAGCAGCGACAGCAGCAGCAGGCTCAGCAGCGAAAACTTCGGCCGCCAACGCATGGACGTTTTTCCCCGGTTGCGGGGAATCATACACTTGCAGGACGGGTTTCCCAACCCGTCTTTTCCGGTGCTAAAAAAGAAGACGGGTTGGGAAACCCGTCTTACTTGGTGTTGAAAAAAAGGAAACGGGTTGGAAACCCGTCTTACGAAATTACATCGTTCGCTGGAGAATGCGGTCGATCTCCTTTGTAAGCACTTCCTGCCCGACAGGCCGCGACAAAATTCCCTGCGCGTAGAATTCCACGGCGCGGTCGGTGATCTCGTCGCTGATTTCTCCGTTGACGACGAACAGTATCGGGAAGCTGCGCAGCGCCTTGTTGCTCCTGATCCGCTCGCTGAACTTCCAGCAGCTCTCGTCTCCCGGCGCGAGCACAATCACGAACATTGCCGGGCGATGATCCAGCGCCTTCAGCAGCGCGTCGGAATAATTGTGCGCCACAACGGCCTGATGTCCCAGCGACTCGACCGACTTCACCACCTCATCCACACCCAGGTTGTTGCCGTCGGTGATCAACACGTGCCGGCGTCCGATTTCGGTGCGCGCCTTGAGGAACGCCTCGAATTCGGAGACCTTCACTTTCCAATAACCGTTGGCCAGCTTCACCGCGGGCAATTTGCGTCTGTAGATCCATTGCTTGACCGCCTCCCCCGTAACGTTCAAAATTTTTCCGATGTCGTTGGGCGACAGAAAACGCTCGCCCTTGTCGGTGAGGACCGGCACACTGATGCCGTACAACTCCGCCTGTGCCGGAACGACTTCCTGTGCGCCGCGCGGACGCCCGCGCTTGCGTTTGCCCTCACCATGTACTGCACCCTTGCTCATTGCCTACTCCTTCCAGGGGTTATTCTCCGCCGCCGCAACTGCTGCGGTGTGCGTTCCATCAACAAAAAATTTATTTGTGCGCCGCCCCGCGAAGCCGTCGCGGTGCCGCGTTTGGAAAGAACCATTTGCTCAAAAAGGACGCAATCCCGCCCGCGAAAGCGGATTTGTAAGACGATGCCAGAATAAGTGTGGCATCGGGATGTCACACCGGCCTTGAATGGGGCCGGCGCCGGACATGCTTTCAATATCGGTCAGCCTTTTCATTCTTGCCACAAACAATGCAAATAAAAATGTGAAAAAATGATTCAACAAAGAAATCGTATAAGTGTAAACACCTAGGCTCGAAGGGGGAAACACCTAGACACACCAGACTAGGCCTTAACCAGACCCGCCCTGATCGCAAACCGGGTCAGTCCCGCCACATCATGAATCTGCAGCCGGGACATTATTTGTGCGCGATGCGCCTCAATGGTTTTCAAACTTAACGATAATTTTGAAGCAATTTGCGCCGAGGTCTGACCTTCCGCAACAAGCTGGAGTATTTCGCGCTGGCGCGGTGTCAACTTTCCCCCCGGGCCCGCGCGCATCCGCTTCTGATGCAGGTAACTGTCGAGCACGATCTTCCTCAAGCCCGGACTCAGGTAGTACTCGCCCCGCGCGACGGAACGGATCGCAAATTCGAGCTCCGCGGGCGCCGCGCTTTTCAGCACATACCCACTGCACCCCGCGCGCAGCGCCGGCAATAAATATTCTTCGGACTCGTGCATCGACAGCATGACCACGCGCACGCTCGAATGCAGTTTCACGATGCGCGCGGCCGCTTCGATGCCGTTCATCACCGGCATGCCGATGTCCATCAACACCACGTCCGCGTGCTTTTCAGCGAGCATGTCAAGCACTTCGCGCCCGTTGCCCGCCTCGCCGAGGATTTTGAAATCGGGGATTTTCTCGAGCAAAGAGCGGATGCCTTTGCGCACAAGGGTGTGATCTTCGGCCAGAATCACTGAGATGGAACTCATGTCGAACTTTCGATAACTACAGCGCAGTATCAGCGGGTGCTGTTGCCCGGGGTTCAATATGGGTGTTTGAACGCGGCCGCTCAAAACGTCTGCACGCGCGCTTTATACTGAGCACAACCGGAATATCGCGAACCGAGCTCCGGATTGACTCTTCACACGCATTTTATCTTTTTTCCCGGATTGTCCAATCGCGTTTGTTCAGCGCTTGCAGCATCTGCCCGGATTCGTTCCAGATGCAGTTGTCGGACACCAGCATAAATGAAACGAATCTGTGAAGAATTCGGCGAATCGTCAAGGATCGCGAATATTGCGAGCAGTCATCAGACGCTGATTGACTTCATTGAAGCTGGATGCGCAGCGAGACACAGGACGACTTTGCATTCCATAGCCGATTCCATATCATCCCTTCCACCAATTTGTTCGCACGCCATGGCTATTGGCTCCTGCGGAGGGAATTCACATGTTCGCATCCCAATCACGAAAGCTTTTAGCGGCCGTTGCACTGCTTTGCCTGAGCGCCTGTGTGGCGGGCGAAGCGCCCAAGCCGGAGGAATTTTTTTCGGACAGCACGCTGCTCGCGGCATCGATCCCCGACATCGAAGCCGCGAAGAAAGCCGCGTGGCAGTGCCGCCTGGGGCAAATCTACAAGCAGCCGGAGATGAAAGCGTTCATCGATCCGATTGTCAATCGATTGCTCGCGAGATACGCCGATTGCCGCGCCGTCGAACGCCGGCTGCCTGCGCCGGAAAATTTGGGCGCGGTGCTGCTGAGCGGAGAGATTGCGCTGAGCGTGCAGACAATCAACCGCGGTGCTGACGTGGGTGCCGTCGTCTCGTTCAAGCCGAAAGATCCGAAAGCGTTTGAGCAACTGCTGACGCCGCTGTTCAACGGCCAGCCGCTGCCGGTGGACGAGCCGGTGCCGCTGGGCATGGGCGAGGGCGCGCCGGGCCTGCTGTATTCGAATGGACGCGTGCTCTTCGCCACGACCATGCAGTTGCTTCAAATTACCGCGCAGCGCATGGGCGCGAATGCCGCGCCGGGCACTCTCGCCGCAAATGCGGTGTTCAAAAACGGCCGCACAGCCATCGGCGAATCGCGTGCGTGGATTTTCTTCAATCCCGCGCCACTGATCGAGCTTGGAAACGCCATGGGGCGCAATGCAGCAAACCCGAAGGCGGTCATCAGCGCGCTGGGCGTGGATTCGATCAACGGGCTGATGCTCGGTTTGGATTTCAGCAATGGCGAGCCGGTCGCCAATTCGTACATCGGCCTGAACGGCGCGCCGGGCGGCATCTTCAGTTTGCTTGGCACAAAACCGCTGCGCAAAGAAGTGATGCAGATCGTCGAGGAGGATTCGCCGTACGTCATCGCCGGCTCGCTGCACTTCGACAAACTCGTCCCGACCATTCGCAAGATCGCCGGAGGTATCGATCCGAACGGCGCCAAAGCCGTGGACGAATTCCTCGCGCAGTTCAGCCAGAATTTGCAGTTTGATCTCGAGAAAGATCTGCTCGCGAACATCGAACCGGACACCGCCTACGCGCAGACGAAGATGGACACCAGCGCGCTCTTTTCTTTCTATCCCGGCATGAACGGCGTGATGCGCATCAAGAACGCGGCGAAGGTGGATGACTGTCTGAAAAAAATCGCGACGCTGCTGAGCAACCTGATGCCGCAGATGCAGACGCCTGAATTCATGATGCGCGTCGCATCCACACCTTACGGCGGCACCACCATTTATTATCTGAGCCAGCCGCTGAACGGCTCGCCTTGCCTGAGCGTGTTCAAGGATTTTCTCGTCTACGGCAGTTCGGTGAACGCGGTCAAGCGCGGCATCGATCAGTTGTCCACCGGTTCGAATATTCTCAACAGCAAGTCGTTTCAAGCCGCGATTGCGCGCGTGAGCGGCAAGCCGTTCGATCCGGACAATCTTCCCGTCTCGCTGTCGTATTCGACCGACACCGGCAGCGGCGGCGGATGTCTGGCGGTGGCCGGGATGGTGCTGGGAACGCAGACCGCGGCGGTCGCGGGTCTCTCTGAAGTTCTCCTGAAAGGGAAGGCGCCCAACGAGCCGATGAACGTGCCGCCGCCCTTCCGCGAAATCGCGATGAGCGCCGGCGGACGCGCGGCGCTGGACGTGCTCAACGCAGCAGATGTGAACCTGTGGCCGGACGAAGTGTTCTTCTCGAAGTACCGGCTCGCGCATGGGTCGATCGGCACGTGGGGCGAAAAGGGTTGGCAGGGCCGCACTGAATTCCCACCGCCCATGCCGCAGACGAGCATGAACGGTGTGCCGGTCGTGGCGGTGGTTGCAATCATCGCGGCGGTTGCGATTCCCAATATGCTGCGTTCCCGCATGGCCGCGAATGAAACCGCAGCATTAGCGGCGTGCAAGGCCTACTGCACCGCCCAGGACATTTATCGCCGCACCGACTACAACAAAGACGGGATTCTCGAATACGCGCAGGCACTGCGAGGCAAGGAGAGCCTTTACGAAACCACGGAAGGCCAGGGTGACGTCGCGCTCATCGACCGCTCATTTGCGAATGCTGAAGGCGGGCCGGGCAATGCGACACCGAAGGCCGGCTATTATTTCAAAGTGCTGAAAGCTCAGGGGGCCAGCGCAGCCGGCGGAAAGCGCAGTTATGTGACGCGGGATCACATGACCCTCGGCTATGCGCTCGTCGCGTATCCAGCACAGTATGACGGCACCGCGCGCAACACATTTCTCGTGAGCAACGCGGGTACGATCTATCAGAAGGACATGGGGCCGGAGACGCACGCGATTGTCGAGAAGATGACCGAATTCGATCCGGATCAGACTTGGGTCGTGGCCGAGTGAATTTGCAGGACGGAGTTCCACTCCTGGACGGAGTGGAACTCAACTCCATCCTGCTTTTATTGATGCCAATCGCCTTTGAAGAATCCTGCGTACTTGTGGTTGCACCACAGCGGCGATGACGGCTGTCCTTCCTGCCCGAGAATGTCGACAGGCACGATCCAGTAGCGGGTTTCATGTCCGCCGGCTTGATGCGTGAATTTTGTCTCTTTGAGTGGCGTGTCGGTGATGCGCACGAATTCCCAATTTGAGCGCATTTTGTAAATGTGGTAGCCGGCAACTTTCTCGGCGCTCGGATCCCATTTCAATTCAGCTTCCTGGCCGTTCTCGCGGAGCATCGGGTGTTGGACTTCGGCGGGGAGCGTGAGCGCGTAGGGTGACGGACCGCTCTCAACGCCGAGCTTGTTCACTGCGCGCAGAATGTACGCGTGCACGGCATATTTGTAATCCGCGGACTCGGCCGGCTTCTTTTCAAGATCAACATTTTTGTCGAGGAAATGCAATTCGGTGAGCGGCGCTGTGGTCAGTTTTTCGATATGCGAAATGTCCTGAACCTGGACGACTTGCGGCTCGGCGTATTCCGGATCATTGTCGGCCCACGCGGCGGGCTTGCCCTTTTTTACCGAGCGCACGCTTGCGACGCCGCGATAGAGATTGTAGCCGGCGATGTCCTTCTGAGGAAGCACGGACCAGCTCACGTCGATCTCATTCTTGGCGAGCACGCTCACGACAGGTTGGAGCGGCGTGCGCGGCTGGGTACGCACTGAATTGCTGAACGCGCCTTCCTTGCCGTCACGCACTGCTTTCACGCGATAGAAATAAAGCTTGCCATCGGCCGCGGCGTCATCTTCGAAAAAAGGCAGTCTGACGCTCGCAAGCTTTTCGTATTTCGCGAGCCACGGCTTTTCGGCTTGCGCGCGGTAGATGCTGTATTCCTTCACGTCCTGGAGCGACTCCCACGTCAATACAGCTTTGCCTTTGTCAGCGGCAAGCGACAATCTCGTCACCGGCGCGGGCGGCGGCGCTTTCTTGTAGCGATAGCCCCAGAGCTCCGGCCCGCGTCCGGATTTCTCCGGCGCGCAAAGCTCCATCACAAAAAGATTGTACTCCGGGATGTAATCCAGATTGCGCGAGCGGCTGGAGCTCGCATCGGCTTCCTTTGCCGGATTCATTTGTGTCCAGGACTTCGACGCGAGGTCCAGCGCCCAGGTCTGGTGCGAGCCGTTCGTGTCGTCCCACGTCACGCAGAGACAAATTCCATTCAGCGGGTCGAACGCCATTTTCGGAATGCTTGAATACTGTTTGTTCTTGTGTCCGGGCGGATGCGGATTCAAATCCAAACCTTCCCACGCATTCGCCGCATAGCGAAACACCCACGTCTTTTCGTCGTTCGCGTACTGCGATCCGAAAACCACGAGCGCATCGTTTTTCGCATCGTAAACCATGCCGTGGCCATCGCGCGCCGCCGGTGGGTTGCTTGGACGGAGCATTTCAAAATTGTTCGCATAAGCGTCGTAAACAAAAAGGCTGTTCGTCCCGCCGCCCGCACCCTGTCCTCCCATCAACAGAGACACCTCATGAACGGGATCGTAGGTGGCCGACGCATTCAACCCGCCCGGCTTCTCCTTGGAATATTTCGCCGGCTCCTTGTACGGCGGCGGCCGCATATTGACCCAAGTGTCGCTGCCAATGTCGCAAAGCCACACCGCTGAATCTTTCAGCCGCACGCCGCGACTGTATTGATACCCGTGCCCCAGCGATCCCCCGGGAAAGCGCACCAGCTTTCCATTCGCAACATCGAACGCGGCCGAGCCATCGATGCAGCACACACCCGCCGGTGAATTGTTCGGAAAATGCTGCTTCCATTGACCATTCGACAGATCGCACGTGAACAGCGCAAAACCCTGCGGCACGCCGTCGTGCCCGCCTTGATGAATCCAAACGCGGTTGAGCGGATCGAAAACGCCGCAGCCTTCCCAGCCGAACTTCGGGACCTTCTTTTCCGCTCGCGGACTCAACAGCACCCACGTGTTTTCAGGCTGATCGGCATACTCAACGCAGGCCGCTGAGCCGACTCCCAGCAGTGCAATGAAGAGGACAATTCGCATGTCTTGCTCCGAGGATTGCTTTTGAATGGAAACACCGGAATTCAATTTTTGTGGTACAATCGCCGTTTCACTTTGTGCCAGGAAAATCGACATGCTTCGACACGCCATTGCCATCGTTTTGTTCTCGCTCTCCACGCTCTTCGCTTCGGACGCCCCGATCGTCACCGAATCGTCGCAGGCGCTCGTCGCCGCGCCGACGCCGGCGTTCATCCCGGACGCCTGCAGCATTCAGCGCTTCGGTCCGGCCTACCGCTATCCGCAGGCTGGCTGGATCGTGCTCCATATAGAGGGGGAGCCGTACGAGCGCGGCGTGCAGCACGGGCGGCTGCTCCCGAACGAGATCAAAGAATACATTCACTGCATGGCGATGTGCCACTCGACGAAGACGCCGTACGAATCGTGGAACCACCTGCGCACGCTTTGCAATTCGCTGTTCCTGCGTCGCTTCGACAAAGAATATCTCGAAGAGATGCGCGGTATCGCCGATGGCGCGAATCAGGCGGGCGCGAAAGTCGACGGGCGCAACCTCGATTTGATCGACGTGCTCGTCGCGAATGTCTGGGCCGAGCTGATGACGCTCGACGGCGCGCTCGACGCGTGGCCCACGGGACTCGAAGGCAGCGACCGCTTCAAGCAGCAGCGGCCGAAGCACGAACGCTGCTCGGCCTTCATCGCCACCGCGCCCGCGACGGCCGACGGCAAAATCGTCTTCGGCCACATCACCATGTACATGCTGTATCCGTCGTCGTTTTTCAACGTGTGGCTCGACGTGAAGCCGGCGAAGGGTCACCGCATTGTCATGCAAAGTTATCCGGGCGGCATGCAGAGCGGCACAGATTATTACATCAACGACGCGGGGATCATGGTCTGCGAGACGACCATTTCGCAGACGAAGTTCGATCCGAACGGCATGTCGAATTCCTCGCAGATTCGCAAGGCGCTGCAGTATGGCGAGTCGATCGACCAGGTGGTCGAATACCTTAAAGGTGGCAACGGTCTTTACACAAACGAGTGGCTGATCGGCGACGCGAAGACGAATGAGATTGCCATGCTTGAGCAGGGCACGCACACGAGCAAGCTTTATCGCAGCAGCAAAGGCGAATGGTTCGGCAACACGCCGGGATTCTATTGGGGCTGCAACAACACGAAGGACCTGGCGGTGCGGCTTGAGACGGTGAACAACATCAAGGACCGGCCGCTGAATTTGATTTACAGGCCGCACGACCGCGACACAGTCTGGGTGAACCTCTACGAAAAATACAAGGGCCGCATCGATGCGAATTTCGGGCGCGAGGCGTTCACGACTCCGCCGCTGGCGTCGTACACGTCTGTCGACGCGAAAGTCGCGACCAGCGACATGGCGAAAGATCTGAAGACGCTCGCCATTTTCGGACCGCCGATGGGCAAGAGCTGGCAGCCGGCGAATTGGGAGCGCGAGAAATTTCCGGCGGTGCGGCCGATGATGTCGAATCCGTGGGTGACGCTGGATATCGAAGCGGTGAACCGTTCGATTCAAGCGGTGAAGCAGCCGCCGCCGCTCGCCACGGACCTCGGCGGTCTGCGCAGGCAGGATCCGACGTCAGGCGACGGCGCGTCGAAGCCGAGCTGGCACGGCACGCTGTTTCCGAAGAGCGATGCCGACTATTGGCTGCCGATTGCGTTCAGCGATTACGAGCGCTTCTACAGCCGCGAGGCCGTGCAGATCGACCGCGCTAAAGATCACTGTCTGTGCGACGCCGACAAGCGGCAGTCGTCGCGCGATCTGTTCAGCACGCGCGCGAATTATCTGCTGGCCGCGCGCGACGGCGACACGGCACTGAAGGACATCAAGTTCAGCGCGGGGAGTGAGAACTGGTATCACATCGCCGCCGGAAAAGGCTTTCTGCTGCTGCATGAGCTGCGCTCGCTGGTCGGCGACAAAGCGTTCGTCAGCGCGATGGATTCGTTTGGCACCGCGAACGCCGGCAAGGAAGTGTCGAGCGGGGAATTTATTGCTCATTTCGAGAAATCGACAGGAAAGGAATTGAAGAATTTCTTTGAGCGCTGGCTCACCCAGACCGGTCTGCCGCGCGTGCGCATTCAGGATGCGCGCGTGGTACACGCCGACAAAAAATCGATCGTCGAAGCGACGCTCAGCGCGGAGAACGGGCGCTGGCCGGCGTTCCTCGACGTGACGCTTGAAGTCAAAGACGGCGCGCCGATTCAGAAGACTCTTCAGCCTGAAGGCGCGACGTGGACGCTGAAACTTGAATCGGAAAAGAAGCCTGTGCGCCTGGTCATCGACAAATTCGACCGCTCGGCGCTGGCCAACGGCACGGTGCTGACGCTGGGAACGTTCATGCGCGACCTGCCGCATACGATCATCGTTTATGGCACGTCGGATGAAGTGTCCGCCAACACCGAGGCCGCGCAGGAGCTGCAAACGGCGCTGATCAAACGCGGCTACAACCTGACCGTGCCGATCCGCTCCGATCTTGAAGTGACCGAAAACGAGCTAAGCCGGAATCACGTGCTGCTGGTCGGCAAGCCCACGACCAACCGCATCAGTAAACGCTTCGCGAAAGAATTTCCGATTTCGTTCGGCACGACGTCGTTTACCACCGGCGGCGAAACTTACGGCCATCCCGCCAGCGCCGTCGCAGCCGCCGCGGTGAATCCGCTGGCGCCGCGCTACAGCATCGTGATGATCGCCGGCCTGAGCGCTGCGTCGACTTACGCGGTGGCGCCGCGCATCGGCTATGGCGAAGCGCGCGGCGAAGTCTGCATCTTCGAAAATGGCGGCGGCGTGCATTCGCGCATCTCCCCGCCCGCCGAGTTGCAGCGCAAGTTCGAGTAACCTGGGAGCGCCGGCTTCCAGCCGGCATCTGGGGTCGCGGACTTCCAGCCCGCGTTGTTCGGACGGATTGGCAATCCGTCCTACTTTTTTTGTAGAATTTTCTTGTCGAATCCCTTCCCGTGCGACGGTATGAAGGCGGACGAGCGGGAATTCGAACATGAACGAACTCGAAGTACTCAGCGAATATTCAAGGACCGGCTCACACGGGGCGTTCGAGCAGCTGACGGGGCGCTACGCCGACATGGTGTACGGCGCGGCGCTGCGGCAGGTGCGCGATCCGCATCTGGCGGAAGACGTGACACAGGCCGTGTTCATCATCCTCGCGCGCAAAGCTTCCGTGCTTCCGCGCACTGTCATTCTGCCCGCGTGGCTGCTGGAGACCACGCGTCTGGCGGCGCTTGACGCGCTGCGCCAAAACGCGCGCCGCGAGCGGCGTGAACGGAATGCCGCGACCATGACTCCAATTTCCACTGAGCCGCAAGAGTCTTCGACCAGCGACATCCGCCCGCTTCTGGATGAGGCGCTGATGCAGCTTCCCGCCGCCGACCGCAGTGCTGTGGTGCTGCGCTACTTCGAGCAGCGCAGTTTGCGCGACGTGGGCGACGCGCTGTCGATCTCGCAGGGCGCGGCGGACAAACGCATCTCGCGGGCGCTCGAACGCATGCGCCAGTTCTTCGCGCGGCGCGGCGTGGTGCTGACGGCGGGCGCGCTGGCGGCGGCGCTGCCGGCGAGCATCGCTCAATGCGCGCCGAAGGGCATGACGCTTTTAATCAGCGAAGCAGTCGCGAAAGCGAACGGCGGACTGTATGTCACGCCCGCGAACACGATCGCACAGAGCGCGCTGCGCACGATGGCGTTCGCGAAAGTCAAGGCCACCGCGTGGTGGGCCGCGGCGGCGCTGCTGATTGGCTCAGTGGGAATCTTCTCCGCGAGCCGCATCTTCTTGGACGCAACTTCAATGCAGGTGGCCGCCGCGCAGGCGGCGCCCGCAGCGTTGGCAGCTGAGCCCGTGCCCGAACCGCAGCCCGAGATTGTCGCGCAGCCGCTTCGCGAAACGCCTGTCGCGGCGCCCGTGGCTCCGCCACCGCCGCCCGCTGAGCCGTTGACGACGGAAGAGGCGCTCGCGAATTTGCCGCTGCGTGTTCCGAAGACGGACAAATTCACCGAGCTCAGCGAAATGATCGATCCGGAGCTCGACACCATAAATGGGGAGTGGACGCGCGAGGACGGCGCGCTGCAATCGAACCGCGGGCTGCATGCCAGCATTGAAATTCCGTACTACCCGCCGCGCGAGTACGACGTGCGCATGACGTTCACGCCGATCAAAGCGCGCGACAGCGTCTCGCTGATGCTCGTGCACGGACCGAAAACTTTTGTGTGGAAAATGGGCGGCTATGGAAACCAGGCGTGTATGTTCGAAGTCGCCAACAAGCCCTGGCCGCTGAACGACACGGCATTCCGCTGCAAGAATATTCTGAAAACCGGCGAGACGATGACGTGTGTAATCGAAGTGCGCGACGCCGGGCTGCGGGCGTATTTGAACGAGCGGTTGATCTGCGATTTTCCGACGGACTATTCAAACCTCGATCTTTGGAAGCAATGGGCGCCGCGCCATCCCGGCGTGCTGGGAATTGGAACCTGGGGGACGCCGGTCAAATTCAACAAAATTGAAATCGCCGACATCACTGGAACAGGCCGCTGGCTGCGCGCGCCGGGCGAGGCTGTCGCGCGGCCCAATGCGGAGCCGCTTCCCACCGAGGAGCAATGGAAGAGCGGCGTCGACCTGCTGGCGCTCTCCGTTCCGGCGCGCGACTCGGTTTCGGGCATGTGGTCGCGAAAAGGCGATGAGCTTTGCGCGGTGCAATTCGGCCGCGCACGCATTCACCTGCCGTACCAGCCGCCCGAGGAGTACGATCTGCGCGTCAACCTGTCGCGTGTGAAGGGAAATGGCGCGGCTGCGATCATCCTGCCGCGCGGGCAGTCGTCGGTGACGTGGCGCATGTTCCTGCCGGAGAACATGGCCGGCTTCAGCGACAAGACTGATGAGAAAGCGATCAATCACAGCTGGTGCTACATGCCGGACCCGATGGCCGACGGTTCTTTCAGCGCGGTGGTGCGCGTGCGAAAAAGCGGCGTGCGTGCGTATCTCAACGGACGCTTGATGTCGAACCTTCCGAACAATTATCCGAAGCTCATCACTCCCGCGAACTGGCAGCTCGGCGACCGAAGTTGCCTTGGCGTGGGAAGTGATTTGAGCGAGACGGTGTTTCACTCGATTCAATTGCTGCCGGTTACCGGCGAGGGGAAGATCGTCGTGCCGCAGCGGTTGCCGGAGCGGGAGCAGGGGGATCGGTTCTAGTAGAGACAAGCAGCGCTGTCGCAAGCTGCGTCCTTTCGCAGAGCGAAAGGCCACCATATCATCCTACATCGACCAACCCCATCCGCTTTCCAAGCACTTCCTTCAATCGCACCTTCAATTCGGAATGTTCCGCGTGTTTGAGCGTCGGGTCGACGTGAGCGGTTTTCTTCGCGGCTTCGAGCGCTTCGGCGAGGATCGGTGTGTCGGCGAGCAAATCGGCGACGCGAAGCTCTGGCATGCCGCTTTGATTGGTTCCAAAGAACTGGCCGGGTCCGCGGATTTTGAAATCGGTCTCGGCGAGCTTGAAGCCGTCGCGCGTTTTCTCGAACGCCTTCAACCGTTCGCGCGCGTCGGCGGCTTCGGGGTCGGCGAAGAAAAAACACCAGGAGCGGTGCTCGCTGCGGCCGACACGGCCGCGCAATTGATGCAGCGCTGAGAGGCCAAAGCGATCCGCATTTTCGATCACCATCACCGTCGCGGTGGGCAGATCGATGCCGACTTCGATGACTTGAGTGCTGACGAGCACATCAATTTTTGCGGCGGCAAGGAGCTCCAGCACGCGCTGCTTTTCAGCACTCGCCAGTCGTCCGTGAAGCAGCTCGACGCGCAGTGTGGGGAGATGCTCCTTCAGGCGTTTGAATTCCTGTTCGGCGCCTTTCACATCGCCTCCCCAGAGCGACTTCGGACCGGGCGCGCGTTTCTTCTTTGGCTTCTCATCAGTCGAAACGTCGACCGGAGCATCTTTTTCAGTGTCGAGTTCCTCATCATTTTCCACAGACGTCTCGCCTTTGATGCGCGGCAGGACGATGTATGTCGAGTGGCCTTTGCGCGCCTCCTCGAGAATCAAGCGATGCAATCTGGGGCGATCGGTTTCATTGAGCCACTCGGTGAAAATCTCGCCGCGCCCGGGCGGCGGTTCGCTGAGCACCGACAAATCGAGGTCGCCGTACAGCGTCAGGGTGAGCGTGCGCGGAATGGGCGTGGCGGTCATCACCAGCACGTGCGGCGCGCGGCCTTTCGTGCGCAGCGACATGCGCTGCCGCACGCCGAATTTGTGCTGCTCGTCGATCACGGCCAGCGCCATCGATTTGAATTCCACGCCAGGCTCGAGCAGCGCATGCGTGCCGAGCGCGATGTGAATCGTGCCGGCTTTCAGCCGGTCGAGAAATTCCCCGCGCGCGGCGAGTCCCATGCTCCCGTTGAGCAGGCCAATTTCGACGCGCGAATTCTGCAGCAGCCTTTTCAGGGTGCGGTGATGCTGAAGCGCGAGCGCTTCGGTGGGCGCGAGCAGTGCGGCCTGGTGTCCATGCGCGACGCAGAGCAATAATGCGGCGACGGCAACGGCGGTTTTGCCGCTGCCCACATCGCCTTGAAGGAGGCGGTTCATCGGCGTCGCGCGGCCCATGTCGGCGGCGATTTGGCGGAAGGCCTGGCGCTGCGTTTCAGTCAGTGTGAATGGCAGACGCGCTTCAATGCGTTGAAGCACTGTTGGTCCGAGCGGGAGTTTGACGGCCCCGGCCGCGCGCTCGACCTGAGCGCGGCGTAATGCAACACCGAGCGAGATCACGTACAATTCTTCGAAGACGAGGCGGTGTCGAGCTTCGTTGCGCTCGTCCCAGGTTTCGGGGAAATGAAATTTGCGGACGGCCTCGGCGAGACTCATCAGCCCGCGCGATTGCCGCACCCATTCCGGCAGTTGATCGTGCAGCTGTTCGGCCGCGCCATTTTCGAGCGCGTTCCAGACGACTTTGCGGATGATGTTCTGGTTGATGCGGATTTCCGGGGCAGGCGCGCCTTCGGGCGAGCGCGTTTTTGGGCGCAGGTTGTAAAGCGGCACGATGCGCCCGAAGCTCGGTCCCGTTGCGGTGCGTGCGCCGCCTTCATCGAGCTCGCTGTCGTCGAGGATTTCGAATTCGGCGCCCGACAGTTGACGGCGCTCGCCGAATGTCGTGATCTTGCCGGAAAAAAATCCCCAGCGATTCGGCGTCAGGCGGTCGGCCACCCACGGATTCCACCACACGGCTTGAATCTGATCGCCGCTCGCGTCGCGCAGGTACGCGGTGATCTGCTCCTTGCCGTTGAGGCGCTTCGCGGTCATGTCGATGATCTGCGCGACGATGTTCGCGGGCTGGCCGACGCGCGCCATGCGGATCGGCGTGACGACTTTGCGGTCGACGTGGTTGACGGGAAAATGAAAGAGCAGGTCCTGAACGGTCTGCAAATTCAAGCGCGCCAGCAGTGTCGCTTTTGCCGGGCCGACGCCCTTCACGAATTGAAGCGGGCTTGCCAGCAGCTTGCTCGCGGCATTGCCGGTTGCGAACGTCGCGGGATTTTCGCGCATGGACATTTGATACGCGAACCGCGCGAGAATTTCCACCCGCACTTTTTTTGCTTTCATTTGGGCCCGCGAAGGCATACACATTTGGGCCATGCATCTGCGAATTTGTGTTTTTGCGTTTGCGCTCGCGTTGACGGCAGGCGCGGGAGACCAGGGACTGGATCCGTCCGCCGTTCCCCGCATCACGCCCCTTAATGAGGCGCCCGCGCCGGAAAAATTCGCGCACGCCGATGCGTTGATCGAGACCGAAGAATTGGCGAAGCTGCTCGAATCGACGAAGGAAAATGTCGTCGTCCTCGACGCGCGCGACGACACGTCGTTCAGGCTCGGCCACATCACAGCGGCGCGGAATCTGCAATCGGATCTGTTCCAGGATCCCGCCCGCCCGCCGTATTTCATGCCGCCACAAGAAGCCATTAAACGCATCGCGGCGCAGGAAGGAATCAGCGCGAACACTCGCCTGGTCATTTACGACGAGGATGACGGCCGGCTTGCCGCGCGCATCTGGTTCACGTTCCACGCGCACGGCCACGACAAATGTTCGATACTCAACGGCGGCGTCGCGAAGTGGCGCGTCGAGCAGCGGGCGTGGAGCGTGGCGCTGCCGACGGTGAGCGGCGCGGGCAGCTTCGAGCCGCTGCTGATTCCGCGAGGCGCGTGTGCGTTCGACGATCTTTCGCGCTACCGGATGCGTGTGCACACGATGGGAAAGCTGCCGCCGGTCTCGCTGCTGGATGCGCGCTCGCGCGCCGAATACACCGGCGAGGAAGCGCGCGGCGGCGTTGGCGGACACATTCCGGGCGCGGCGAATCTGCCGTGGACGGCGGTCATGAGCGGCAAGGAAAACGCGCGCGTGTGGAAGCGCCCTCAGGAAATTTACGCGCTGTTGCGCGTCGCGGGCGTCGAGAAGGACGCGGCGCTGGCGATCTACGACCAGGCCGGCGGGCGCAGCGCGCATCTTTATTTCACGCTGCACCTGCTGGGCTTTTCGGACATCCGAAATTATGTCGGCGGATGGCGCGAGTACTCAACGCGGCCGGGCGCGGAAATTGAAAAATGAATGAACGGAGCAATAGGCTCCGTTCAATGAGATGCCTGTAATCTGGCAAAACCTGACGAACTCGCGGCGCTTACCAGTGAATGTGAATACCCGGCAGGTGGATCCCGCTATGGTCGCGCTCGACGTAGCGCTCGCGCACAACGACGGGCGGCGGAGGCGGCGCGGCGGGGACGACGGTGGTCGTCGTCGTGGTTTCTGTGACCGCGCGCTCGCCTTTCATGCGCTTGATGTCGCTGGCGTAAACATTCAAAAATGTTTTGCCGTTGTGTTCGCGAACATTAAGCGTGCCGGAGACTTGAACCATGTCGCCCTGCAGCGAGCTGTGAAATTTGCGCATGTCCGCGCGGCCTTCTTCGGTGAAGTACAGATCGAACATTCCGCCGTTTGCGCGGACGTAGAAGCCATTTTTGTCCTCGTTCAGAACACCCTTGATGGTGACTTGCACATCATCGGACGCCCATGATGCGCCCATGCACGCCGCAAGAATTGCCGCGGCAAAAAACCTGATTGCCATGTTTCTGCTCTCCTCTGATTAATTTCGCCTGCCACCGGACAGGCATCGAAGTGAGCAATGCAAGCCGCGGTCCAATTGATTGCCGCCTTTTACTCCGCGAAAGGGCGCGCGCTGGCAACCTGTATCATCGATGTCATGACCGCTCGCGCCGCTGCCACATGTCGGCGAAAACCGCAGCGAGGATCACCGCGCCTTTGACGATGTATTGCAGCGAGAAATGGACGCCGGATTGGTTAAGGCCCTTGTCGAGCGTGCCAATGATCAGCGCGCCGAGCAGCGTGCCCGCCATCGTGCCCGCGCCGCCGGCGAGACTCGCGCCACCCACGACCGCCGCGGCGATGGCGTTCAATTCGAAGTTCACACCGCCCGCGGGCTCCGCGGAATAGAGCTGAGACGTTTGAATCAGTCCGGAGATGCCGGCGCAAAGCGAGCAGAGAATAAAGACGCTCACTTCCCGCCGTACGAGCGGAATGCCGGCGTAGCGCGCCGCCTCGCGATTGCCGCCGATGGCGTAAAGATGCCGGCCGAAAACGGTGAAGTGGAGACAATACGCCGCGGCGGCGAAGGCGGCGAGCATGACGAGGACGGGAATCGGCAGGCCAAGAAACTGCCCATTGCCGAGGGCGATGAACGCGCTTTCCGAAGTGGGCACCGCCATTGGGCGCGCTTCATTGAATCTCAGCGCGAGGCCGCGCGCAATTTGCATTGTCGCAAGCGTGACGATGAATGCCGGGATGCGCGTGATCGCGGTGAGCGCGCCGTTTGCCATGCCGAACAATCCGGCGACCGCAAGTCCCGTCAACGCGGCCGCGACGAAGCCGGTTCCAGATTTGGTGAGCACCCACACCGAAGCTGTTCCAACGAGCGCACACAGCGCGCCGACAGACAAATCGATGCCGCGAATCAAAATCGTGAACGTCATGCCGAAAGCGAGAATCGCGTTCACCGAAATCTGCTGCGCGAGATCGATCAGGTTGCTCTGCGACCAGAAGTTCGGGACGTTGAGCCGAAACGCGACTTGCAGCAGCACGAGCGCTCCGACGAGCGGCAGGAATTGGCGCATGAAACTTCCAAGGTTCAAAGTTCAAGGTTCAAAGTTCAAGGTTACGCGGCGACAACTTTGAACCTTGAGCGCTGAACTTTGAACTATTTCACGATCTTGACTTCCACTTTGATGTCTTTCTCAACCGGTTTCTTCTCGAAGAAATTGTACGCCTGCTCGGCGGCGATGCGGCCGATCTCCTTCGGGAATTGCGCGGAGGTAGAAAGCAGCTTGCCGGCCTTGATGGCTTCGACCGCGGCTGACGAGCCGTCCACGCTGACGACTTTCACGTTCTTCAATTTGCCCGCGGACTCAAGCGCCGAGATCGCGCCGAGCGCGCTGGGATCGTTGATCGCAAAAACAGCGTTGACCTCGGCGAAGCGGCCGAGCAAATCCTGCATCACGGGCCGCGCGCCGTCGGTCGTGCCTTTGCCGTTCTGCTTGTCGAGCACTTTCGCGTCTGGATGCTTTTTCAATTCCTCTTCGAAGCCGGCGACGCGGTCGATGCAGGCTTTATTAATGGGGAGATCGAGGATCAGGATCTTGGCATCCTTCACCGAGGCGAGCAGCTCGCGCGCGGCGAGGCGTCCGGCCTCAACGTTGTCGGAGGCGACGGTGCAAAGCACGAGATCCTGATCGGCGGCGGGCGCGTCGACGATGATCACCGGAATGTTTTTTTCTTTCGCCTTGATCAGGCTGCCTTTCACGCCTTCCCAGTTGACGGGATTGATGAAAATCGCCGCGGCGTTCTGCTGAATCAAATCGGAGACATCGTTGAGTTGCTTGTCGCTTTTGTATTGCGCGTCGAGAGTGACGAGCGTGTCTCCGTGCGCTTCGACGACTTTTTTAAGCCCGTCATTCAGATCAACGAAGAAGGCGTTGTTCATCGTTTGGAAACTCACACCGATGAGTTTGCCTTTCGCGGGTGCGGCGGGCGTGGGCGTCGAGCCCTGGCCGCAACCGGCAATGAGCAGCGTGGTCAAAAGCAATGCAACAACAAACACTCGCATGATTCGGATCCTTTAGTTCGCCCCTTCAGGGCGTTCAATTCCACTCGTTGCCAAACCCAGGCCTGCGCGGAGTACCGCTTTGGCGTGGGCCATCATAGTTCGCGCCGTTGGCGCTGAAGGCAAGCACACTCCTCATAATCTTTTTTTGAGCTTGCGTAAAGCGGAGAGATCGGCGAATTACGGGCGGATGAGAACAATTCAAATCCTCCTGGTCGCACTCGCCGCCGTGAATCTGCGCGCGGCGGAGGACATCGTCTTCGCGGATTTCGAAGGTGAGAATTATGGCGCCTGGACGGCAGCGGGGACGGCGTTCGGTTCGGGGCCAGCGAAGGGAACTCTGCCGGGACAGATGGCTGTTGAAGGGTTCGCGGGAAAGGGGTTGGTGAATTCTTTCAAGGACGGAGACAAATCCACGGGAAAGCTCACATCGCCGGAATTCAAGATTGAGCGGAAGTTCATTTCGTTTTTGATTGGCGGCGGCGGATTCGAAGGGAAGACCTGCATGAATCTGCTCGTTGAGGGAAAGGCCGCGCGCACCGCGACGGGGCCCAACACCGAGCCGGGGGGAAGCGAGCGGCTCGAAGGGTCGGGCTGGGACGTGAGCGATCTCGCCGGAAAAACCGCGCGACTGGCTATTGTGGACGGCGCGACGGGCGGCTGGGGACACATCAACATCGATCAAATTGTGTTCACCGACACGAAGCCGCCGATGGTTTCGAAAATCAGAAGCAACATCAAGCGTGAGATCGCGGTCAACCAGCGCTGGCTGAATTTTCCGGTGAAGAATGGCGGGAAGAAACGCGTGGTCACGATCCATGTCGATGGAAAAGTGGAGCGGCGCTTTGACATTGAGCTCGCAGACAGCGCGGCGGATTGGATGGCGCCGCTGGACGTGAGCGCATGGAAGGGCAAGACGCTGACGGTCGGCGTGAATCAGCTTCCGGAAGATTCGAAGGCGCTGGAATCGATCGCGCAGAGTAACGAGTATCCGGCGGAGGCGCTGTATGAGGAGACGCTGAGGCCGCAGTTTCACTTTTCGGCGAAGCGCGGCTGGCTTAACGATCCGAACGGGCTCGCGTTCGCGAATGGCGAATACCATCTTTTCTTTCAGCACAATCCGTATGGCTGGGGTTGGGGGAACATGCATTGGGGGCACGCGACGAGCACGGATTTGGTCCACTGGAAGGAACACGGCGAGGCGCTGTATCCCGACGAGCTCGGGCCGATGTTCAGCGGGAGCGCAGTGGTCGATGAAAAAAACACCAGCGGGTTTGGGCGCGATGGGAAGGCGCCGATCGTGCTCATTTATACGGCTGCGGGAAATCCGAGCGTGCAGTGCATCGCGCACTCGGTCGACGGGCGGACGTTCACGAAATTCAGCGGTAATCCGGTACTGAAGCAAATCACGCCGGGCAACCGCGATCCGAAAGTGTTCTGGCACGAGCCGACGCAGAAGTGGGTGATGGCGCTCTACGTTGGCGTCGGGAAGAAAGGGGAGAAGAACGAGCACACGATTCAATTCTTCACGTCGCCGAATTTGAAAGAGTGGACGCATGCGAGCACCATCGACGGCTTCTTCGAGTGCCCGGATATTTTCGAATTGCCGTTGGACGGCGATGCGGCGAAGAAAAAATGGGTGCTCACCGCGGCGAGCAGCGATTACATGATCGGCGCGTTCGACGGACAGAAATTCACGCCGGAGACGGGGAAGCTCAAAGGAAATTTTGGGCGTGGGTTTTATGCGGCGCAGACGTTCGATCATGAACCGAAAGGGCGAAGGATTCAGATCGGCTGGCTGCAAGCGCCGTCGCCGGGGATGCCGTTCAACCAGTGCATGAGTTTGCCGATGGAGCTGACGCTGCGGACGACTGCGGAGGGGCCGCGGCTGGCACGTGCGCCGGTTGAGGAGCTGAAGCAATTGCGCGGCAAGAAGGAAGGGTTTGAGCTCAAAGTGGAGACGGAAGGGGAAATCGAGAAATTCTTGAATGAGGGCATGCTGCTGCAGCGGGCGGAGCTGATGGAAGCAAACGTTGAAGTGGCCATCGCCGGCGGAAAAGAAGTTCGGCTTGAGCTGCGGGGAGTTCCGATTTCCTATGACATGGCGAAACAGGAGCTCGAAGTGGACAAGCAGCGTGCGCACGTGCCGCTGCGGGATAACAAACTGCATTTTTCGTTTTTCCTCGACCGCACGACGTTCGAACTTTTCGCGAATGAAGGGCTGGTTTACATTCCGGTCCCGGTGCAGAAAAAGAAGGGTTGGAGCTTTGGGCATCGCACGAACGGTGTCAAGTTCACTGAAGTTTACCAGTTGTCGCAAGCGTGGAAGTGACGTCCTTTCGCGGAGCGAAAGGCGACAATAACGGCGACATTCACTCGATCGGCTTCAACGCTTTCAAGTCGTACTTTTGTCCGGGCTTCAGCTCGACGTAATCCTTTTCATTCTCTTTCGGTGCCTCGCGCTTGTCGCGATGGGCGCGATGCCGACGACTTCGAGCGTGTGGCCGGTGACGACGATCGCGGCGCCTTCGTCGAGGCCGAGTCCGAGGATTTGCGGAAACGCTTTTTTGAGAGCGGACATGTCCTTGAAGCGGTTGCGCTTGAAGAAGTGCTGGTCGACGGCGACGCCTTTCAGAAAGCCGAGGCCACGCTCGTAACCTTCGACCATCATTTCAATGTTGCCGAGCGGGTTGCCGCGCACGAGGTAATCGCCCTGAATGGTCGCCCCGGCCGACGAGCCGCCGATGGCGCCGCCGCGCGCGAGAATTTCGTGCATGAGTTTTTCGGCGGGCGTGTCGAGGTACGCATCGACGTAGCGCCACTGCCGGCCGCCGCAGAACCAGAGGCCTTTCGCCTCGCGCAGGATTCTGATTTTCTCTTCATCGCTCGCTTCGGCGTGCGAGAGATGGAACACCTTCACGTTCTTCGCGCCGGCGCGCTTGAGCAATTTTCCTTCGCCGGGATCGGCGGGCGGAGGGCCGTCGCCCTGCGCGGACGGACAGACGAGGATCAGCGCGTCGGGTCCGCCGGCGGCTTCGATGAAACGCGTCATCGCAACCTTCGGAATCCCGCCGCCGTCGATGACCAGCGTGCCGGCTTTGAGCTCGGGCGGGTCCATTTTTTCCGGCGGGAATTGCGGCTGCGTGCGTTCGTACAAGGCGCGCCGCAACGTGGTGAGATCGGCTGGCTGGCCCGGCCGCAGCGTTTGCTTGAATTCTTCACGAGTTTTGTTGCGGGCAATGCGGATCGTGACGGGCGCCTCGAACGCGGCCATCTTTCTGCCCTGAATCAACAATGTCGATGCGGGCTGGAGCTCGAAAACAACTTTTGTACTGGGAGTTTCAAGCTTGGGGTCCTGGTGTTCGCCGGTGAGTTTGACCGCAACATCTCGCAGCAGCGAAAGGCCGCGCGGCGGATCTTTGGGAGGAGTCCAATACTGAAGGTTTGAAATGGAATCTTCGGCGAGCATTCCTGCGCCCGCGCCAGATCCGCCGACAACGCCTCCGCGCCCAAGCAGCGCGCGCAACTCTTTTTCAATTTCGCTGCGCACATTTCCTTTGGTTATTTTGCCGATGTCGCTTTCGTCGAGCCACGCTCCAGTGGCTTCGCGCAGCGCTTCCGCCGCGCTGGAGCAATCCAGGCATTTCAGCGATGCCACGCCGCATTTTTTGAAGTGCTCAGCAGCGTCGGCTTTCGTCGAGAGGATCACGAGCTTTGCCTTCTCGCCGCCGGCAAGTTTTGCGAACGCTGCAGCGTCACTCCCGGAAAGTTCGCCTGAGCCGTGGAGCAGCAGAGTGCCTTGGGGCGGCTCGAAATCCCGCGCCGCGCAGACGGCGCATGCGCAGCAGAGCAGCAGTTCTGAAATGAAGAATCGGCGCAACATGATCGAAGTTCCTGTCCAAGCGCGGGCCGTCTGAAAATACACCGGCTGTTCGCGCTGTTTAAAGAGGCATTGAAGAAGCTTCATATATGCTTGAATATCCCGGCACAAGGCGTCTAATCGATCTTCCTGCTGCACGCCCGTCTTCAATTCACAATCTCCTTGCATCACGAATGAATCGATTCTTTTATACTGGACGCGCAAAGGTGGTCATGCTCGCGGCGGTGCTTTGCATCGCGGGCGGTGTGGCATTCTGGTACGCACGAAATCGTCAGACTTCCACACAATCTGATCCCAACGTTTCTTCGGCCCGGGCGCCGGCCGACAGGCCACGGGAACAAAATCCTGCTCCGTCGTTACCGGCGGTGCAGCTCGGGCCGACGATTGCCGAGATGCTGATCGAGATCAATAAGAAGCTGAGCCCGCGCACGTTTCCGTTCATCAACGCGCACCGGGCGAAAAATCTTCGCGCCGCGCTGGAGAGCCGGGAGCGGCCGGTGCCCGAGACGGACCGGCTGCAGGTCGCTGTCACCTATGCAATCGAACTGATGAACGCGGGGCATACGGAGGAAGCGCTGGGCGTTTACCGTTCGATTGTCGAGGGCGTGAAGAAAAGTTCTCCGGACAGCTGGAAAAAAATGGCGGCTCAGGCGCTGCTGTTTGAAGCGGTCGGGTACCTGCGGCTGGGTGAGCAGCAGAACTGCTGCGACGCGAACAATTCGAATTCGTGCCTCGTGCCGATCTCCGGCGCCGGCATTCACACCAAGCAGAGCGGCTCGCGCGAAGCGATCAAGCGGCTCAACGAAATGCTCGAGCTGAATCCCAACGACTTGTCGGCGCGCTGGCTGCTCAACATCGCCTATATGACCGTCGGCGAGTATCCAGACAAGGTTCCCGCGCAGTGGCTGATTCCGCTCGAAAAATACGGCGGCGATTATCCGCTGAAAAAATTTGTGAATGAGGCGCCGAAACTCAAACTCGACATGACTGGCTGGGCGGGTTCGGTGGTCATGGAAGACTTCGAGGAAAACGGATTGCTCGGACTGCTGATTTCGTCGTGGCGCTTCGATGTGCCGCTGCGCTACTTCCGCAACAACGGCGACGGTACATTTACCGACGCCACACAGATGCTCGGCCTTCCGGGCGAGCTCGGCGGTCTGAACATGATCGTGACCGATTACAACAACGACGGGCGGCCGGACATTGTCGTGCTGCGCGGCGGCTGGTTCGGCGAAAATGGCTTTTACCCTTTCTCGCTGCTGCGCAATGACGGCAATGCGCACTTTACTAATGTGACACGCGAGGCCGGGCTGCTGACGCTTGGGCCGACGCAGACGGCTGTCGCATTCGATTACAACGGCGACGGCTTCCTGGATTTGTTCGTCGGCTATGAAGCCAGCGAGGCGGCGAAAGTGACGTGCAAACTTTTCCGCAACAACGGCGACGGCACCTTCAGCGACGTGAGCGCCGAATGCGGCCTCGGGATCTCGCGCTTCGTGAAGGCCGCGATCAGCGCCGACTTCACTCACAACGGTCGGCCAGGCCTGTACCTCTCGTGCCTTAATGCGCCCAACATGCTGTTGCGCAACGACGGTCCGGCCGGCGCGGACGCGTCGCCGCGCGCGCCGTGGAAATTCACCGACGTGAGCGCGCAAGCCGGCGTCAGCGCGCAGCGGTCGAGCTTCTCGTGCTTTTTCTTCGACTATGACAACGATGGGTGGGCCGACATCTACGTGAACGGGTACACGTCGCGCTACGGCGGCGAGGGAAATCTTGTCGAAGTCGCGAAGGATTATCTGGGAATGGAGAGCGCGGGGCAAAAAGCGAAGCTCTACCGCAACAACCACGACGGCACCTTTTCCGACATCAGCGCTCGGGCGCGCGTCCACAAATTCACGCTCGGCATGGGCGTCAATTTCGGCGATCTCGACAACGACGGCTGGCTGGACTTTTACGTCGGCACCGGCGATCCGGAATATTCGACGCTCGTGCCCAACCGCATGTTCCGCAACCACGACGGAAAGTTTTTCGACGAAGTCACCACGACCGCCGACGTGGGACATCTGCAGAAGGGCCACGGCATCGCGTTCGGCTCGCTGCGCAACAACGGGCAGCAGGATGTGTTTCTCGTCGCGGGCGGAGCTTTTGAAGGCGACACGGCGCACGACTGCCTCTTCGTCAATCCGGGGCACGACAACAACTGGGTCGTGCTGAAACTGACCGGCGTCAAGGCGAACCGCATCGCCCTCGGCGCCCAAATCTGCGTGACCGTTCAAACCCCGGAGGGCGAGCGGCGCATCCATCGGACCGTCAGCACCGGCGGCAGTTTCGGCTGCAACCCGCTGCGCCAGGAGATCGGTCTCGGCAATGCGACGGCAATCACGTCCGTGGAAATTCTCTGGCCTGGCTCGGGAACCCGGCAGAGGATCAGGAACCTGAGCCTGAAGCGCTTCTACAAAATCCAGGAAGGCGCAGCGGAGGCGGAGGCGTGGAACGTGCCGGCGTTTAATTATCCCTCTAAATAAACCAGGACGGGATGGGGTCCCGTCCTGGTGCTCGCGCGACGAATGAACGGGATCGGAAACCCGTCCTACTTTTCTTTTTTCTCGGCCGGTTTTTCTGGCGCTTTTGGTGCGGGCGGCGCCGGCAGTTTCGGCTCTTCCTTTTTGTCGAGCACGGGCGCCGGCTTCGGAGGCTCCGGTACCTTCGGCTCGATCTTCACCGGGGGCTGCGGCGGCGCGGGGACCGTCGGCGCGGGCACGGTCGGCGCTGGAGGCGCCGCCGGTTTGTTCGGATCCGCCGGCGTCGGCGGCTTGGTCTCGTCCTTCTTTTCGTCCTTCTTCTCTTCTTCCTTCTTTTTCAAATCGGCGGTGTTCGTGGCGCGGTCGTATACGAACCAGTTGAGCACATAAACCTCGTCCTTGCCCGACACCTTCGCGACAACTTCCTCTTTCGGCTTGTCGACTTTTCCGAACGTGATCTCGCGCACCGTGCCGTCTTTCAGCGTCACCGCGACTTTCGCCGTGGGCTTGTCCAGGCCTCGGTCGGTTTCTGGGACTTCGTCGGCGTACGCCTTCATCGAGAGCTTCACCACCACGCCGGCGAGGCCCGCGACTTTGGTGTCGTCGACCGGCATTTTCTCCGGCGCGGTCTGCTCCCAGACGGGCTTGTCCTCGGGCTTCACTTCCTGCTTGGGTTCGATCGGGCCTTTGCCCGGGATCACTTTTTTGTATTCGAACTTCTCTTCCTTCTCGCCGTATTTCGTGACCGTGATCGCAATCGCGTCCTCGGGCGTGTCGGAGAGCACCGTCAGCTCGTAGAATTCCTTCGGATCGAGGATGAAGTCGCCCTTTTCCTCCCGGACGAACGCGCTTTGCGGAAGGTTTTTGTCGACGACCAGCACCTGCTTGCCGTCCTCGCGCATCACAAAACTTTTGCTGTATTCAAGCGACTTGCCGAGCGTCAGCACCGTCTTCCCCGCCTCGCGCTCGAAGACCGCCTCCGTTTTCTTGGCGTCGGAGAGATTGAAATTGTCCAGACCGCCATTGCGGACCTCGACCACCGCCGCGTCTTTCACGCCGTTGAGCAGGTCGTCGACCTTGCGGTCAAGCGCCTGGCGGTTCTTCTGCTTCGGCATGATCCATTTGCCGTCCTGCTTCTTGAGCTCCACTTCGGTCTTGCCGTGCTTGAGCGAAATGGATTTCACGGACTTCGGGTCGAAGTCCTTGACCAGCGGGCCGTTCATGTCCTTGCCGGGCTTCGCCTCGTAGCGATCGTCCTTCATGAACACAAACGCGAGCAGCAGCACCGCGCAGGCGATCAACAGAATCGAAAGTAATGTGGTCTTGTTCATAGGTTCCAAACACCGGTGCAAAAAAGCCTCTCGCAAAGCCGCTAAGTTTTTAAAGAAAGAACGCAAAGAATTCGGGGAGTAGGACTCGATCCCTTGCGTTCGCACTTAGTGACTGCGTGTCAGCGCCATCCAATTCTCGCCTATTTCTCTTCCCCTTTGTCTACTTTGCGTTCTTTCTTCATTAACTTAGCGTCTTTGCGTGAAGCCTTTACGCCGTGAAACTCGATGGCCCGATCGTCCCCGCGTAATTGCGCTCGTAATTCAACTGCCGCACACGCCGCAGCACGAAACGGTAAATTGCGAAGATCAGCACCAGCAGCGGCACGCCCGCTATCAGCGCGATCTTCCAGATTTGCCGCGTGCTCTCGTTATTCTTCCCCGCCAGTCCCGCCAGCGCGCGCGTTTCGTAGGACTTCGAGCGCAGTTTCATCAGGTCGTCGCCGTAGCTCATGCTTTCAACGATGTTGCGCATCAAGTGAATGTTCGCGGTCATGTGATGCTGCAGCTGCTGGTTGCCGAGGTACTGATCGAAGAACGCGTCCGGTGAACTGCACACCACCAGCGTGCCTTCTTTGCGGTCGGCCTTCGCCAGCTCGGGCTTCTTCTCATCTTTCTTCTCATCTTTCTTTTCGTCCTTCTTGTCGTCTTTTTTCTCGTCCTTCTTGTCTTCCTCTTTCTTGTCGTCAGCCTTCTTCCAATCTGGAATCGGCTTGCCTTCGTAAGGGAAAGGGAATTTTCCTTTAAGGAGCACGAACACAGCTTTCTTTTCAGCTTTCGGATCGGGCTGCTCAGGCACCTTCAGCGGGTCGAACGCATCGGAATATGGAATGGTCCAGTTCTGCTCGGTCGTTTTCGCCAGCGTCGTCGCCGTGATGCCCGCCTTGCTGAGCGCCGCGCCGTCGAGGCGAATCTCCGCCGGGAAAGGCGTCACGAGGCCCGGCATGAAGCGTGTCAGGCTGGTGTTCTGGTCGATGTTCTCCGGGCGGATCTTCACGAAGAGCGGAATGGTCTGGATGGTGATGCGCCCGGTCATCCAATTGATCGACGGGAATTGCAGGTTCGATTTGTCCGCCACGAAATCCTGTCCGAAGGTCAGCCCCGCTTCTTTGAGGTAATCTTCAAGGCCCGACGGCGTCTTCTCAGTCTTCCAGCCGCCGAATTGCTCCTGCGCGATCTTGAACGGCGCCGCGATCAGGAACACCACGCCGCCTTCGGCCAGGTACTTCACGACTTCGTAGCGCTGGCGCTCGTTGAGGTCTTTCGGGCGGATGATCATCAGCATCGCCGTGTCTTTCGGAATCGGATTGGCCTCGCTGATGTCGATGGTCTTCGCGTCGAATTTCTTGGAGTCGAGACCGACTTCTGAGTTGCTGCTGATCCATTCGTAGCCGTTGCCCGGCGGGCGCTGCTGCTGGCGGAATTGCGGCGGCGGAGCGGGTGGGGCGGGGGGCGCGTTGATCGCGATGACCTGTTTCTTCGTCGCGGTCAGCTCGATGATCTTGTTGCCCAGCTCGTACTCGACCTGTTCGGCGAGATGCACGAAACCGATGTCGATCGTCGGCTTGTCCTTGTACGCGACCTGCAGGCCCGACCAGACTTTCGTGGTGCTCAGCTCGTCGCCGGTGTTCATGTTGATCTGGCGCACGAAGCCCTTCTCTTCGAGCTCATTGCGCAGCTTCTCGTTCTCGGACGGGTCGACGATGTCAATGTTGATCCTGCCGTTGGAAACATTCTTGAGCTCGGTAAGCTTGTCGATCATGTCGCGCTTGAACGGTTCGAACATGGGCGACTTCGAGTAGGCGTAGTAAGTGACTTTCGCCTCGTCATTGCCCAGCTTTTCAATGATGCGCTTCATCTCGGGGCTGACGCTGTACTTTCCTTCAGCCGTCAAATCCAGCCGTCCGAACTTTTTCTCGCCGAGCAAATTGACCAGCACCGCGACCACCAGCGCCGCAAGCCCCGCGCCCCACAGCACCGCATCGCGCTTGAAGAACGACGCCAGATCGCCGGTGACGATGAGTGGAACGAGAATGGCCGCGAGGACCACGACGACTACGAATGCAATAAGCATAACTTCACCTCAGGACGACCTGCCCTTTTGAACCTTGAACCTTGAACCTTGAACCTTGAACCTATCTTCTCCGATCAATGACCAGCACATTCAAAAACAAAAACGCCGCCGAAATCGACAGCGCGTACAGCACGTCGCGCGTATCCACCACACCGCGGCTGATGCTCTCAAAATGAGGAATGATCCCGAAGCGCTGCACTCCGGCGGCGACGGCGGACCCCGCCACGTCTTTGATCCAATCCAGAATGCGCGGAAAGCCCATCAGGAAGAACACCATGTTCAACGCCACGCCCATCACGAAGGCAATGATCTGGTCGGAGGTGAGGCTTGAGGCGAACGAGCCGATGGCCAGGTAAATCGCCGCCAAAACCATCGCGCCGAGATACCCGCCGATGATCGGTCCCATGTCCGGGTTGCCGTAAATCTTCATGAAGATCGGGATGATCGCCGAAAGGGAGAGGAACACGGCGATAAACGCCAGCCCGGCCAGATACTTCCCCACGACCGCCTGCCAGGCATTCATGGGCAGGGTCAGCAGCCACTCGACCGTCCCCAGCTTCCGCTCTTCCGACCAAAGTCGCATGGAGATCGCGGGGATGAAGAACAGAAAGAACAGGGGCAGATTGGCGAAGAACTCGCGCATGTCCGCCGACTGGCTGACGATCATGTCGCTGACATACAGGAAGTTGACCCACAACAAAAACGCCGCCATGAACACATAGCCAATCGGCGTATTGAAATACGACGCAAACTCCCGCTTAAAAACGCTAAAAGTCGCTCCCATTGATTTCCTCACATTGTCGCCTTTCGCTCCGCGAAAGGGCGCGCTTTCACCCCAAGCTCATCTCTTCAAACATGCACCTATGTGCACTGGGAGCGCCGGCATCCTGCCGGCAAAGTCGGCACACCGACCTCCCAATTTCAAATCGCCCCGTACACATCGGTCCCCACGGGCTCTTCAAACATGCACCAATGTGCAATTTATTCCCGAATTCCCTTCACGCCCCTTTGCCCGACAAAGTCCTCCAAACTTGCACATCGCGCACTATTTTCCCAACCTTGAACCTTGAACCTTGAACTTTGAACCCCCCGTTAAACCCCCACATGCTCAGATCTTAACACCAAATTCTCATGCCCCGTTTTCTTCAAGAACGAATCCTCCAGCGTCGCCGAGCCACCCTTCAGTGCCGCAGGCGAGCCGTCCGCAATCAAACTCCCTCTATTGATGATCAGCGCCCGGTTGCACACCGCCTCCACTTCCTGCATGATGTGCGTGGAGAACAACACCGTCTTTCGCTGCCCGATCTCCATGATCAGCTTGCGGATTTCGATGAGTTGAATCGGGTCCAGACCGCTCGTGGGCTCGTCAAGAATGAGCAAATCGGGGTCATGCAGCACCGCCTGAGCCAGCCCCACGCGCTGTCTGAACCCGCGCGACAGCGTCCCGATTGTCGCCATGTATTTGGCTTGAAGCCCGCACGCATGAACCGCCCAATCGATCCGGTCCTTGCGCTTCACCGAGTTCATTCCGCGCACTTGCCCGGCAAATTGCAGGTAATCGCTCACCCGCATATCCAAATAAAGGGGCGCGTGTTCCGGCAGGTACCCGATATGCTTGCGCACTTCGAGCGCGTTTTCGTTGACATCGATCCCCGCAATCTTCGCCGTCCCACTGGTGGGCGCGAGGTAGCAGGTGAGCATCTTCATGGTGGTCGACTTGCCCGCGCCATTCGGCCCCAGCAGCCCCACAATCTCGCCCGCGCGAATCTTGAATGTTAAGTCATTGACGGCCCGCAGCGGCCCATATGTCCTGACCAGGTTTTGTGCTTCTACAAGAACAGTGTCCGCCGACATCGCAGTCTCCTGGAAACAAGATCGCCCTTTTTCGCCCGCGAAAGGACGCCGATGAGTAAAAGACGCACGACAGCAAGCAATCTGCGTGCATCCTTTGCAATTTCCGACGAAAAAACCGGAAGCGAATATCTTATAAGGATTTGCCCTACGTCAAGCGAACGCGCGATGAATTCATAATGAATTTCCGGAAAACTCGCGCTTGTCAATTTGGCCGATCAAAAAACTCCGGCGAACAATCTTGAACGCGGCTCCACTCTGAACTCTGAACTCCCTACTCCCCAAACTTTCCCCGTGACTTTGCCCCCTCCCACATGTACCCTTGACAGAGGCCTTATGAAAGATCGCATCCCGTCCACTCCCCGCCGCGGACTCACCATCACCGAAGTGCTCGTCGTTGTCGGCGCCATCACCGTTTTGCTTTCGCTCGTTCTCCCGGCGGTCTATCAAATCCGCGCGTCGGCCCGCCGCATTCAATGCGCGGCAAACATGCGCGGCATCCATCAGGCCATGATGATGTACAGCGTCGACAACGCGCGCGTCGGCGAAGTTTATCCTGCCTACATCACCAACCTTTATGGCGTGGGCGGCGACGCCGGCGGTTATGTCTCCGACGCGCGCATGTTCGTCTGTCCCATGGACGACACCAATGCCACCAAAAACCGCTACGGCAACACCGCGCTCAAACCCGTCTACTCGCTCTCCCCGCCGATTCCACAGGACGACAAAAGCGACTGGGCCGAACGCAACGATTTCAACAAGAAGACCTGGAACTGTTCCTACCTCTATGAGTTCAGCACGCGCATCTGCCAGTCCTACACGATCGACGATTTCGGCGGCACCTGGACTGAATACTCGCCGTCGAATTTCGGAAGCACGTACCTCGTCTACTACGACTCCGACATCGAGCTCTACTCGCCCACAGACTGGGGCTTCGATCCCTTGTTCATCGATCGCTTGAGAGACCTCACGATCGTGGACGGCGTGCCGGTGAGCGGATATGTCACCTGGCAGGACGCGAAATTCTGGCAGCTCGCATACGGCGACATTTACTGCACGGGCTACGAAGACTGGAGCGCCGGCGGCTTCCCCGCGCCCCCGGGAGATTTCAAAGACCCCATCGACTTTTACGACGAACACGAGATCTGGGACGACAAGTACAAAATGAGCGGCTACCCGCGCACCTGGATGCCGATGATCCGCTGCTTCTGGCACCAGACTCCGCAGAAAATCGACAGCGAAGATTTCGAGATGGTCCAGAATGTCGCCCTCGACGGCAACGTTTTCAACTCCGCGCCCTTCTGGGAGCGCACCGCCTTCAAATACGGCTTCTCCCTCAGCGGCGACAACGAAGTCCCCGAACCTTAAACACACTTCGCAGAGCCGCGCACGCCAGTAAGCGGCAAGTATAAGCGGCCGCAACGCGAGCGTAACCTTGACCATTCGCCATCCGCGATTAGATTCCATTCACCAGAATCCCGAGGACCGCGCATGCTCGATCACAAGTTCGTGCTCTCCAATCCCGCCGCAGTCAAAAAAGCCATTGAAGACAAACGCGCCGCCAACGAGTTCACCGAGGTCGACGAATTCGCCAAACTCGAAGAGCGCCGCAAGACGGTGATCATCGAAGTCGAAGCGCTCAAGGCCGACAAAAATAAACTTTCCCGCGAGATCGGCGGCAAAATGGGCCAGCTCAAAGGCCTCATGACCGGCGCCTCTGCCGCCGAGATTGCCGCCGTCAACGCCGAAATCGGCGAGCTCCAAAAACGCTCCAAGTCCCAGGACGATCGCATCAAGGAATTGGACGCCGAGCAATCCCGCATCGAAGCCCGCCGCGACGCCAAGCTCGCCTGGATCCCCAACGTCCCGCACCACAGCGTCCCCGAAGGCAAGTCCGCGATGGAGAACCTCACCGTCCGCACGTGGGGCGATCTCTCCAGCTACGACTTCAAGCTCAAGCCGCATTACGAGCTCGGCGAAAATCTGAAGATCCTCGACACCGAGCGCGGCAGCAAAATCGCCGGCTCCGGCTGGTATTTCTTGAAAGGCGACGGCGCAAGGCTCGAGCGAGCACTCGTCAATTATTTCCTCGATGTCCACCGCGAGCGCAACGGTTACGAAGAAGTTTTCCCCCCATTTTTCGTGAGCGAAAAAACACTCTTCGCGTCAGGCCAGTTCCCCAAATTCCGCGACCAGATGTACCACGCGACGATCGACGATCTCTACGCGATCCCCACGGCCGAGGTCCCGCTCACCGCGATGCACGGCGACGAGATTCTCGACGAAGATGAGCTCCCGAAAAAATACGTCGCCTATTCCGCGTGCTTCCGCCGCGAAGCCGGAGCCGCCGGCGCCGACACGCGCGGAATCTTGCGCGTGCACCAATTCAACAAATGCGAAATGCTCAAGCTCACCACGCCCGCGACGAGCTACACCGAGCACGACGCCATGCTCGAAAACGCCGAGCACCTCTTAAAGGAGCTCGGCCTGCAATACCGCGTCCTGCTCCTCTGCCGCGGCGACCTGAGCTTCTCCGCCGCCAAATGCTACGACCTCGAAGTCTACGCCCCCGCCGCCCAGAAGTGGCTCGAAGTCTCCAGCGTTTCTAACTTCGAAGATTACCAGGCCCGCCGCGGCAACCTCCGCTTCCGCCCCAGAGAAGGCGGCAAGCCTCAATTCGTCCATACCCTCAACGGCTCCGGCCTCGCCCTCCCCAGAATCCAAGTCGCCCTCTGGGAAGCCAACCAGCAAGCCGACGGCTCCATCAAAATCCCCCCCGTCCTCCGCAAATACATGAACGGCCAGGACGTGATCAAATAACCTGGGAGCGCAGGCTTCCAGCCTGCCCCTGGGTTCGCGGGCTTCCAGCCCGCGACTATCAGTGCCGCGAGCGTCAGCGAGCGATCACCCCAGGCGCCCGCATCTCGAAATTCATTTTCCCATTTGAGCTCCCGCCCCCGCCGCGCAACAATCGCGCACGCCCCATGCGCCGCTTCCAATTCTCCCTCCGCACGCTCCTCCTCTTCGCCCTCTTCGCTGGCAGCGCCGAAGCACTCTACCTCCATTGGGACCCATTCGTCGTCCATCACCTTCCCGAATCGCCAACCGATTTCGAACAATGTCAAATCTCCCGCGACGGCACCCGCGCGTTCGTGCTTGCCACGCGAGACCCATTCAACAACGATCCCCCGAGGTGGACGAAAGTCCTCACTGTTTGGCGCACTCGCGACGGCGCGATGCTGCGCCAGTTCGAAGTGGATTCGACACAGGCTCCAACTGGCGATCTCACCGTCTCGCCCGGCGGAAGCTGGATTTGTCTTGAGACACACGGCGTCCATCCCGACGAGACTCTCTGGAATGTAAACACAGGCAAAGAATTTCAGCCTGAAGGAACGCAGCATCACACCGCCGCCTCCGATTTATCGGTGATCGTCAAAACCGCTCACCTCTGCGCCTTCTCCCCGGACGACCGTTACATCGCATTCAAAATTCTCTCGACCGGTGGGAAATCAGACGGCCTTCGAATCTACGACATGCACGATCCCGATGTCGCCGCCGCCACCTTTGCGCCCGAATTCGGTTCACTCGCGAAATTCTCGCCCGACGTGTCACGTCTGGCGCTCATGTCCGAAGGCGGCACCTTGAGATTGTGGAATGTTGCTCAACGAAAAATCGAAGCCACAAAAACGTTTCCGGGCTTTTACGCCAGCCGCCTCACGTTTGCGCGAGATTCCAAGCTGCTCGCGCTCTCGGCATTTTATCCCCAGCAGGCCACACTCCTCTTTGACATCGCCACCGGAAAAGTTTCCCCACAGCTCCCCGGGCTCGCCGCTGAAAGTCCGCTGTTTCGAAGCAACATGTGTGCTCCCTTTTCTGCCGACGGCTCAAAACTGATCACCCTCCAGTACCTTTACAATGGCAATGTGGCTTCGGTTTTCGAAACATCCACATTTCGCCAGGTCAGCAGGTTCATCTTCGACGCCCGAAGCATGGATTTCTGGACGTTCACCCCTGGCGGCAAAAAAGTCATTGCAGCGACAGAATTCGTGCAACAAGCATGGGACTCCGCCACTGGCGACGAGCTTCCTTTCGACCAGTCGGAAGCCACTCTCCTGTCAAAAACATTCACTTCCGCCAATGGCAAAACGAAAATAGAACGGGGCAATGGCCGCATCGCGATTGAAATCACCCGCCGCCCGCCCCAACCGTGGGGCCTCGTTTACCTCCCCGAATTCTGGCTAACCCTCCTCTTCGCTGTCGCCCTGATTTGGTCCTTGATAAAAGGCAAAACCGCGCCATAAGCCCGTCCTTTTCCTTCCTCTTTGCGCCTTTGCGGCTTCGCACCTTTGCGTTAAAACCACAACACCCCACGCCTTCGCCCCTAAAAAAGAAATCGCGCCTTGACGTGCAGCAAAAAATAGATACATTCGACTAAAGTTCTCCACAAGAGTGTTTTCCATTGGTCCGGGGCAGCGGGATGTCGTTTGCCTGCTGCGGGGTTTGATACAGAAAGGACGCGCGGTCGAATGAACCGATTGCGTACGTTTTTACTGCTGGTCGCCGTTGCCGGAATCTTCGCAGGGCTGACCAGTTGCGCCAATTTCAAGGGCGATCTCGGAGCCGATCTCGACATAGCTCCCGTCGTCGCCTCCGCCCCCTCCAAGGGCACGGCCAAAGCTTTGCTCGACGTCGCCGCTCCCGCCGATTTGCCCGGCGCGGAAACCGTCGAAGTCGCCAGCGACGCGGAGCTCAAAAATCCCAAGCTCGCACAGGCTCAGCCGGTCACCGGCAGCAAAGTCAATCGCATCCCGTCGCTCAATGCGCCCGAGACCAAACCCGTCGCTCCGGTCGTCGAAAATACCCCGCCCGCTCCAGCCAAAATCGAGCCGCTCCCTGAATTGAAGGAAGTCAAAGACGAGAAGAAGCCCGAGGTCGCGCAGGCCGACCCGAAGCCCGTCGCAGTGCCAGAGCCGCGCACGCCAGTAAGCGGCCAGCCCACGGATTCTGCAAGCGCCCAAACCGACAAAGCCGAAGCCGACCGCCTCGCCGCCATAAAAGCGGATGCCGAACGCCGCATCGCCGAGAAACTCGCCGAAGCGCGGAACGGCGAAGCTGACGGCAATCAGGTTGTGGTTGGCGATAAGGTCTATGCCCTGAAGAGCCGCAATGTATCACAGGATTTCAAGAAGGCCAAGGATTGGACCATCCAGGGCAAGATATCGCCCGATGGCAAGAGCATCGATTTCCAGACGGCCGCCGCCGCAAAACGCGATGCTGACGCGAAGGCCGAAGCTGAGAAAGTTGCCGCAGCCAAACGTGAAGCCGACCGCATCGAAGCAGAAAAGGTCGCCGCTGCGAAAGCGAAAGCCGACGCCGACCGCATCGAAGCTGAAAAAGTCGCTGCCGCCAAAGCGAAAGCTGAAGCCGAAGCAAAAGCCGAAGCCGAAAAAATTACAGCCAAAGCGAAAGCGGAAGCAGACCGCATCGAAGCCGAGAAGGTCGCCGCCGCCAAACTCGCCGCTGAAAAAGCTGAAGCCGAACGCGTCGCCAAAGAAAAGGCCGAAGCCGAAAAGGTCGCCAAAGAAAAAGCCGAAGCCGAAGCGAAAGCCCTCGCCGATGCCGAAGCGCGCCGCAGCGCCGCCGTGAAGCTCGAAACAGAAGCCATCGAAGCCGAAGCCGCCGCGATCGCCAAGCGTGTCACGGCGCGCGAAATCGAAGAAGCCCTCGCCGCCAAGCAGGCCGCCGAAGCCAAGCGCATCGAAACCGAAAAGGCCGAAGCCGCGAAGGCCGAAGCCGCCCGCGTCGAAGCCGAGAAGGTTGCCGCCGCAAAAGCCGAAGCCGAGACGAAAGCCAAAGCCCAGGCCGAAGCCGTCGAAAACGAGCGCTACACCGTTGCGCGCACCGCCGCTCGCCACCTCGAAGCCGAAGCCAACGACGTCGAAGCCGCCGCCATCACCAAGCGCCTCCTCGAACGCGAAGCCGTTCCAGAGCCGCGCACGCCAGTAAGCGGCCAGGTTGCCGTTCCAGAGCCGCGCACGCCAGTAAGCGGCCAGGTTGCGATCACCCCGGAGACCGTCACACCACCTCCCTCGGCACTCGCCACTCAGAACTCGGCACTCGGCACTCGGGACTCGGCACTCAACAAAGCCGCCGTCCTCGAAGCTGCGCCCAACAAACCGTCCAACGTCTACCTCGCCAACGCCGAAGACGACAAGAAGCCCGCGCCCCCGCCGCCGCCCAAGGACGAAACGCCCGAGCAGCGCGCGGAGCGTCTTCTAAGGGAATCGGGCGGCGCCAGCATCTCCACTCAGGCCGCACGTGCCGAAGCCGAAGCCAGCTATCAGGCCGGCCTGCGCGCCTTCAACGCCTGGGAGTATGAAAAGGCCCTGCGCTTCTTCCAGGGCGCCGTGAACCTCGACCCCACGCACAAGGATGCAGAAGAAAAGCTCCGCACCACCCGCTCCCTCCTTAATATTGATGTGAACCCGATCCAAGCCAAAATCCGTGCGCTGGAAGACCAGGAACGCGCCAAGCTTCAGGAGCAGACCATCACGCTCGCCAACGCCCTCGAGGAAGCCCGTTCCTTCGAAGTCCGCGGCAGCGAGAAAGCCCTCGAGACCGAAGCCACCGGCGAAACCCGCGCGCTCGCCGAACGCCTGCGCCTCCTCGAACAGGCCCAGGACCGCTACCGCCGCGTCCGCGAAGTCATCAACTGGATGCCCAGCAGCATCGATCTCCCCGATGTGCGCAAGCAGGCCGAAGAAGCCATCGGCCGCGTCCGCGGCAAGATCCTCGCCATCCAGGAGCGCGTCGCGTGGCTCGCTCGTGAGCAGGCCGACATTGAAGCCAAAAAACGCCGCGTCTCCGAGAACGAGCAGTTCCGCATGCGCATCATGAAGCTCCTCGAGCAGGTTAAAGCCCTTTATGATGTGAAAGACTACGTCGGCGCCGAGGAGCTCGCCAAGCGCATCCTCATCATCGATCCGCTCAACACCGCCGCCGAAACCTGGAAGAAGAAAGCCCGTGCCGCGGCGCACTCCGACGAAGCCATCCGCTTCCGCGAGGACTATAAAGAAAACTATCGCCTCTCGATTCAGGACGTTGACGAAGCCATGATTTCGTACGACTCCCTCATCAGCTACCCGTCCAACTGGGATTTCATCTCCAAGCGCATCGACGTCACCTTCGGCAAGAAAGTCGCCGAAGACGCCTGGAAGCTTGAGCTGCGCAAGAAGCTGCAGCGCAAGGTCTCCTTCGAGTTCGTCGACACGCCGCTCGCCGAAGCCGTCGAATTCCTGCGCCACTTCGCCAACGTCACCATGATCATCGACCCGAAGGTCCTGGCCGCCGCGCCGCCGCCGATCAACCTCCGCGTCACCGACATGAACCTCGACCTCGCCCTCGAATGGATTCTCAAGCTCGCCGACCTCGAATACGTCTTCCAGGACAACGCCATCTTCATCAGCAAGGGCGCGAACCTCGTCGCCGCCGTCGAAATGAAAATCTATGACGTCAGCGATTTGACGCAGAAGATTCAGGACTTCCCCGGTCCCGAATTCCAGATCACCGTCGCCGGCGACCGCTCGCAGGGCGGTGGTGGCGCCGCTCAGAATCCGTTCCTGGCAGCGCCCGCGGCAGCCACGCCGACGACGCAGTCCATCGCCGACATGATTCGCACGCGCGTCCGCCCCGAGCTGTGGGCCGCTGAAAACGGCACGTCGATCGAAGAGCGCGGCGGCCGCCTGGTGGTGATGCAGCGCCCTGAAGTCCACCGCCTCATCGACCAGCTCCTCTCCAATTTCCGCTCGACGCAGAAGATGATGATCAACATCGAGTCCCGCTTCCTCAACATCCGCGAAGCCTACCTCGAACAGATCGGCGTCGAATACCAGGGCCTCGATCCCAACGTCCTCTTCGGCGATTTCGGCGACCTCCGCCGCCTCGGCGCGCCCACCGGCTTCATCCAGCCGCGCGTGCCCGGTTCGACGGACACCTCTCCCGGGAACTTGCCCTTCCCCGGCTTGGTCAACGGCCCCGACCGCATCAACGGCGGCACTTTCTCGCAGGTCGGCTCGTTGATCAACCACACCATCAACTTCTCGCCCAACGATCCGGAAACCATCTCCGCTCAGGACGCCGCCAACAACGTGATCAACGGCGGCTTCTCCGGCCAGGTGACCATCCTCAACAACACCCAGGTCCAGGCGTTCCTCAAGGCCCTCGCCGTGCGCGAAAACACCAGCACGCTGATCGCCCCGCGCCTGACCGTCTTCAACACCCAGCGCGCCCACATGTTCGTCGCCCGCCAGCAGTCCTACGTGGCCGACTACGAAATCTCCGGCGACAGCTACGACCCCGTCATCCGCCAGTTCCTCGTCGGCGTCGTGCTGGACGTCAAGCCCATCGTCTCCAGCGACCGCCGCTACGTGACCATGGAATTGCGCCCAACCGTCACCGAGCTGGTCAACTTCGTCACCCGCCAGATCGACGCCTTCACCGTCAACAACGGCGCAAACGTCGCCATCATCATCCCGCTCTCCTTCCCGATCCAGTTCCCGGAGTTGAGCATCCGCCGCGTCCGCACCACCGCCACCGTCCCCGACGGCGGCATCATGCTCGTCGGCGGCCTGTACCGAAACCTGAAGTTCAACGCGGAAAACGGCGTGCCCTTCTTAAGCGATCTGCCCGTGGTTGGCCGCCTCTTCCGCTGGAACGTCCAGGACAACGCCAAGAGCAACCTCGCCATCCTCGTCAGCCCGCGCATCATTCTGTTCAACGAGGAGGAGGAGCGTTTGCTGAGATAGTTGGAGTTCAAGCTTTAGCTTGCGCGTTGGAGTTCACGCTTCAGCGTGCCAGCGAGCGAAGCGAAGCAGTAAAGCCCCAAAGGGGCGAAACAATGTAGCCCAGGGCCAAGCGCGAAGCGCGCAGCCCTGGGTCAGTGAGGGTGGGGGAAAGACAGCCCTGAAAGGGCGGTATAAAAGGCACCGATTTGAATCCAATGACAACAACCATCGAACTTTCGCCCGCCCCCCGAGTCGGGAGACCAGCAATGACCGTGATATTCCGCGCTGCCTGCGCCCTCGCGCTTGCCTTCGCGCTCAACGTGCTCCGCGCCGGCGAACCCAATCCGCCGCCCACGCAGCCTACCGACGCCTCCAAGCTCCTTGACAAAGCCGTCCAGGACCGCGAGAAGCTGCGCCAGGAAAACGACGCCGAAGCCACCGCCCACTACGAAACCGGCAAGCGCCTCTTCGACAACTTCGACTACGAGGGCGCCAAGCGCGAGCTCGAACAGGCTTTCAAACTCCGCCCCGACGACGAAAAAACGCGCGTCCTCCTGATTCAAGTCAAAGACAAAAATGGCGAACGCATGGCCCGCATCCATTCCGCGATGCGCCAGGTCGCCGACTACAAAGCCGCCGAAGTCCAGATGAAATTGGTCGCGCTCGAAAATCGCATCAACCGCGCCAAGCGCTTCATGCGCGAAGCCGGCGGCGGCCAGCCCGCCCCAGGCAGCACCGTCGCCCCCGGCGCCACTTCCGACCTCTCGCCCGCCGAACGCGTCGTCCGCTACGAGAACGCGCTCCTCGAGCTCGAACGCGCCCGCGAGCTCATCAAGTACATGCCCTACGAAGTCAACACCACCGAGCACAAGAACGAAGTCGACCGCCTCTATGCCGAGGCCGACAAGCAGGTCATGTCGATCAAGTCCAGTCTCGTCAATGCCAGGCGCTCCGAAGCCGAAGCGCGCTCCACCGCCGCTATGGAGCTCCAGAAAAAAGCCGACGAGCGCAAGCTCCACATGGCCGTCGACCGCATGAAAGTCTCCTTCGAGTTGGGCCAGTATGAGCTCGCTGTCCGCCAGGCTGAATACGTCCTGCAGCTCGACCCGCTCAACGCCGACGCCCACACCGTCCAGGTGCAGGCCCGCGACCGTCATTTCCATCACCGCGAGAAGTTTATCCGCGAGGAATACGAGCACAATTTCAAGCTGCAGCGCGAGCGCGCCGACCGCATGAGCATCCCGCACAGCGACTACCTCATCTATCCGCCCAACTGGCGCGAGATCGCCCAGCGCACGTCGCAGGAATACAAGAAGCGCGCCGAAGAGCCCTGGAAGGAGGAGATCCGCAAGAAAATGAAGCGCCTCGTCTCTTTCGAGTTCGTTGACACGCCGCTCGAAGACGCGCTCAAATTCCTCGACTCGCTGACCAAGGTCAACATCATCATGGACCCGAAGGCCGTGGCCGACGGCGCCAACCGCACGCCCATTAATCTTCGCGTGCAGGACATGGAGCTTGAGCTCGCGCTCAAATGGATCCTGAAACTCGCCGAGCTCGAGTACGACCTGAAAAATCAGGCCGTCTACATCACCAAGAAGGCGGACATCCAGACTTCGATTGAGCTCGAAATCTATGACATCCGCGACCTGACCACCACCGTCACAGACTTCCCTGGCCCGCGCATCGACGTCGGCACGGCCGCCGGCGGCGACGTGACCAACCCCTTCGGCCAGCCGCCCGTCGTCCAGGGCCTCCAGGCCAGCGATCTCGCCGCGCTGATCAAAGACAGGATCATGGCCGCCGAGTTCGCCCGCGACCCCGCCTTTTCGATCGAAGAAAACAACGGCAAACTGGTTGTGATGCAGACGCCCGACGTTCACGAGCGCATCCGCCAGCTGCTGCGCAGCTTCCGCGAAACGCAGACGATCCAGGTCCTCACGCAGGTCCGCTTCGTCGACGTGACGGACAATTTCCTCGAACGCATTGGTGTCAATTTCACCGGCCTCGATGCCGCGCCGAACGAACCCGGCTTGTTGAACGCCGCCGTCGATCCCCTCAAGCAGCCCTCGCGGTACGGATTGTTCGCCGCCGGTGGCGGGCCAGGCCTTGCGCCGCCGCTTCCGTCCGACATTCAGCCGTCCCCGGCATTCCAGTTCCAGGACTTCGTGCCGACGCCGCCGTTTGTCAACACCGCGCCGAACCCACGCCCAATCCTGCTGCTGCACCCGCGTCTGGATCCAAACTTCCCGAACGCCGGGAACAACGTCACCACCGGTCCCGCGCTTGCGCCCGTCGGCTTGCGCCGCCAGTGGTACTCCAATGCGCTCGGTTCACCCACGCTCATCCAGGGCCTCACTCAGAATTTCGTCCGCTCCAACCCGCTCGATTCGGTGCTCGGCCTCTCGCTCCAACAATTCCCCGGCCAGGGCGCCATGATCCAGTTCCGCTTCCTTCAGAGCATCCAGACCAGCGCCGTCCTCCAGGCGCTGCGCAAAGACCAGACCGCCGACCAGCTGCTGGCGCCGAAGCTGATGCAGTTCAACAATCAGCGCTCGCACATCCTCGTCGCCCAGCAGCGCTCGTACATCAAGGACTACGATGTCTCCGGCGCCGTCTTCGACCCCGTCATCTCCAGCTTCCTCACCGGCGTGGTCCTCGAAGTCCGCCCGACCGTCTCCAATGACAAGAAGTACATCACACTCGAACTGCGCCCGGGCACCGCCGTTGAGCTCACCGCGCCGCAGATCGTCTTCATCACCAGCGGCGGCAACATCGCCGTACCTGGCGGCTTGATCAATCTGCCCATCGAGCTCCCCAACCTCGAACTGCGCTCGATCAACACCACCGTGACCATCCCGGATAACGGCACGATGCTCTTCTCCGGTTTGATCAACGACCGCAAGTTCGATTCGAAGGCCGGCGTGCCCTTCTTCTCCGACCTCCCGATCATTGGCCGCCTCTTCGCCACGAACCAGAAAGAGCGCGTCCGCCGCAACCTGCTGGTGCTGGTCAACTCGCGCATCATCCTCTTCGACGAAGAAGAAGCGAACATCGCCGAGCGCGCCGCCCCACTCCCGCGCTATCCGAAGGTGATCGCTCCCAAAGCGCCGAAGTGCAAAATCCCATGTCCCACCGACTGCCCGACCGAATGCCCTCCGCCAATTTGAGGTTGGAGTTCACGCTTTAGCGTGCGAAAAGGCGGAGCGCAAGCTCCGCTTTTTTGTCCGTTCAGTCCATCAAGTCCATCCTGTTCGTTGCTCGCGGGTGTATAATCTCCACCATGAAAGCGTTCTCCCTCGCGCTGACACTTATCAGCCTTTCCCTCTTCAGCGCCGATGACCCGCCCCCCGATTTCAACCGCGACATCCGCCCCATCCTCAGCGGCACCTGCTTCAAATGCCACGGCATGGACGACAAGGCCCGCAAGAGCGGCCTGCGCCTCGATATCCGCGACGTCGCCGTCAAGCCCGCCAAGTCCGGCGAGACCGCCATCGTTCCCGGCCACCCCGACCAAAGCGAGCTCATCACACGCATCTATTCCGACGACGTCAACGACATCATGCCCCCGCCGTCTACGCATATCGAGCTCACCAACGATCAAAAAAAATTGCTCAAGCGCTGGATCGCCGATGGCGCTCCCTACGCCCCACACTGGGCCTTCGTTGCCCCCGTCCGCACAATCCCCCCGAATGTGAAGCTCGGCGAAATCCGTAATCCCATCGACGCCTTCGTCGGCGCCCGCCTGATTCACGAAGGCCTCCAGCCCAGCCCCGAAGCCGACCGCCGCACCCTCTGCCGCCGTGTCTCCCTCGACCTGATCGGCCTCCCGCCCACGCCAGAGCAGGCCGCCGCATTCGAGAAAGACACCGCCCCCGACGCCTACGAAAAATTAGTCGATCAACTCCTCGCCTCGCCGCGCTACGGCGAACGCTGGGCCCGCCGCTGGCTCGACCTCGCCCGCTACGCCGACACCAACGGCTACGAAAAAGATCGTCAGCGCGTCATCTGGCCGTACCGCGACTGGGTCATCCGCGCGCTCAACGCCGACATGCCCTTCGATCAGTTCACGATTAAGCAGCTCGCCGGCGACATGCTCCCCAACGCCACGCCCGACGACATCGTCGCCACCGGCTTCCACCGCAACACCATGCTCAACGAAGAGGGTGGCGCCGATCCCAACGAGTTCCGTTACTACTCGACGATCGACCGCACCAACACCACCGCGACCGCCTGGCTCGGCCTCACCGCCGGCTGCGCGCAATGCCACACGCACAAGTTCGACCCGCTGCGCCATGAGGAGTATTACCAGCTCACTGCGTTCCTCGACAACGCCGACGAGCCCGACTACTTCATCCCCGATCCCGAAAAAATGAAAGCGCGCGCCGAGCTCGAAGCCAAAATCGCGAAGCTCACCGCCGAGCTCCCCACCAAATGGAAGCCCGTCACCGGCGCGACTTGGAACACGCCCGCGAAATTCGAAGCCAAATCCCAGCACGGCGCCACCGCCGCGGTCCTCGCCGACAACTCGATTAAATTCAGCGGCCTCAATCCCGACACGGACACCTACACAATCACCTTCGAAACCGCCGCCCTCGAACCCGACCGCCTCCGCCTTGAAACGTTGAAGGACGGTCAAAGCGGCCCCGGCCGAACCCCGCACGGAAATTTCGTCTTGAATGAAATCCGCCTCGAAGCCGCATCGCTTGACGCACCCGAAAAATTCGAGCCCGTCAAACTCGCCCGCGCTTCAGCCGATCACTCGCAGCCCGAATTCGACGTGAGCGGCGCCATCGACGGCGACGCCAAAACCGGCTGGGCCGTCGACGGCGGCAAGAGCGGCGTCCAACCCCGCACCGCCACATTCTTTTTCGACAAACCAGCGGTTTTCAAAACCGCCGCACGCTGGCGCGTCACCCTCGAACAGAACCACGGCACCAAGCACACCCTCGCCCGCTTCCGCCTCACCCTCGGCTCCCGCCCCACTGGGAGCGCCGGCATCCTGCCGGCCACTGGGATCGCCGGCTTCCAGCCGGCAAGTTTCAGCGGCGGCACTCCTGCCGCCGAAGATCTTCAACGCAAATTCTCCGCTTGGGAAAAGGTTCAATCCGCCCAGGCCATCGACTGGAAAATCCTCCGCCCCGCCGAAATCAAAACCAACCTCACCCACATCGAACAACTCGAAGACGGTTCCCTCCTCGCCAGCGGCGACGTCACCAAGTCCGACACCTACGACCTGAAATTCAATGACACAATCAAAGCCGTCACCGCCTTGCGCCTCGAAGTCCTCCCGCATGATTCCCTCCCCGGCGGCGGCCCCGGCCTCGCATTTTACGAAGGCCCGAAAGGCGATTTCTTTTTAAGCGAATTGCATTTTCTTTTGAGCGGCGTCCGCCAGAAAGTCGCCCGCGCCGCGCAATCTTTCCCGAATGGAAAAAACGGCGCAGTGCTCACACAGGACGGCAACATGTCCTCCGGCTGGACCACAAGCGGTGCGCTGGGTCAACCGCACTCAGCCGTCTTCACTTTCGACAAGCCCCTTGACCTCGACAAAAACTTCGCGCTCAAAATGCAATTCGAACGCCACTACGCCTGTCCCCTCGGCCGCTTCCGCATCTCCGTCACCACCGACACAAAACCCGCCGACTCGAATTTTCATTCAGCAGAACTAGAAGCCGCCCTCCTGGGAGCGCCCCTGGGAGCGCAGGCTTCCAGCCTGCCTCGGGCTTCCAGCCCGAAACCCGAGCGAAGCGAGCCCCAAAGGAAATTAATCTTCGATGCCTTCCTCGCCGAAGCCCCCGAACTCGCCGAAGCCCGCAAAGAAATCGCCGCCCTCCGCGCCCAGCTCCCCAAGCTCCAATCCACTCTCGTCCTCCGCGAGCGCCCCGCCACCAACCCGCGCCCCACCTTCGTCCACCACCGCGGCGAATACACACAACCCGAAGCCAAAGTCGAACCCAACGTCCCCGCCTTCCTCCCGCCGCTCCCGCCCGGCCCGCGCAACCGACTCACCTTCGCGCAATGGATCGCCTCCCCGCAAAACCCCCTCACCGCGCGCGTCACCGTCAACCGCCAGTGGCAGGCCTTCTTCGGCCGCGGGATCGTGCGCACGCTTGAAGATTTCGGCTACCAGGGCGAACCACCGTCGCACCCCGAGCTGCTCGACTGGCTCGCGCTCGAATTCATCGACAAAGGCTGGTCGTTGAAAAAACTCCACAAGCTCATCGTCATGAGCGCCACCTATCGCCAGTCCTCGCGCGTCACAAAAGAACTCGCCCAGCGCGATCCACCGAACATCCTCCTCGCCCGCGGCCCGCGTGTGCGCCTCGAAGCCGAAGTCCTCCGCGACAGCGTGCTCGCCGAATGCGGCCTGCTCTCCGCAAAAATGTACGGCCCCGGCTCCTTCCCCCCGCAGCTCCCCAGCATCACCACCGAAGGCGCCTACGGCCCCATGACCTGGACCCCCAGCCCCGGCGAAGACCGCTGGCGCCGCAGCGTCTACACCTTCATGAAACGCACCGCCCCCTTCGCGATGTACGCCACCTTCGACGGCCCCACCGGCGAAGCCTGCCTCGCCCGCCGCGAAGTCTCCAACTCCCCGCTCCAGGCGCTCACCCTCCTCAACGACCAAATCTTCGTCGAATCCGCCCAAGCCCTCGGCGCCAAACTCGCCACGCTTTCCCCTCTCCCCGCCGGGGGAGAGGGTCAGGGTGAGGGGGCGCGCATCACGGAACTCTTCACGCGCATCCTCTCCCGCCCGCCCACCAAAGACGAACTCGCCGCCGTCACATTCTTCCTAAAAAATCAACGCGCCCGTTTCGACTCCAAAGAACTGAACCCCGCCGCCATCAACGGCAAACCCGGCGACGACAACACCGACAAAGCCCTCTGGACGCTCGCGGCGCGAAGCATTTTGAATTTGGATGAAGCATGCACAAAACGATGAGTTGGAGTTCACGCTTCAGCGTGGCAGTTTATACCGAAGGGATTAAAGATGGTAGCCGGGGGTTGAGCGTACCCGCGAAACCCCCGGTTCGATTTCGAGAAAAGTTGCGCATCCCGGAGGGATGCCAGAGGATTCGCGCGGCGCGATCTGGCATCCCTCCGGGATGCGGGATTTCCTGCATTCCCAATCCGGGGGGTTCGCGAATACGCTCAACCCCCGGCTACCGTCTGAAATCCCTCCGGGATTGTTCCGGTGAAAAAAATCAGATTCACCCTCTTCGAATTGCTTCTCGTTTCGCCCGCGCTGATCCCGTCGCTGTGGATGATTTCGATCGCGTTGACTGAGTCGGGAGACAAGATTTTGACCATCATACTCGCGCTATATTTGTTTCTTTGTCAAGTGCTCGGAATTTATTGGCAACTTGTCCGTCGAGGCGACAAACTGAGCACCACGAGAGAATCTTTTTCTGTAGTCTGGGGCGGCGCTCTAGCAGGAATCGGCATATGGTGGTCATCATCTTGTCTGGTTTTTACATTTATTGCATTGCTCCGAAAACCTTGAAACCCTGAAACCTGAAACCAACTTTGAACCTTGAACCTTGAACCTAAAAATGAACATCGCCCGAAGACATTTTTTAAAAGACTGCGGCATCGGCCTCGGCAAAATCGCCGCCGCCGGCATGCTCGCCCAATCCCTCGCCCGCGCCGACGACGAAAAAGAAAACCCCTTCGCGCCCAAAAAACCGCACTTCGCCGCGAAGGCCAAAGCCGTCATCCATCTCTTTATGGCCGGCGCGCCCTCGCAGCTCGAGCTCTTCGACCACAAGCCCGAGCTCGCCAAGCTCGAAGGCAAACCGCTCCCGCCCAGCGTCATCGGCAATCAGCGCTACGCCTTCATCCGCACCGATGCCGCCGTCCTCGGCCCGCGCTTCAAATTTTCAAAACACGGCCAGAGCGGCGCCGAGCTCTCCGAGATGCTCCCGCATCTTGCGAAAGTCGCCGACGACATCGCGCTCATCAAATCCTGCCACACCGATCAATTCAATCACGCGCCCGCGCAGATTTTTTTCAACACCGGATTCTCGCAGCCCGGCCGTCCCAGCATCGGCTCGTGGGTCCTCTACGGCCTTGGCGCCGAAACGCAAAACCTCCCCGCCTTCGTCGTGATGAGCACCGGCTCAGGCATCAGCGGCGGCGCCGCGAACTGGTCGAGTGGCTTCCTCCCGACGCTGTTCACCGGCACGCGCTTCCGCAACAGCGGCGACCCGATCCTGAATGTCAGCTCGCCCGCCGGCATCGACCAGAAACTCCAGCGCGACACGCTCGATCTCGTCGGCGCGCTCAACCGCTGGGAATTGAAAAATGACGGCGACCCCGAGATCGCCACGCGCATCGCCAATTACGAAATGGCCTTCCGCCTCCAAACCTCCGCCCCTGAATTGATGAATCTCAAAACCGAATCGAAAGCCACGCTCGAGCTCTACGGCTGCGACCCCGACAAGCCCAGCTTCGCGCGCGCCTGCCTGCTCGCGCGACGCATGGTCGAGCGCGGCGTGCGCTTCATCAACATTTATCACGAGGGCTGGGACGCGCACAGCGACGTGAGCGGCAACGTCCGCAAGAATTCGAAGGAGACCGACCAAGCCAGCGCCGCGCTCGTGGCCGACCTCAAGCAGCGCGGCCTGCTCGACTCGACGCTCGTCGTCTGGGGCGGCGAATTCGGCCGCACGCCGATGGTCGAAAGCAGCGCCGTCCTCGGCCGCTCGCAGGGCCGCGACCACCATCCGCAAGCCTTCACGATGTGGATGGCCGGCGGCGGCATTAGGCCCGGCATCACCCACGGCGCGACCGACGACCTCGGCTTTCACGTTGCCGACAAGCCCGTCCACGTCCACGATCTCCAGGCCACCATCCTGCACTGCCTCGGCCTCGATCACGAACGCCTGACTTTCCGCTCCGCCGGCCGCGACTACCGTTTAACCGACGTCCACGGCAAGCTGATAAAAGAAATTCTCGCGTAATTGCTGTTCCCCCTCTCCCCTCCGGGGGAGAGGGCCGGGGTGAGGCGGCAGCGCATGCAAATGACAACTGACAAATGACAAATAAAGCGGCCACGAAATGGTTTAAAACATGCGCACGCCCATCTATCTCTTAGCCGCACTCGCAATCACCGCCGTCGCCGCCGACCCCCAACCTCGCATCACCCTTTCTCGCGACGGCAAAACCTTCATCCTCCAAAACACCACCACCAAATTCCTCCCCCTCGGCCACAACTACGGCAACGCCCATCGCCTCATGGAAGATTTCTGGGAGACCGATTTCAAAACCATCGAAGACGATTTCGCCGAGCTCAAAGCCCTCGGCACAAACGTCATCCGCGTCCATCTTCAATTCGGCAAATTCATCCCCGAACCGCAGAAGCCCGACGCCGCACAATTCGGCCGCTTGGCGCGCATGCTCAAGCTCGCCGAAAAGCACGGCACGTACCTCGACATCACCGGCCTCGCCTGCTACCGCACCGCCGACGTCCCGAAATGGTACGACACCCTCAGCGAAAAAGAGCGCTGGGCCGCACAGGCCTTCTTCTGGTCCGAAGTTGCCCGCGCATGTTCCGAAAGCCCCGCCGTTTTCTGCTACGACCTCATCAACGAACCGCTTGCCCCGCCCGGCGAAAAACGCAAGGACGGCGACTGGTATTCCGGAAAGCCCTTCGGCGGCCTCGATTTTCTTCAATTCATTTCTCTCGACCCCGCCGGCCGCGCGCGCGACGAGATCGTGCGCGACTGGATCCGCATGTTGACCGCCGCGATCCGCCAGCACGACAAACAAACCCTGATCACCGTCGGCATGCTCCCGCCCATCCCGAAGTGGGGCTACTTCTCCGGCTTCGTCCCCGCGAAAGTCGCCCCCGAACTCGATTTCATCAGCGTCCACCTCTACCCCGAATCCGGTAAAATCCCCGAAGCCGTCGAGATGCTCAAAGGCTACGCCGTCGGCAAACCAGTCGTGATCGAAGAAGTCTTCCAGCTCAAATGCTCAACCGACGAGCTCCGCGATTTCCTCAACCAGTCCCGCCAATACGCCACCGGCTGGATCGGTCACTACGACGGCGACCCACCCGAAGCGTACGCTCAATTGGAGAAGGAAAAGAAAATCGACCCGGGCCAAAAAATGTATTGGGCGTGGCTTGAATTGTTCAAGGAATTCAGCGGAACAGTGAGCATTGAAAAATGATCTCTTCCGAATCGCTTCCGTAGCCTCGGCGAAAAAGATTGCAAAAAATCTTAGCGTCTTTGCGTCTCCAGGCCTTTGCGCTAAAAACCAAAGATCATGGATCCCTCGCAGCTCTCGCCCAATTACGTCATCCCTCTCGGCACGCAGGTCGTCCTCAAGCGCGACCTGCCCGTCATGGGCGCGGTCTTCAGCGCGGACGGCGAACACATGCAGCGCAAGTCCGGCACGGTCGGCATCGTCGAATCCGCGCCGATGCTCAACGAGTACTCGTACCTGATCCGATTCGCCGACGGTCAAGCGGTGCGCGCAAAAAAATCAGACCTCGCCGTCCGCCGCACCGATGCGCCCGAAGACTGGCTCCCCGCGCGCGAGATCAAACTCTACGAACAGTACGTGATCTACAAAGTCTGCATGGGCTCGAAAGCGTTCGGCCTCTCCGACGAATCGTCCGACACCGACGAGCGCGGCGTATACCTCCCGCCCGCCGAATGGCACTGGTCCATGCAGCCGCTCCCGGAGCAGCTTGAATTCAAACGCACACCTGGCGGCCGCATCCTCGATCACAACTCCACCGAAGATGCCGACGATTTCTGCTGGTGGGAGCTAGAGAAATTTCTGCGCCTCGCCCTGAAGGCAAATCCCAGCGTCCTCGAAGCGCTGTACGTGGATGAGTCGCAAATCCATTTCATCGACGACACCGGCAGGCAATTGCGTGCACTGCGAGACAGTTTCTTATCCAGGCACATCTTCCAGACCTATTCCGGTTACGTGCTCTCGCAGTTCAAAAAAATGAAACACGCCGTGGACCGCGGCGAACAGTTCCGCCCCAAGCACGCCATGCATTTGATTAGGCTGCTCTACTCCGGCATTGAAGCGATGCGCGGTCGCGGCATCCTGGTCAAGGTCGGTCAATACCGCGACGAATTGCTGCAGATCAAACGCGGAGAAATTCCATTCGATGCCGTCCACCGCCGCGCGCTCGAATTGAACACAGCACTTCAGGTCGAATTCGAACGAACAAGCCTGCCACAGCGCCCCGACACCGAGGCCGTGGACCAATTCCTCGTTGCCGCACGCAGGAGCCGAGTATGAACGACATCAATCAGCGCGCCATCACCGCGGGTAAGAAGGCACTGGCCGCCGGCGCGCTCTCAGATCACCCGCCGCAGTTTCTGTTCGTCACCATCTCCGGCGCGCACCTGTACGGATTTCCCTCGCCGGATTCGGACATTGATCTGCGCGGCAGCCACCTCCTTCCGCTGGAGAAAGTCATCGGCCTCGCCGAGCCGGACGAGCCATTCGAATCGACGCACGCCATTGTTGACGGCCTTGAAGTCGATTGCGTCTCTCACGACCTGAAAAAATATCTGCGGCTGTTGACCAAAAAGAACGGCTATGTCCTCGAGCAAATCTTCTCGCCGCTGGTCGTCCACGACGGCGGTCATCTCGAAGAAATTCGCTCGCTTGCCAAAGGCGCCATGAACAAACATGTCGTGCATCACTACAAAGGCTTCTTCCGTACGCAGGAGCAATTGGTCGCAAAAGATACGCAGCCCACAGCCAAAGCCGTGCTCTATCTTTTCCGTGTCGTGATGACCGGCCTGCATCTGCTCCGCACCGGCCAGGTCAACGCTAACATTCTTGAATTGAATGAGGATTTCCGCCTCGCGTTCATTCCCGATCTCGTTGCTCGAAAGAAATCCGGCAGCGAATTTGGCCGTCTTGCACCTAACGAATTTGAGGGCTTATTGAGCGAAGCGAAAGAGCTTGAATCTCAATTAGAACCGGCTGCCGAGAGCTCAGTGTTGCCCTCCGAAATTGGCAATTACGCTGAACTCAACGCCTTTCTAAAGCGCCTTCGGTTCGCCGCGCGCTGAATTTACTCCGCCAATTCCAACCTGAGATAATCGTACAAAACCCCCTGCACCCATTGTGTCCCCCCTGTACGCAACGTCAATTTATTAGTCCCCTTCTTTAGCTTCGATGCATCAAACGACAAATTCCTTTCAACCCAATAACCCCTGATACCGTCTCGATGCATCACCCCGGTGTCCGGCAACCGTTCAGTAGAGCCCGCGCTTTCGCCATTGACCCCCACCTCAATTCCTCCGCGAATCCGCGCGCCCGCAATTCCCAACCGCAGCGTCGCCTTTCCCTTCGGCACGTCATCCATCTCAAATTGAACCGTCCAGACCGAAGGCTCGCCCCTTCCGCTTCCCCTCAGCCGGGGCGGCTGCGCATAATTCCAGTTTGTCTTCCAATCGCTCTTACCTATGATAAAATTCACATCATCCGGAAATTCCTTTGTATATAAATTATACAATCCCCAATGCCAGTAGTCGTCCCCATGTCGAAACTCTGCTGCGCTTCGATCCGGTATTCCAATCTCCCAGATCTGTTTTCCAAATCTCACGGGCTTCCATTTCAATTCACCCAGATTAATTGACTTGTCTGCCTCCACCTTCACATTCGCGAGACTGAATTCTCCTAATATTCCATTTGCAAATGCAAATAAAGTGTACTCACCTGTGCGGGCGTTCTTGATTGAAAAATTTCCCTCGTCATCCGCGTGAGTCCAGAATTGATAATGCTTGCTGTCACGCTGCCAATCACCCCATGCCAATCCAACTTGAATCCTTCCATTTATCTTCGCCGAATCATCCTCCAGAACAATTCGGCCATTGATGCCCCCGCGCGGTGCGGCCTCAGCCCATTCATAGGGCCATTTAGTCCGCTCTTTCTTCGCATAGTCCACCGCCTCCTCAAACAGCTTCTCCGCCTCCGCCCCGTCGTTGCAATAAAGTAAAAACGGCCCAATGACCTTTCTCCAATTCTCATTTTCCGCCACGCTCAAGGAACTTCCCCCATAATGACTTCCATGCCACATGTTCAACAATGTCGGTGCGCCACCCGGATTCACATCCAAATGCCCCGTCAATTCAACCTTGGTTGGCCCCCCCGCCAGGTATTCAATGCTCGGATTAATGAGCCACAGCCCCGCATGACTCTTCGTCCCCGCCCAACCATACGCAGGCGTCTCAGCCAAAATCGCCGAGTAATCATACTTATGCTCAACCTCGCCCTTGTGAATACCTGTCGTCATCCGCCGCGCCTCTTTTACATTAGTCTCCTCCCCATTATCCCAATCCGAGCCGCTCGGCATGATGCGCTTCCGTTTTGAATCGATGCCTAAATAATCCACCGCATCCGCGTTGAGCTTCATCGCAAAGCGCGCCTCCCCAACACTAAATTCCCGATAACCCGCTTTGTGCTCCCAGATGGCGCACGCATACAACCCATTCACGCCGCGGAGCAAAGTATATTGAATCTCCACATCGCACGGCAAGCCGGATCTTTTGTCGTACTCAAAACCGCAGCTCACCTGGCCGCGCTCTTCGGAATTGAACGAAATTCGCGCCGGTCGTTTCGTCCCAAAAGTCCCAATATCGCGGCCCAACGTTTTACCGACTTGCGACCAATATCCTCTCTTCGCCAGCTCCGTCCCATTAAATCTCAATGAAACAATCTCGCCCTTGTCCTTTTGAATTCGTGCGACAATCGCTCCGTTTGCCATAGTGAAAAACGCCCCGTCGTCGCTCACCGTGACGGGCGGTTCCCCTGCATTGACCTCCATGCTCAGCGCAACCGCGTAGCTCAAGCCCGCGAGAATCTTTCCCAAAAATCTCATTTTTTTGATTTTCATCTGATAACCGCTCCGCGCCTCCAAACAATCTATAGCGCAGTCGGAAGAAAGCATCATCAGGAAATTGTCGGAGCGGTTATCTCGTTCGGCTATCATGCCGCCACCCTATGAAGGGAGATGCCTATGAAAACGCTCGCTCGTCTTGCTGTCAGCGATGAAGGATTTATCTTCGACCCTGTCAACGGCGACAGCTTTCTCACCAATCCCGCCGGCGTTTTCATACTCCGCAAACTGCGCGATGGCGCTCTAGAAGGCGCCATCGCCGAAGCCCTCGAATCCGAATTCGAAGTCGCCGGGCCCGACGCCTCCCGCGATGTCAGCGACTTCCTCTCTCAATTGAAATCACTCGGGCTCTCCTGATTCTCATTTCCATTGACCTCATACAATGGTGTCGCCATGAGCACAATCAAAATCGGTGTGACCGGAATCAATGCCATCGACAATCCCGGCCCGGGAATTGGCGTCGCGCGCAGTCTCAAAGAAGCCAAAGACCTGGATGTAAAGATTGTAGGCCTTGCCTACGATGCCATGGAACCCGGCGTGTACATGGATTGGGTGGTGGACGCGGCATTCATTGTGCCTCACCCCTCGTGCAGCGGCCAAACCTACATCGATCGTTTGCTGCAAATAAAGAATACATACGGTTTGGATTTTATTATTCCGAATCTCGATGCCGAGCTCCCTCTCTACATTAAACAGGCGAGCGAGCTCGCCGACATCGGCATCGGTACTTTCCTCCCCGACATGGAGCAATTCCGCCTGCGCGGAAAGGATCAGCTCTCGATCTTGGCGCAGAAGATCGGTGTCAAACTCCCGCGCACCCACGTCGTCACCAACGCCGACCAGCTCGTTTCCGCAGTGACAGACGTTGGCCTTCCCGCCATGGTCAAAGGCTGCTTCTACCAGGCCTACAAGTCGCACACAGTCCAGGAAGCTTTGAGCCATTACCATCAGTTGGTCGCGACATGGGGATATCCTATTATTGTTCAGCAGACCGTCAAAGGCGATGAATTGAATGTTGTCGGCCTTGGCGACGGCAATGGAGGAAATTTGGGCCTCGTCGCTGCAAAGAAAGTGTTTGTGACTCAATTAGGCAAGATGTGGGCAGGTGTGACAGTTAAACATGAGCCCATGCTCCAAGCCGCCTCCGATTTTGTCTCAAAATTCAAATGGCGCGGTCCCTTCGAGCTCGAATGCATGGTCGATCGCGACGACATGTATCTCATCGAAGTCAACCCGCGCTTTCCCGCGTGGACTTACTTTGCCGCCGGCGTGGGCTTAAATCTTCCAGCGCAATTGATCCGCCACAAGCTTGGCCTGCCGCTCGCGCCAGTGACTGACTACGATGCGGGTAAATTACTTATCCGCTACAGTTTTGAAATGGTCAAAGACATGGCCGACCTGCAGAAGGTCGTGACCTTCGGAGCGAACCTGTGAAAAAGGCTTACGAAAAACCTGTCCTCAAAAAGCTTCAAAGCGGCTTTATGAACAAGTTCGGCTCGATGCCCGCCAGCACGCGGCGCCACCGCGACAACATTGACGGCGTGAGCATCGATGATTTGTGCAAGCGCTTCGGTTCGCCGCTTTTCGTCTATTCTGAGAAGGCTCTGCGCCGAAAGTCACGCGAAGTGCACCGCGCTTTTTCCACGCGTTATCCCAACGTCGAATTCGGATGGTCGTACAAAACGAATTACCTTCAGGCAATTTGCGCGATGATGCACCAGGAGGGTTCGATTGCCGAAGTCGTCTCTGAAATGGAGTACGACAAGGCCCGTCAGTTGGGCATACCGGGCGAAAAGATAGTTTTCAATGGCCCCTATAAACCCGAGGGGTCGCTTTTCAAAGCTGCGTCAGAAGGCGCGACGATCAACGTCGATAATCTCGACGAAATCTGCGATCTTGAAAATGTTGCGGCGAAACTTGGCCGTACATTGAACATCGGGATGCGCATCAACCTTGACGCCGGCGTTTATCCGCTGTGGTCGCGCTTCGGCTTCAACCTCGAATCTGGCCAGGCCCAGGACGCTGCCAAGCGCATTGCCCATGGAAAAAAGCTCCGGCTGAATGGCCTGCATTGTCACATTGGTACTTTTATAGTCGATCCGCATGCCTACGCTCGTCAGATTGAAAAGATGGTGGCATTTGGTTATCAGCTCGAAAAAGATTTCAAATTTACGATGGAGTACATCAACATTGGCGGCGGGTTTCCTTCGCGCAGCAAATTAAAGGGCGTGTATCTCCACCCGGATGTCGCAATTCCAGGCACTGATGAGTATGCCGAATGCGTGACCGGAGCGTTGACGCGAGCCCTGCGGCCGGGAGATTACCCAAAGCTAATGCTTGAATCCGGTCGTGCGATGGTGGATGAAGCCGGCTACCTCATTACGACCATAAATGCCAGCAAACGCCTCGCGGATGGAACGCGTGCCTATGTGGCGGACGCGGGCGTCAATCTCCTCTTTACTTCTACGTGGTACAAATTCAACATTGAGCTTGACCGTGATCTTCCAGGGATCAATGAGTACTCGATTGTCTACGGGCCGCTTTGCATGAACATTGATGTTATTGACGAGGGAATGCAATTGCCTCCACTGCCGCGCGGAACACGTTTGATTGTTTCGCCGGTTGGCGCGTACAACAACACACAGTGGATGCAATTCATCTGCTATCGTCCAAATGTGGTGCTTGTGACGGAGGACGGAAAGGTTGAGGTCATCCGTGAAGCGGAGGATTTAAGTGATTTGAATAAGCGTGAACGGCTGCCGGCACGCCTTGCAATTGGAAAAAAGTAGCTTTTTGCTATCCAGATTACCAAGGCAACCGCACCTGGCTATATTAGATATGAAACCTTTGCTAAAAGCTCTCTTTCAAGGCTATGCCGCCATCTTTTTTCTCAATGGCGTGGTGCCTGGCATCCTGCTCTTCGCGCTGACGCTCGCGAATCCGGCGGTTGCCGCCACCGCTTTGATTGCGCTGGCGACGGCGTATATTTTCGGCCGCATTCTAGGTCTCACGATTGAAGCATTGTTCGCTCCACATTATGTTGTAAATGTCGGGCTCACGGGTTGCTGTGTTGGGTTTCTGCTGCCGTTGACCTGGACTTCGGCCGCGTTTGCCGCCGCCGCGGGTCTTCTTTCTTTTATGGTCACGCTTGCGTTGCTGCATTACTTTACATCATTTTTTAAACTGCCCGTATTTAGTGTTCCCTTTCTTATCAGTGCGATGCCCGTCTGGCTGATCGCTCTTCATTCGTCCACGTTTGGAAGCAGCGAGCTTCGGCCTGCATTGTTCACATTACCTGAATTGGAATTGCCGAGCTATCTCGGGGGCTTTCTGCGTTCGATGGGTGCGTTGATTTTCTCCCCGACCATCGCAGCCGGGACGCTGATTTGCGTCCTGATAGTCGTCAAATCGCGCATTCTTTTCATGCTCGCGGTGGCTGGATATTATGCCGGTGCCTTCAGCACCGCGCTGATGATGGTTCCATTGGATCGCGTGTTTAATGATATTGGAGGATTCAATTACGCTCTGACCGCCATGTGTGTGGGGGGCGTCTTTCTGGTTCCGGCGCCGCGAAGTTATTTGGTGGCCCTGGCGGCGGTGATTCTCTGCGCGCTCATTTATAATGCTGCATTTGTGCTTCTGAGTCCCACTGGCGTGCCAGTGTTGACGCTGCCGTTCAATGCCGCGTCGTTGCTGACGATCTGCGTTGCGCGGATCGCCGCGTTTCCGCTCCTGGCGCATCAAATTGGCAGCTCGCCTGAAGAAACGCTTGAAAACCATATCACCGCTGCGACACGTTTCGCTCCCAATAGCCGTACTTTGTTTCTTCCCTTTTCAGGAAAATGGAATGTTTGGCAGGCGTTCGATGGCGCGTGGACTCACAAAGGCAAATGGCGGCATGCCTATGATTTTGTGATCAAAGATGAATTGGGCAGCACGTATGCCAATGACGGCCGAAGCCTTCATGACTATTATTGTTACCAGAAACCTGTGATGAGCCCTGTGCGCGGCCGTGTGATTCAAATCGTGGATTATCTGCCGGACAATGTTGTCGGTACGGTTGACCGCATCAACAATTGGGGAAATTCAGTCCTGCTGTGGGATGAACGCGGATTTTATGTCAAGATTTCTCACCTCTCATACAATTCGGTGCGCGTGAAGATCGGCGATTGGGTTGAGCATGGAACGATCCTGGGACTTTGCGGAAATTCCGGGCACTCGCCTCAGCCGCACATTCATATTCAGGCGCAAATCGTGCCCGAACCCGACGCCGCTACGCTCCCATTCTCCTTTATTAGTTATACGGACGGACGGCAGTTCTTCTCCAATGCGCTCCCCGATGAGAACACGAATGTGGAACCGCTGTTTCCGGATCGCGGGATGGATTTGCTGACGGCACATGTATTGGACCAGGAGTTCTACTTCGATGTGTTGAGGCATGGCAAGCAGGCCGGACAATTAATCGTCACCGTGCAGATGTCGCCGGACGGGACATATTGTTTTGCTTCGCGCGACGCCAAATTGTATTTTGGAAAACACGAGGGCACTTTCTATTTCTACCGTCTGGATGGGGAGGACCCGTGGCTTGCCGCGCTCTTTGCTGCGCTTCCCCGCCTGCCGTTGTCGTACCGCGAGTCATTAATCTGGCGCGATTGCCTGCCGGCGAGAGTAGCGTTACGCTCGTGGCGGCGTCATGTGGCGGGTTTGTTGTCCGCGTTCAATCCGCGCCTGGCGGGCGTTGAAACAGAACAAACTTTTATGAGCCGTTATCGCATTCGTACTCACACGCATTCGAAGTTCTTGCGCGTCAAACATAACGCCGAAGTGGAACTGCATCCGCAAAGCGGCATTTGCCGCATTCAAACCGATGAACTTGAGTTGAGGAGGGTGGAAAAATGAGATCGATTCTCGCGCTGTGCCTGATGAGTGTGCTGCTTTGTCGCCCCGCGATTTATGCCCAGGATGAGGAGTATCGCCGAGCGTACAGTGATTCGGTGAATTGCGAGAAGAATGGAGACTACGATGGCGCCATCAAGTACATGCTGGCCATTCGTTCGAATTCTTCGAATGTCTACTATGTGAATGTGCGGCTGGGCTGGCTGTATTATACGGTGGCCAAATATGCCGACGCGCGGACGGCGTACCAGAGCGCCATTCGCCAGAATGCCAATTCGCTCGAGGCGAAACTGGGTTATGTGAACACGTTGCTTGCGCTGGGGCGCTGGGATGAAGCTGAGTTCCAGTGCCGGCAGGTCATCAAGACGGATGCCAACAATTACTATGCAAATCTGAAACTATGTTATTCATTGCGCATGCAGAAAAAGGGCGCTTCGGCCGAAAAGCTTGCCAATGAGATGCTCGCACTGTATCCCAGCGACGTGAATTTCCAGGTGGAGCTTGGGTTTTCGTTCCTGCTTCAGAACAACAACGTCGCGGCAAAGCGGGTGTTTGGCGACGTGCTGATGTTTAACCCGGATAATTATTGGGCGAAGGAGCAGATAGGTAAACTGTAATTGCTTATTTTAGCCATTGATCGAGGAATTCAAACGTGCCTACCCCATTAATTGTGTGCGGACCATTGAACCATTCGATTTTCGCGCGTCCGGGAAGCTTCAGATTCACATCGTAGAATCGCTTGACCTTTGAAAACTCCCACGCCACCGTTTCGTCGGGCGCCACGCCATCATGATGCCCGCGTTCGACCATGAATGGCCGCGGTGCGATCAACATCGCCATTTCAGCATAATTGAATGTTGAGCCCAGATTCCATTCGAAGATTTCATACTCCTGCTTGTTCGCATAACTGTACTTGAGCCCAAACGTATCCGTCGCCGCGTTCTTCCACACCCATTCGTTGAAATCAGCCGAACAGATCGAGAGGCAATAGTCCGTGACGATCGCTGGTACACGCATGGCGGTTTTGCCGCCATAACTCAGACCGTAAAAGCCAATCTTATCCGCGCGTACCTGAGGCAGAGTTTTCAGCCAATTCACGATTTGCTGATGCTGTGGAACAATCACTGAGAATAAGGTTTTTCCAATGGAATTGGCTTTGCGCTGAAGCGTCCTGAAGCGATCGGTGAAGATGTATGGATTCTGTGGCGCAAAGGTAATATATCCGCGCTCGGCAAGTTTCGTGGCGAAGTCGTGGTAGGCTTTGTGATCGCCTTCCACGACATCTTTCGGGCGCCCCTCCAGTCCATGCTGGCAGACGACAACGGATCGCTTCTCGTTTTCCTTGATGTCTTTTGGAATGGTTAGATAGCCGTACGCAAAGACATCGTCGAAGACATCGAGCATGACTTCATAGCGTGTCCATTTATCGGATTCGGCAAGCTTGTGCGAGCGCGCATTAGTTGGTTTGAGCGGCAGGTCGAAGCGCCCAATAATCTCGTCATAGAATTTGCGACGAAATTCGGCGGAAACCTTTTCGAATTCGGCCGGCGATTTGGCGGCGGCGTCGACGAGGGGCTTTACGAAATTGGCGCGGATGCTTCCGGATTCGCGCAGAAGCGCCTGGTTGTGCCGGTCGATTTCGTAGAATTGTTCCATCTGCCGCGCAGCTGGGTCAAACTTCTCGCGCGAGTCCTTGAAGTCCGCGCCGGGCGTGACCTGATCCCATCCTTTTTCAGCCGGCCTCGCAAGTTTCAGAAAAGCCGATTCGCCCGCCTTGAGCGCCAGCAATGAACTGCTCGCCTTGCCGTGCTCCTCCACCGATCGAAGTGCTTCGCTTTTGACGCTCTCGTCCGATACAGATTTCAATTTGAACGGCGCGCCGAGCTTGCCGCGCCATTCGCGTTCGGGGATCGGTGAATTCAACACGACGGTGTGTCTCGGAGCGATCATGCCCGCCAATTCGGCGTCACCGAATTCGTTAAGCCTTCCGAAGACGTTGCGATCAAGCGGTTCCTCCCAAATTCGCTCGCGGGGGCCGAAATATCCGCTGATGCACACGCGCTCGATGCGCGTGTCGAACGCCGCCGCATAAAGCGCCAGCATTCCGCCATCGCCTTCACCCGCCACACCGATAGGACGTTTGGTTTTGGAGAGCCAGTCGACCAGCGCAAAGACCTTCTGCAATTCATAGCCGATCAAGTGGCGGCCAAGCTCAAACGCACAGCGATACAGCAGCTCGCGGCGCGTCAGGCCCTCGGTAGATTCGGCCCGGTCGATGAGCACGGGGACAACCACACGATAACCTGCTCTCGCGAACATTCGCGCCGCCTGCTCAGGTGCGGCGATGCCCGGAGCAAGCCCCGCGAGCTGCTCCGGAGTTTGATCGCTGTTGGGCAGGACAATGAGCTCGCCCAGCGGCTGCGCCTTCGGCACGAGCATCAGCCCTTCGCCGTGCATGGAGACAAGCTTTCGATTCGGCTGCGGGTCCGACAACACCGGCCAGCGAATCGCGAAAACATCAAAACCTTCTCCATGACCCACGCACCCATTGTGTGCCGGGGTCGCCACAAGTTCGGGTTCGCTGAATTCTATGCGCGTATCGAGCAGTCCGAGAATCTTCGCCAACCGCTTGCGTTTCTCCTCGATCCCATCCTTCCTCCACAACTCTTCTCGGTGCGATTTCGCTTTCTCAATTTCCCTTAACAAAAAGCGGTCGATGCCATCCACCATTAAGGAAGCCGCATCGTCTTCAAGCTTCAGAGGCTGAGTGCCGGGAAGAACATCGGTTTCGGCAAAGGCGGCGAGTGCGAGGAGGAGCATTAACATGGGAGAGAATTGCATGCGAGGGACTCCTTGTGGGTGGCACGCTGAAGCGTGAACTCCAACGCACGCTGAAGCATGAACTCCAACGCACGCTGAAGCGTGAACTCCAACGTGAAATCCAACGAGTAACCGATTTGTCATTCTTGCTCAACGGCTTAAACTACCCCTCGTTCCGTTCCGAGAAACGCAAAGAAGAGGATTGTTTCACGCATGTCGAGTGCCGCCGCGGATAGTGCCATCAAAATGAAGCTGCTCACGCTGATGCTGGAAGCGCGCATCAACGACGAGGCCGAACAGGCGCTCCTTTCCAGCACATTGGGATCCTAAGCTTAGAATTCCACGTGGACAAGTTGTCGCG
>JADMIO010983815.1_pt1 | contig 103676 bp, 94 predicted proteins | sample 8958161 | NCBI WGS metagenome assembly JADMIO01 (sample SAMN16585339, study PRJNA669376) | soil metagenome | isolation source: Crop rotation soil | place: USA: Cullars Rotation, Alabama | collected 2011
ACGAAAGGCCCAGTCTTTCGACTGAGCCTTTCGTTTTATTTGACCATGTTGGTATGATTTAAATTAATACGACTCACTATAGGGTCAGTGCGGCCGCGACTTCAAGTCACGTGAATTCCAAGCTTCGGATCCCACTGTGCTGGAAAGATAATCCTGGCGGCGATTACGCTGAATGTGATTCCGTTTCCCCCCAATCCCAGCGCGAAATAAGTATCCGGTCGCTGTGAAATAGTTCCCACATAGGGTAATCCGTCTTTCGTGCCTCCAAATGTTCCCGCCCACCGAAAGTCGGTACGGAAGCGGATGGACGGAAATAGTTTTTTAAAAGCAGCTTCAAGTGATTTTGCTTTTGAAGGAAGCAGTTTATCCCTTTTTACAGGGTCGGATGATTTGATGTCATTCCCCCCTACAAGAATCCGGTTATCGGAAGTGGTTCGGATATATAGGTAAGGATTTTTGGTTTCCCATATCAGCGAGTTCTTATACCAGAATTCCTTTTGCTCATGTGGTTCACTGAGAATGACAAAAGTGGAATGCAATTCCTGCACCTGTTTGGGGATATATCGTTGTGATTCATAACCGCAGGCGATTACGAGTTTTTTCGCGTGGATCTTTTTATTATCCCCGGTCAGGAGTTCCACACCTTTTTTAGGATAATGAATACCGGTAATTTCTGTATGATCAAATACTCTTAATCCGTTTGAAATGGATTTTTCCAGTAATGCATGCGTGAGTTGATAGGCATCTGCGTAGGCACCATCTTCCGATAGTATTCCAGCCGCTTTGCTAAAGCCATATTGATCCCGGATATCTTTTTGGTCCAGCCACTGCAGGGAAAACCCTATTTGCCGGCGTAATAAAAATTCCTTCTCTAAATTTTTTTTATCCTTCACGTAAGAAGCAAACTGGAAGCTCGGCTTTTTCCGGAAGCTATCTTTTATTTTTAGCGGACCGGCGATTCGGCCCAGGATGTCTATTGCTGAGCGGCATAAAATATAGCTTCTGACCGCATTCCTTTCGCCGACCTTTTTTATCAGTTGATGCAGGGGAACGTCGATCTCATATTGCAATAGCGACGTGCTGGCAGCCGTGCTACCCATACCAATATGCCGGCGATCGGTTAATACCACGCTGAAACCAGCCTCACTCAGGTACCAGGCTGTAAGGGCCCCACTGATCCCGCCACCTATAATAGCGATATCTGTGTTGACATTTTGCTGCAACGAAGGGTAACTCCTGATGATCCCATACCGCAGTAAAGGGAAGGGGAAATCTGATCGCAGATCCATATATATTACTATTCTAAAAATGAGCCATTTATTTATTCGCAAAAAATGTTTTTGGTAGGCGTGTGTGTTGGCATTGTTTTTTCATTAATGCCGTTATGAAAAAGATGTGTTTTATAGTATCGGTGGTCCTCTTTATGTCATGGGCGTCTGTCTTCTTTTTATTTCGCCCTGGATCTACAGTTCATATACTGATCCTCCTGGCTGTAATTTTCTGGCTGCAGGGAATAATCCTGATCTCAAGAAAGAAAATTCCCAAGGAAAATTCAGTAAATACTGTAACTGAGTAAATCAAAAAAATGCCATCAAGTCCGGCTATTTAACGCCGGTTACTTCTTTTATCCCCTCAAATAACGCTTTCCAGGCAAAATTGAATATTGACCGGCGGGTATCACGGTTAAGATTGATATTGGCGATCCGCGCGGGCTTGTCTTTTTCAGGATTATCATTTTTTATTTTCATGTTAGCAAAAAGGCTTACTACTTTTCTTCTTTTAAAATGAACAGAGTCGTCATCTTTTTTCAGGAGAGCAATATGAAAGTCCGTGTATAGCAATTTTAATGTGCCCTGCATTTTATAGTCTGTTCCGGACATATGAAAGCTGAGACTATTAATCTGGCCACTTTTGAATTCAGCCGGCCCCAAGGGAATGGAAAGAGCATTAAGAACCGTAGCATCACCTCCCCCTGTCTTGCCATCGATAGAAAAACGTCCGTGATTGTCACCCAGGTAAAAAGTCCATTTGACCGATAAAGGCACCTTGTTCAAAAGACGGCTATGCATGTCGCATACCATGATATTATTTTTTGCAATGCTTTCCGGGCGGTTGGTAATATTGCTTATAATGGCACTGGAATTCCATAATTGCACCCTGCCCAACTGGTGTGTTATTGAACTTTTTTCTTTGTATTCAAGGTAAGTATTCCTGATCGAAGCGTTTTTGATCTCCAGGGGAAAGGGAATTTTTTGAATTTCCTGATGGGGATATTTGCCCACCCTGTTTCCATTGTCAGGTGGCATGGTTCGGTCACGATAAATTTTCAATGATGCCGGCCCGGCAAACAAGGAGTCTGCGATAATGGATTCATCAAGCAATTGGAAAAAATCAATATTTATTAATTGGATATTGTGAAGTGCAAAATCAAACCGGTCTGTCTGTATACCTGCTTTTCGCGCAAATGCATCTTCTTTTAATGCGGGTATAATGAAAAAATCACGGATATAGATAGCCGAGGCCGCTGACCGCAATGTCAGAGAATCTGCCTGGTAGGTGTAAAAACCGTTGCGGCTATGCCAGGTAAATTTTTCGCACACGGCATCAAGTGATTTGGCAAACAATAACCGCGTAGTATCAACATTTGCAGCGCTGTCGACGGCAATATTAAAAAGCGAAAGAGTGGTATTTGCGAAGTGAACAGGTGACCTTCCGGTCTTTAAATTTTTTGTGGTAATATCGGCTCCGCTGATAATAACGGAATCAAGTTTTATCAGGTCCAGATTACCCAGTATTTGTCTGTATATTTCTTTATCCGGCACATTGCGTGACGAATCCTTTCCGGCATTGGTATATATTATTTCAATTTTGGGATTTAAAAGCGTAAGATGCCGGCCACTGATCTCTTTATCGATAAGAGCACGCGGAGTTTCAACACCTGCAACATTTATTTCAGGAATGAAAATATTGAAAAGAAGATATGGTTCTTTATTATCACGCCGGAGTTGTTCCAGTTTGATACTGTCATATGTTAAGGAGAAAGAAGAAACGGTTAGGTGGCCATTGACTTCGTCAAGGTCAAGATTGCCATAGTGTACTTTATAAAGCCCCTCGGTTTTTTCCCGGATGGCTTTTTCCAGTTCGTCGCGGATAATTTTCTTTTTGTGCGTATTCCAGTACCAGACGCCGCCGGCCCCTGCAATTATTACGGTCAATAAAATAAATCCAATGATCTTCTTCATATTTCATACTTTCAGAATTTCCTTACGGGGAATTAGTAAGGCAAGTATTATTCCGCTTTTATACCGCCACGAATTTTTTTGCGATCGGAAACGTGAGGGCAGCTTGCGGGAGCTGGTTTTGGTCATGGTTCTGGTATAATTTTTATATTGAACAGATCAGCGATGACGAAGCAGCTACTATCCAAGAATAGAATCAGGACAGGCTACATAGTATCCTTCCTGTTACTGTTTTTGTCTTACGTGTTGCTTTTCTATGTCCAGCAACGACAGGTAAAGGAAGCCGCGTGGGTCATACACAGTTACATGGTGGTCAACAAATCCGAATCATTAAAGGCAAAAGTTACGGATGCCGAAACCGGTATGCGGGGATACGTGATTACCAGGGATACAGGCTTTTTACAGGCTTATCGGGACGCTACGGAAGATTTGCCTGTATTGGTCAATGAATTGAAAACGCTTGTGGCTGATAACGCGGAACAACTAATGCGCCTGGATTCACTAAATCAATTAATCGCCCGGCGAGTGAGCACTTTGCAAAACGGTTTAACAAATATCCGCGCAAATAGTTTTATCATTTCCGGGGACTGGATTCAAAAAAGGTATGAGGGGCAAAGAAATATGGACAGTGTCCGGCTTTATGTTTCAAAATTGACCATGGCGGAACAAAAATTGATGTCAGATAGGAAGGAGCGGTTGTCAGATCTTTTTCAGGGCGCCGAGATCATGGCAATTATATCACTAGTGATAATATTGGCGGCACTTGTATATTCATTGATAACTTTTAATATGGAAAACAGGGAAAAAGAAAGAGCGGTTAAAAGGGCGGATCAATATATGGAGGACCTGGAGAGCAACAAAAATGAGTTGAAGGAAAAAGATGAAGAGATTAAGGAATTAAAAGACATGGAAAAATTTACCACTACCGGACGAATAGCCCGTACCATTGCCCACGAGGTAAGAAATCCGCTGACGAATATTTTGCTCGCAACAGAGCAATTGAAAGAAAGTGAGAACCGGACAGAAGAATCTTCTGTGTTGCTCGATTTGATCAACCGGAATGCCTCACGAATTAATCAACTGGTTTCTGATCTTTTGAATGCGACCCGGTTTACGCACCTTGACTTTGTGCAGGTGGATATAAATCAATTGCTCGATGAAACCATAACCATGGCAAAAGACAGAATTGATTTAAATAAGATCCATCTTGAAAAAAATTACCTGTCTGGGAAATGTGAGGTTTGTGTAGACAGGGAGAAAATTAAAGTGGCACTTCTGAATGTTATTGTAAACGCTATTGAAGCTATGGATCATGAATCCAAAAAGAAACTCGAATTACGCACACGGAAAGAAGATGGCAAATGTATCATTGAAATCCGGGATTTTGGAAAAGGCATGGACGACGAAGCTCTTCAAAAGTTATTTGATCCTTATTTTACCACAAAAATCAAAGGGAATGGCCTTGGTCTGACGAATACCCAAAGCATTATTTTAAATCACAATGGTAAAATCAATGTCTTAAGCAAACCCGGTAATGGCACTCTGTTTTCCATTACCCTTGAATTGGCTGAAGAAAGCAATAAATAAAAATGGGGAAAAATTTCTACAATATTAGACATCAGATAGTAAAATTATCTAATGTCTTCAGTATGCAATCCCTGGAAAAGGGTTTTCCGATAAAATAATCCGCTCCTTCCTTTTTCGCTTTTTCCCTGTCTGCCAGGTTATCATGAGCCGTAACCATCACAATTTTGGATTGCGGAAATTTCTTTTTTAAACGTTTAATATAGTCTACTCCCAACCCGTCCGGAAGATAATTATCCAGGAAAATACAGGCGAATTCTCTCTGCTCTTTTGTTATCTTATCTGCTTCAGAAAGGCTTGAGGCAAAGACAGTTTGAATATTTTTTTGCTTCAAAATATTACCCAGTAAAAAACGGATATCTACTTCATCGTCGACCACCAGGATCTCGGGCTTTTGATTAAAATGGCTCATTTGAAAAAAATTGGCACGATTAAACTATATGACAGTCATTCACAATATTTTGGTTCAATTATACTGCCAAAGGGAGCTTTTTTTTTCCCAAATGTCAAAAAACCGGCACAGTTTGCGCATAGAATAGGTTGAAGGACAGTTTTGACGGATTAAATTAGCTTTGTATTTCATTAAACCCTCTCAAGTTCTGCTATGAATAAGAAAATACTGATCATCGATGATGATGTGGATTTATGTATGCTGTTGGGCAATTATCTTCACAAAAAGGGATTCGAAACCGAGATGGCTCATACCGGTGCCAAAGGAATAGCCAAATTCACTGAAAAGAAATTTGATGCGGTAATTTGTGATTATCGCCTCGGGGATATGGATGGTAAAGAACTTATCGCCGCCCTGAAGGACAAAGTGCCTTCCGTAAAATTACTGGTCATTACCGGGTATTCAGATATAAAGACCGCGGTGGAAGTGATCAAGTTGGGGGCCTATGACTATATTACAAAACCTCTTATTCCGGATGAGGTGTTTTCGATACTGACCAATTTGACTCAACGCGCTTCTGAAAACGCCAGCGATAACAAATCCACTTCAAATGAATCTTCAGTTAAAGATGATTCTATCAATACATTTGATGGCGAATTTTTTGAAGGTCAATCACCGGCTGCGAGGGCATTGTATGCCCAGGTAAAAATTGTAGCCGCTACCAACTACAGCATCATTTTGTATGGAGAAAGTGGTACCGGGAAGGAAGTGATCGCCAGAACGATACACAGCATGAGCCAACGCAATGACATGCCTTTTGTCGCTATGGACTGCGGGACCTTATCAAAGGAATTAGCCGGAAGTGAATTATTTGGTCACGTGAAAGGTGCTTTCACAGGGGCTTTGCAGGATAAGATCGGGCACTTTGAACTGGCAAACGGCGGTACATTGTTTCTTGATGAGGTTGGTAACCTGTCGGTAGAAGTGCAGGCCACTTTATTGAGAGTGATACAGGAAAGAAAATTCCGGAGGGTGGGGGGTAATAAAGAAATGGAAGTGGATGTAAGGCTCATCGTCGCGTCCAATGAAAATCTCCAGGACGCGTACCGGAAAGGAAAATTCAGAGAAGATCTCTATCATCGTTTTAATGAATTTTCCATTAACCTGCCTCCATTGAGAAGTCGTAAAGAAGATATTGTACCCCTGACCGAGTTTTTCATGTCAAGGGCAAAAACGGAAATTGATAAGGAGATCAGCGGAATTGACGACAATGTATTACAGATCTTCCAGCAATATAGCTGGCCGGGTAACCTTAGAGAATTCAGAAATGTGATTAGAAGAGCCGTGCTGCTTACGAAGCCGGGCGGTAAAATTACGGCGGAAACAATGCCGTGGGAAATTTGCGGCACCAATGCAACGCACCCGGATCCCGGTACTGAAATCAAAATGACAACAACGACTACCGCGCTGCCTGTCGTAAATGTAAATGGAGAAGATAAAGATATACTCCGCGAAGCAGCAGGTAAAGCCGAATATGAAACGATTATGTCCGTACTTCAGCAAGTGAATTTCAATAAGAAAAAAGCTGCCGAATTATTAAAGATTGACAGGAAAACACTTTATAATAAGATAAAGAATTTTCAACCGGCAAATAAGATATAAAAGGACGGTTAAATAAATAAGTTCGCTTATTAAAAGATTGCCCGGAACTCCGGGCAATCTTTTTTTCCTTACAGGCCCAGGTTGATAATGAGCATATCCTACCTCTTTTATAAGGAGTACCTATTGTGCAAATAATTCCCGGAGATTTAAAAATCGAATGATGAAAATTTTCCCGTCGCTTTATAAGTGGAATCCGCACTCTGGGTTTCTATTAGCTTCATACATATAATTCAACTTCTTCCGGATGATATATTCCATTTTCTGATAGTGTATAAGGGTGGCACAATCTTTTCATAATAATTTACTCACACATCCATTATGAAACTTTTTCTCCTGCTTTTGGCTATTTACTCCCTTATTTTTTACCAGAGCTACAAGAACGAAAGATTAAAAGATCCCTCTTCTAATGTGAAAGAAGGTTCTTTTGACCAGGAGTTAAATGAAGATTACAGAGATATGGAGTCGGGTAACCAGTTTCAGAATGCAGTCCTTATAAAAAACTATCATAATACACCTGACCGGTCAACTGACAAAAAACAGCCATTGTTGACACAACGGACTTTTGATTAATGAATATTGAAAATAAGTGTGTAAAAAATTCCACACTCATTATGAGGGATTGAGAGATTCACCTTTAATAGCTATTGGCATAATTCTTTACATAATACTGAGAACTAAAACGAGAAAGGACTTGATGCACCGGCAGGCCATCTTATACTTCCTGGTAGTTCCCCCGACAAAGAGACTATAGTCACCTGAAATTATCGGAAATTAGAGCCATCCATGATGAAAGCAGCCAATATGGACAATACTGGAGTCGATCCCATTAACCGGATTACGGAAGATAATATGATTTTTTCTGATGGAAAAGCTGCGTTGGCTATGATCAGGAGCATACCCTCACCGGTTACTTATATCTCCAACGATTATCGTTACCGGTTTGTAAATAAAGCTTATGCTGACTGGATGGGAATGGAACCAAATGAAATTAACGGTCGCCTGGTCGAAGAATTCCTTGGCATTGAAGCTTTCAGCCGTATTAAGCCATTTATGGATGAAGCGCTTAATGGAAAGAGGGTTCATTATGAAGAACAGATTATATTCAGGCAGGGTCCCCGTTTTATCGAAGCTACCTATACACCTGATTTTGATGAGCAGGGAGCTATAAAAGGTTATTTCGCCCTGATCAATGATGTAACAGATAGAAAGAATATAGAAAAAGAATTAAATGTCAGGCACGAGGATCTAAAGAATAGCAGAGAGCATTATGAAAAATTATTGGCGAACCTGCCAGCTGCCGTTTATACGACCGATAAGGAAGGATACATTACCTTTTATAATGAGGCGGCAGAAAAGATATGGGGCCGTAGTCCTGTTCTTGGAAAAGAAAAGTGGAGTGGGTTTTCAAAAATTTACCGTTCTGACGGAGTAACTGTCATTCCTTTTCACTGGACTCCAATGGCAATGGCGGTAAAAGAATCGAGAAAAATTAAGGAAGTAGAACTTGAAGTTGAATGCGTGGATGGCACCCGCAAAAAAATATTGCCTAATGCTGAACCTTTAATAGATGAGTCCGGCAGCACAATAGGCGCCATCAACATGCTAATAGATGTAACGGAAGTAAAAGAAGCAGATGAATATAAAGCCAGGTTTGCCGCCATTGTTAAGTATTCAGATGACGTCATTATCAGTACCACGACAGAAGGTATTATCACAAGCTGGAATCCCGCTGCCTGCCGCCTTTATGGCTATAAAGCCGATGAAGTGGTGGGAAAATCCATTTCTTTTCTTATGCCAGCCGGCAGTATAGATGAGGAACCATCAATACTGGAAAAAATCAAAAAAGGAATTCGTGTTGAGCCTTTCGAAACAAAACGTGTCACAAAGAATGGGACCTTGGTAGATGTTTCGATATCTATTTCACCTATAAAGGATAAATACGGTAATGTAATAGGTGCATCAAAGATTGCAAGAAATATTTCCGATCAGAAACAAAATGAAGAGGTAAATGCCAGGTTAGCTGCGATAGTTCAATCTTCTGATGACGCTATTGTAGGAAAAACACTGGAAGGTATAATTACAAGCTGGAATTCATCCGCTGAAAGGTTATTTGGATATAAAGAACAGGAGATAATCGGTCAATCGGTAACTAAACTTATTCCGCCAGACCGGCTGGATGAAGAACCGGGTATACTGGAACGCCTGAAAAGAGGAGAAAAAGTAGATCACTTTGAGACAAAACGTATTACCAAAGACGGAAAGTTTCTTGACCTGTCATTAACTATTTCTCCCATCAAGGACTCTAGTGGTAATATTATAGGTGCGTCCAAGATCGCAAGGGATATCACGAGGCAAAAAGAAATCGGACGGTTAATACAGGAAAGTGAAGAACGCTTTCGTATGGCTGTTGAAGCAACGGGACTGGGTACCTGGGACTATCAGTTGTTGACCGGTAAACTTGTGTGGTCGACTGAATGCAGAAAGATCTTTGATGTGCCCCCTGATATGGAAGTGGATTTTGATTTTTTTACAGAACATATTTATCCGGAAGACCGGCCATTTGCGGAAGCTGAAATCAAAAAGGCGCTGGATCCTAAAGGGGAAGGAATTTATGACATTCAATACCGGATACTCCGATACAGTGATAAACAGATAAGATGGATCAAGACAACAGGGAAAGCAATTTTTAATGAAGGACAGGCCGAAAGGTTTACAGGTGCCATTCTCGATATAACCAAGGAGAAACTCCAGCAACAGGAATTGATTGAAAGTGTTGAACTTTTCCAGACCATGGCTGAAAATGTGCCTGCCATGATTTGGATGTCCGGGAATGATAAATTCAATGACTATTTTAATAAGACCTGGTTACAATTCACTGGCCGCAGCCTCGAAGAGGAAAGTAATGAAGGCTGGCTGAATAACGTACATCCAGACGATCGACATATCTGTATAGATTCCTACAATGAGTCATTAAGAAAACAGGAAGGCTTTTATTCCGAATACCGGTTGCGCCGCCACGATGGACAATACCGGTGGATAGCTGATAATAGTGTTCCAAGATATTCACTGGATGGCAGTTTTCTCGGATTTATCAGTGCCTGTATTGATATAGATGATCAAAAAAGATTCCGGGAAAAAATCGAAGAGAGCGAGTTATTATTCAAAACAATATCCAATACTTCACCCGCCGCCTTATGGATGACTGATGAAAACAGGAATAATACATTTGTCAGTAATACCTGGTTGAAATGGACCGGTCGATCCTTCCAGGAAGAAATAACCAACAGTTGGTTATCGGCTGTTCATGAGGAAGATAAGGAGAAGCTCGTCAATCGGTTTCTTGAAAATTTTGCCGAAAGAAAACCTTTTCTTTCGGAGTTCCGCTTACCCCTGCCTGACGGTGGAATAAAATGGTGCCTCACGGAAGGAAAACCATATTTTGACATAAATGGTGGTTTTGCAGGCTATGCAGGTTCCGTTACCGATATTACAGAGCTTAAGAGTCTTGAGCAACGTAAGGATGATTTTATTAAAATGGCGAGTCATGAATTGAAGACACCTATCACATCAATTAATGGATATGTGCAGTTGTTATTAAATATTTACCAGGAAAATGAAGGGGAAGCATTACAACTCTCGAGAAATACAGTTAAATCATCCCTCGGAACGATCGCTAAACAGGTTGCCAAGCTGACGAGATTGATATCGGAATTACTGGATCTTTCCAAGATTGAATCCGGTCGTCTCGAATTACATTGTACGCGTTTTGATCTGACGGAACTGGTAGAAGAAGTTGTACAGGATATCCGTCACACCACTACCCGCCATGCTATCATTGTAGAAAGCAGTTTTGATGGAAAAATGACAGGTGACCGTGACCGTATTGGCCAGGTATTGATGAACCTGCTGAATAATGCCATTAAATACTCCCCGGATGCCGACAATATAAAAGTGTATTTGGAAGGAAACAGGAAAACGGCCAGTGTGAAAATTAAAGATTATGGGATCGGTATTGATAAAAAGTATTTTAAAAAGATATTTGAGCGATTTTATCGTGTTGAAGGAAAAACCGAACAAACTTATCCTGGATTTGGCATCGGCCTGTTTATCGCTGGAGAGATCATCCAACGACATGATGGAACCATTGATGTCTCCAGTGAAAAAGGCAAAGGATCAATTTTTACTATTAACTTACCTCTTGATTTCCATAAATGAAACAAGCCGAAAAGCCTGACCATAACATATTAGTAGTGGACGACGATCCGGATATTAGTATGATGCTCAAATTAATGCTTGAGTATAAGGGATATGCTGTGACTATTCTTACAAAGGCGGACGAAACGATACATGCGCTGGAAGAAAACAGGTACAGTATGGCGATCATAGACATGCTCTTATCGGGAGTAAGCGGCATTGATATTTGTCAGCGTATACGGGAGAACCACAAAACTGCTCATTGTCCTGTCCTTATGATCTCCGCTCATCCGAATGCAAAAGAAATTTGCCTCCAGGCGGGTGCTGATGATTTTATTTCAAAGCCATTTGATATGAATGACATCCTTGCCAGGATCAATACTCTCGTGAAAAAACCCGTATAGAATATCCATTATTTACTTATCAACATACCACTTAATGGCATAATTTTTTTATCTTAGTATGTATCAGTTTCAGAGTGTCGTATAGAAAGTGGTAATAACAGCAATGTAATAATCGTTTTCGGTATAATACTCGAATATCTTAGCCAGGTAACACTGGAAAAGAAAGAAACTTAAAAAGGTTCCGGATATTTTTCCGGAACTTTTTTATCCTGAATATACTGATGAGCACCAATAGTGAAGACAGGTCATATGAAAATATGACCTGTTGTCTGTAAAATCTTGCTCCGGCTTCAAAAGGAGAAAATAATTACACAGTTTTCGTAGTAACTATTTGCGGCTTTTCCACAGTGATTTCCTTATTTTCTACCCACACCGCATAATCATTTGGATAGATACGTGTGCCTTTTTTATGCATTATATACAGCCGGGTGAAAATAGCACCGACGAAAAGAATGATAGCTGAGTAATACACCCATACAATTGTAATAATAACAGAACCGGCCGCACCATACGAGGTGGAAACACGGCTTCGTCCCAGGTAAAAGCTTATCAGGAATTTGCCTCCCATAAACAATAAGGTCGTCACAATGACTCCGGGCCGTACATCTTTCCATTTGATTTTTGCGTCGGGTAGGACCTTAAAAATTATGGCCAGCAGGAATGCAATAATAAAAAACGACAACACCAGGTTGAATATATAGACAAACAGTGTTTCAACTTTCGGAAAACTATTTGAAAAGCTTTGCATGAATATATCCATCAAGCTGTTTGCGATAAGGGTCACCAGCAGCAGAAAGCCAAGGACCGCAATTACCGAAAAAGAGAGTAGGCGGTTAATGATCATTCGTAATAACCCTTTTCCCTTCTTTGGCTTGGCTTTAATATGCCATATCATATTTATGGAATCCTGTATTTCAGCAAATATGCCCGTTGCACCGATGATAAAAGTTACAATTCCGGCAATAGCGGCAAAATAACCCCCTGACGAAAATGTCGTATTTCGTATGGTTTCCTGTATTTGCAAAGCTCCATCCCTGCCAACCAGGTCTGATAGTTCCTGGTACACTTTCCCTTCCACTGCTTCATGTCCATAAAAAACATCGCTAAGCCTCATGACGATCAGCAACAGGGGCGGAAACGAAAAAATAGTGTAATAAGCAAGTGCAGCCGCCAGTTTGGGAACTTTATTGGCGGCAAATTCGGTAAAAAATTCGCCTATTATTTTACCAGTGTTGCGAAACATAAACACATCTATAAAAAAATAATGCCAACAATCTGCCTGTTATTGCTAAAATAGTATCGGTTTTATCAGCTTTTTTTTTCCAAATTTGTTTTGAAAACCGATTTTATGACTGCTTTGCCCAAACTTTCCATTCTTGCTTTTTGCGCTGCGCTGATTTTTCCCTTTACATCTTTCTCCCAGAATGAACCATATATCAAAAACAGCGATGGCGTTACCGTGTATCCGGATACGAATGAATCGGGCAATGCAAAGGCAATCAGGCTCCAGGTTATCAATGATAATATAATACGGGTAACGGCCAGTCCTGAAAAAGAATTTCCTGCTTTAAAAAGTTTGGTTACCATTTATGCAGGCACTAACAGAAAAGATTGGGAATTGTTTATTGACAAAAATGAAAATGGGGTAGGGATAAAAACCACGAAAGTTATTTCCATAGTAAATCTAAGATCAGGGGCCGTCCGTTTTTATGATAGTAATAAGAAAGAAATCCTGGCCGAACGGAATGCCGGAAGAAAATTAACGCCAGCCATTTTTGAAGGACAAAAAACGTATGGCATCCAGCAGGCATTTGAGACTGTGCCCGGTGATGCCTGGTACGGACTTGGCCAGCACCAGGACGGGTTAATGAATTATAAGGGGTACCAGGTTTTTCTTTTTCAGAATAATACAGAAGTGGCAGTACCATTCCTGATTTCTAAAAATAATTATGGCATTTTGTGGGATAATAACTCGCTGACAAAAGCAGGAGACATAAGACCATATAAAGATCTTTCAGATTTACAATTATTTTCAAAAAACAGTGAGCAGGGCTGGCTGACAGCTACCTACTATAATGACCGCAAAAAACCGGATGAGATAGTAATGCAACGGGCGGAATCCAGTATTAATTATGAATACCTGAACGATTCAAAGCTCAATTTACCGGCAGAGTTTAAACCGGCAAATGGTTTTATTACCTGGGAAGGAAGTATGGCATCGGGTATGAACGGGATACATAAACTTCGATTGACGTATGGAGGGTACTTAAAAGTCTGGATCGATGGAAAATTACTGCTGGATCGCTGGCGTCAATCCTGGAATCCCGGCTCGGCCATTCTCGATGTAGTGTTTGAAAAAAATAAAAAGCTGCCGATAAAGATAGAATGGATTCCGGATGGCGGTGAATCTTACACAACGTTCAAATGGCTTCAACCTGTCGAAAGCAAAGACAAAAATTCATTCAGCTTTTCATCGGAAGCCGGCAAACAGGAAGACTATTACCTGGTACACGGTAATGACATGGATGAGGTAATAAGCGGATACCGGACACTGACAGGTAAAGCAACGCTATTACCAGTTTGGGCATTTGGTTTTTGGCAAAGCCGGGAACGTTACAGGACACAGGACGAAATACTAAACACCGTACAGGAATTCCGGAAAAGAAAAATTCCGTTAGATAATATCGTCCAGGATTGGTTTTACTGGAAAGAAGATCAATGGGGAAGTCAGCAATTTGATGCTACCCGGTTTTCTCAGCCTGATAGTATGATCAGGGTGCTGCACGAAAAATACAATTCACGGTTTATGATCTCCGTATGGCCAAAATTTTATGAGGGGATTGACACGTATAAAGATTTTGATAGTAAAGGATGGCTTTATAAAAGAAATATTGCCGACCGCCAGCGTGATTGGGTGGGCAAAGGATATGTTTCGACATTTTATGATGTTTTTAATGACGGCGCACAAAAAGGATTCTGGAGCCTTTTGAATAACCACTTATTCAAGAAAGGGATTGATGCGTGGTGGATGGATGCCAGCGAACCTGATATTTTGTCCAATGTAAGTCCACAAAAAAGAAAGGAACAGATGTATCCCCTGGCTATGGGAATGACATCCGAATATCTGAACGCCTACCCATTGATGAATGCTAAAGGAATTTATGAAGGGCAACGGCAAGCTGATCCTGGTAAACGTGTATTTATTCTGACACGATCTGCATTTTCGGGGTTACAGCGATATGCAGCAGCCACATGGAGCGGCGATATTTCAAGCCGATGGCATGACATGAAATTGCAGATTTCAGCCGGTGTGAATTTTTCTATGTCGGGACTTCCTTACTGGACAATGGACATAGGTGGTTTTGCAGTTGAAAGAAGATTTGCAGACCATCCTGATTCCAGCACCCGGGAAGAATGGCGTGAAATGAATGCACGTTGGCATCAATTCGGAGCATTTGTTCCCCTGTTCAGGGCGCATGGACAATTTCCTTACAGGGAAATCTTCAATATGTCTCCGGAAAACCATCCCTGTTATCAAAGCATGCTGTATTATGACAGGCTTCGTTACCGGTTATTACCATACATCTATTCACTGGCCGGAGCTATCTATCATTACGATTATACAATGATGCGGGGTCTTGTGATGGATTTTCCCCAGGATGAAAATGTAATCAATATAACCGATCAATACATGTTTGGACCGTCCTTATTGATCAATCCCGTATACGAGTATAAACAAAGAACAAGGCAATTGTATTTGCCAAAATGGAATGGATGGTATGATCTGTATACAGGAAAGTATTATGATGGCGGCAAAAAAATTAACGCCGATGCTCCCTATGAACGAATGCCCATTTTTGTAAAAGCAGGATCTGTTCTTCCACTGGGTCCGGACCTTCAATACACAACCGAAAAGAAAGCTGATTCAATAACTTTATTTGTGTATGGGGGAGCTGATGGTGTTTTTACTTTATATGAAGATGAAGGGGTAAATTATAACTACGAAAAAGACCTGGCGTCAAATATTATATTCATATATTCAGACAAGGATAAAAAATTGACCATCCAGCCGAGAAAGGGACAGTTTCCGGGTATGCTGATGAGTCGGTATTTCAGGATAAAATACATTACTAAAGAAAAAGCACTACCACTTGATGGAAATAAAAAGGAGGGTGTGCTTGTAAAGTATTCCGGGGCTGAACAAACCATTCCCCTGAAATAACATAGTAACTCACCAGTTATTTGCCTGGTCTGTATTTAATCTTTCCGAAACATCCGCGGGTTTATGTGTTTCCCAATCCGGATCATATTTTACAAACCATGAAATCCAGATACTGCGGCTCACCCGCATTAACCAGGGCTGAAGAATAACTAACAAAACCGCATTAAAACCCAGCCAGAAAAAAAATCGGTTGTCATTGGTAGATAAACCAATGATCATCCACCAGGCGACGAGGCTCAATGCACTTAATCCTATTGCCAAAGCATAGCTCACATAGCTTGTACCATAGTAAAAACCCACTTCAATCTCTGTCGCCTGTCCGCATACCGGGCAGTCCTTATTCATCTGCATGTTTTTTTTCATATTCACGCTGATCCCTCTTTGGAACAGTTTTCCTTCCCTGCATCGTGGACAGCGACAGCCTAACGTAGAAACTAAATAGCTGCGGTGTATTTTACTTTTTGCCATTTTTGCAAAGGTACGCTGATTAAATTTCAGGATAACTTAATGAGGTAATCTATCCCGGAATTTTCCATATACCCATGTTCCAAAGATTGCACTGCCTAACGTGACAATTATTACTGTGGCGCCTGTACCGATTTGAGCATAAAGCGGACCGGGGCACGCTCCCGTCAATGCCCAGCCAAAACCAAACAATAACCCACCATAAATATTTCCCCAGTTAAATTTTTTGGAAGCAAACCTGATCGGTTCACCATAAATTGTTTTGACATTAAATTTTTTGATAAGCCATACGGATATCATGCCCACTACTACGGCTGAACCAATGACGCCATACATGTGAAAGCTCTGGAGACGAAACATTTCCTGAATCCTGAACCATGACATTACTTCGGATTTGACCAGTATAATTCCAAAAACCAATCCAGCAGCGAGATATTTAAAATTATGCCACCAGGGATTTTTTAATTCTGATTCATTTATACAAACAGCATCCAGCGATCGTACTTCAAAGTCTGTATTCTGTTGAATAGGCTTGCTCTTTTTTTCTTCTTGTATCGTTTTGTTTACCGGCATTTCATTTTGAAATTGAAAGTATAACGGGAAGAATAAGATTAGCGACAATAAAACCACCCGCCATAAAACTGATTGTTGCGGCTAGCGAGGGGAATTGCCATGTCGATAGACCCATGATAGCATGACCGCTGGTGCATCCGCCGGCATAGCGTGTGCCAAAACCGACCAAAAAGCCCCCAACTACTATTACGACTATTCCTTTTAATGTTAACAGGCTGTTCCAGCTAAATAGTTCCGATGGCACCAGTTCGTGAAAATCACTCACTCCATAACCTTGCAGGTTTGATACCAGTTTGGGATTAAGATCTATCGGCGCGGGATTGCTGAATAATTGTACTGTGATAAATGCCCCGATCACGATCCCTCCGATAAAAATGAGATTCCAGATTTCATTTTTCCAGTTGTAACGGAAATAAGGAATGTTGGATGGAAAACAGGCTGCACAGATATGTCTTAATGAAGATGAAATACCAAATGATTTGTTACCGGTAAGTAATAAAAAAGGTACCATTAACCCGATAAGCGGCCCGGCTATATACCAGGGCCAGGGATGTTTTATCCATTCAGGCATTGTTGTTTTTATACAAAGATAGAATGAGTGAGTGAGTGCGAAAGCAGGATCCTGAAATTGGAGCATAAAGGTCACAAAAGGGCCACAAAAATCACGAAGGAAAGCATATCTTATTGCCTGCTTACCGTTGCTTTAGCGAAGACAGGTTCCAATAGAATGTAGAATAGTATCGTAAATTTATTGCAAAAGCTCTTTGACGATGATCCAGATTCCCATGAATAGGAGAAACCATCCAAACCCTCTTTTTAATGAGCCGGCCGGGATTTTTTCCGCTAATTTGATTCCGATAAATATGCCTGTTATCGCAAGCGCAGTAAAGATCAATAACGTCCGCCAGTCATATTCAAACTGTTTAAGGCTAAAAAGAAAACCAAGCAGCGCATTGATCGCAATGATAAACAAAGAAGTTCCCACTGCCTTTTTCATAGGAAGCTTAAGGAATAAGACCAACGAAGGTATAATCAGGAATCCACCACCGGCTCCCAATAAACCGGTTACGATTCCAATTAATAATCCAAGCAGTAAAAGTATTAATGATCGTTGTGAATTATTTTTTGGCACCCGGGAATTGATCTCTTTTTCAGCCCGGCTGCTGAAAATCATTGATGCAGATGCCGCCAGCATCAGAATAGCGAAAACTATCATCAAAAAAATATCCTTTGAAATTTTTTGCTGACTAACGCTGAATAGAGTATCCGGCAGCGCCGGTAAAATATAATGCCGTGTGATAAATATTGCAACGATCGAAGGAAGCCCAAATTCGGTTATCGCTTTAAAGTCAACCATGTCTTTTGAGTAAGCTCTTAATCCCCCAACAAGACTTGTCATTCCAACAATAAATAAAGAACTGGTGGTAGCCAGCGTGGGATGTATGTTCATCAGGTAAACAAGCACCGGCACCGTCAATATCGATCCTCCACTTCCGATCATACCAAGAGATATCCCGATCAGAACAGCCGCTATATAGCCGATTATTTCCATAACTGTCCCGAAGATCAATGAAATGCCGGAATATTAATTATAATAAAAACTAAAATACCCCAGATTGTATAATCTTGACTTTTGGACAAAACACGTAATCTTATGAGGCAAAGATTAGTTCTCAAGAATTTTTTCCATTTGCATACTCCGGCTGCCTTTAATAAGAATATGGGTGTTTTCAAAGTGTTGCTGATGCCACCAGGTTTTGGCTTCCGCGGAATTTGCAAAGGAAAGAAACGGGTGTTTTATTTTTAAGAAATCACCACCGACTAATGCTACCTGCTGCCATTTATTTCGCAGGATCAATTCAACAATTGCTACATGTTCACTCAGGCTTTCTTTTCCCAATTCTGCCATTCCTCCCAGCATTAAAACTTTATCGGTCGCCTGCAGGTTAGCGAAATTTTCTATAGCCAGTCGCATGCTGCTGGGATTGGCGTTATAGGCATCTAATATTATCTTATTAGTTCCTTTAGTAACCATTTGAGAGCGGCTGTTGGAAGGAGAATAGTTTTCGATCGCCGATTTGATCTTCGTTTCTTCCACTTTAAAGGTCTTGCCTACTGTAACCGCTGCCAGTACATTCGGTAGATTATAATCTCCTACAAGCTGCGTTTTTATAGTGCCTGCATCTAATCCCTGTTTTATCTCTACTTCCAGGAACGGTTCGCTCCTTTTTACACTACCAATTATATGTGCATCTTCACGGCTTCCATATTTAATTATGCCACTGATACCCTTACTCATTTCCTGTAAATAATCGTAATCCCACATCACAAATGCCATTCCATGAGTCAATGTACGCAGGTGATCAAACAATTCCCCTTTTCCTTTTTTTACTCCTTCTATGCCACCGAATCCTTCCAGGTGAGCTTTGCCACAATTGGTAATTAATCCATGTGTAGGAAGTGCATAATGGCAATAACCCGCTATTTCACCAATATGGTTAGCGCCCATTTCGATTACCGCGATCTCGGCATCGGGTTTTATTTTCAGGATGGTAAGGGGAATGCCGATATGATTGTTCAGGTTACCTTCGGTAGTATATGTTCTAAACTTAGTAGAAAGAACAGCATGAATTAATTCTTTGGTCGTCGTCTTGCCATTGCTTCCTGTAATAGCGATAAAAGGAATAGTAAACTGTTCGCGGTGATATTTGGCAAGCTGTTGCAGGGTTTGTAACACATCGTCCGTATGAATAGTCTTGCCTTCTATTTCAAATTCTTTTTCGTCTATGACAGCATAGGCAGCACCGCTCTCTATCGCCTGTTTTGCAAATTTGTTCCCGTTAAAATTATCTCCTTTCAGGGCGAAGAAAATATCTCCTTGTTTTAATTTTCGCGTATCGGTTTGTACGGAAGGGAACTGTTGATAACGTTCATATAACTGCTCAATAGTCATAATGCAAAATTAGACGGTCACATAATAAGAAACCCCGGTCATTGCCGGGGTTCTTAAAATTATTTTATGACAATTATCTTTTTTGTCTCTTAGTCGGGAAGAATTGACCGGTTTTACGTTTATTACCTTCAGGGCTACCCATACGATCCATGGCGCAACGGAAACCTAAGGTGCTTAATGATTGATCTTCTTCAAGGAAACGACGTGTACCCGGGCTCAGCCAGTATGCACGATCATTCCAGCTACCACCTTTGTAAACCCTGGATTTATCACTGATCAGGGTAGTAATTCCATATCCGTAACTGGCCTGGGAAGCAGTATCACCATCAAGGTAGTTGATAACATTACCACGCTGGTAGTTGCGGCGGTTTTTGCTTTCAGCATCTGTTACATCCACCATTCTGACTCTACCTGTAGTATCATTGATCTGGGCTTCGCCGGTAGTAGGATCTTTGTACAAACGCTGGAATTTATTACCACGCATAGGAGCGGGCATATCATCAAAGTCTAAACTTGACATTGGTCTGTAAACGTCCTGTACCCACTCGCTCACGTTACCAGCCATATTGTAAAGACCGAATCCGTTTGGATAGAATGAATTTACATCAGCCGTATAGAAAGCGCGGTCATTCAAACCTCCGGCCACACCGGCATTGTCACCATTACCACGTTTGAAGTTGGCCAGGAATTGTCCCTGCCAGCTTCCATGACGTGTATCACGTAATCCATTTACATTTTGTGACCAGGGATAAATTTGTTTATTGGATTGTAACTCTTCCCCGCGTTTACCTTCTTTCAAAGAAGGACGGGGGTTTTGATTGATAAGACCATAAGCGGCATATTCCCATTCTGCTTCAAAAGGCAGGCGATAATCAGGCAGCAGCAAACCATCTTCCATATTGACTTTGGTTCTTGGCTGACCTGTAGCTGTTCTTAATTGATTGCTTTTTGATGTCGCAGTTTTACCGGGAGCTGTCTGATAAAGATCCAGCAGGTACGATTTGGTTGTAAAGTTGTTACTTCCCTGCTGACCCTGTAAACCTTGTTTATTGATATAACCTTTTTGTAAAAGTATTCCTTCGTTCACCCTGTCGCTTCTCCAAAGACAGAAGTCAGTAGCCTGTCTCCATGAGACGCCCACTACCGGGTAATTATTAAAACCGGGGTGACGGAAATAATATTCAACGAGCGGTTCATTGTAACTCAATTCACTTCTCCAAACAAGTGTATCAGGTAATGCACCCTCAATGATTGGCAGGTTAGCCGGATCTGTGGGGTCAAAAACTCTCTGTAACCAGAAGAGGTACTCACGATAGTGTACGTTAGCTACTTCAGTACGGTCAATGTAAAATGACGGAACTGACACACGACGGGGGATGTTGTTCCACTCAGACATCACATCTTCGTCTGTCTGACCCATGGTAAACGTACCACCCTGAACAAACACAAGACCAGGTCCGGTGTTTTGTTCTTTTGCTTTCGCCACCTGGTAACCACCCATGTTTTTATCATTGTAGTTCCAGCCGGTCATTTCTGACTTAGTTTTTCCTTTGCTGCCGGATCCTTTACAGGAAGTCAGGACAACCAGGACAACACAGCCTAATAAAATAGCTAAGTTTTTCACGCTCATTGTTTTTTGCATAAACCTATGAATTGGAATCAATTTAACGCCGGTAAAGGTAAAAATATTGCTCACGGCAAAGATTTTACAACCGGCATTGCGAATATAGAAACTTTCAGTAAAATGTCTTTTAGCATAAATACCTTTTTTAACCGCGTGTATTTACTGCGGATCATTGGTAATGAAACAGCAATAGCAATGAAATAGTCCCGCATACAACATATGAAATAGATGGTTTGAAAATCATTATTCACTGGAAACATTTAGGAAACCAGGGGAATTAAGTACGGGAATTTTACTAAATACCCGTAATAGCAATCGTGCTATCGCTTAATGCAAAACTAATTTCTGTTGAAGAACGTATACTTATCAGAACTACTGATTCAACATCAGGTATTTATAGCTCATTTTTGACTTAATAAAAGTGATCCAAAAGACAATAAACATGCTATATAACCGTTCAATGGTTCTGGAATGGTATTGAAAGGACGAATCCGGAGAAAATAAATCGAAAGAAGAGTCAAATTTCAGAAGCTTTTAAATGCTGTTCCAGGTAGACTAAAATGGTGAAAATAGGCGGATTGTGATTTTTTAGTTTCACGTAAAATTCAATATTTTAGCCGTTCGTTTTACCAAAACTCGTATATATTTACATCCAATAATTAAACAATTTCTAATGAGACCAACTGCTTTAAAACTGACTGCCGGAATTCTCTCGCTCTGTTTGGTGTGCTCCGGTTTGAAAGCTCAGGACGTTAAGCCTATCAATGTTGTCACTACAGCCGTTCCTTTTTTGCGCATTTCACCTGATGCCCGTGCCGGTGGTATGGGAGATATCGGTGTGGCCACTTCACCCGATGCAAGTGCAGGATTCTGGAATATGGGTAAAGTGGTTTTCAACGAGTCCAAAGGCGGAATTGTAGCTACTTATACTCCCTGGTTAAAAGACCTTGTAAACGATGTTTATCTCGCATCACTCGCTGGTTATTATAAATTTGATGAAAATGAAGCTTTAAATTTATCCCTCCGTTATTTCAGCCTCGGTAATATAGATTTCACAGATGGTCAGGGTAATAGCTGGGGTTCTGCCAAACCCAGAGAGTTCAGCGTGGATTTAGGATATTCCCGTAAACTGTCTAACAAAGTAGGTTTGGGTGTTGCCCTTCGTTATATCAATTCAAATCTTACCGGGGGCGGTGTTACCAGCGGAAGCACTACTTACAAAGTGGGTAGCACTGTAGCCGGTGATATCGGTCTTTTTTACAATGCTAAAAATGCCGCCGGCGACGGATGGTCTTTTGGTGCAACCATGACCAACCTTGGCGGAAAGATCTCATATACCGATAATGCAGATATGAAAGATTTTATCCCGGCTAACCTTGGTTTAGGAACTGCCTGGACAAAAAATTTCAACGAACAAAACAAACTGACCTTTGGTCTTGATATCAATAAATTACTGGTACCAACTCCCCCGGCAACAGATGCTCAGGGTAACTTCCCTGATCCGAATGCTGTGATCAATTACAGGAAGAAAAGTGTAGTAGGAAGCTGGTTCAGTTCTTTTGGAGATGCTCCTGATGGTTTTAATGAAGAGATCAGGGAATTCCAGGTGTCTGTAGGTGGTGAATACTGGTATAATAACCAGTTTGCCCTTCGTGCAGGTTATTTCTGGGAAGATAAAACAAAAGGTAATCGCCGTTATTTCACAACCGGCGTAGGTATCAAATACAACATTTTTGGATTGAACTTCTCTTACCTTCTTCCTTCCGGAAGTGGTGTTAGCCGTAACCCATTATCCAATACGCTTCGGTTCTCAGTATTGTTTGATCTTGATGGCGGCAACAACAGCAGCAGTACAAGCAATGATGGTAAATAAAACAATAAATGAAATTATAAGAAACGTCCCCGCCGCGCCGGGGACGTTTTTATTTATATTTACAGGTAACTTCAATATATGTCCTATCGCATCGGCTCAGGAGTTGATTTTCATAAACTGTCAGAAGGCCGTGAGCTTTGGCTGGGTGGTATAAAAGTTCCGCATAATAAAGGCGCTGTCGGGCACAGCGATGCTGATGTTTTATTGCATGCGATATGTGATGCATTGCTGGGTGCTCTTTGCCTCGGTGATATAGGAGTCCATTTTCCTGACAATGATCCCGCGTATAAAAATATTGACAGCAAGATCCTGCTGCAAAAAACCTTTGATCTGATAACTAAGCAGGGATATTCAGTAATAAACATAGATACCACCCTTTGCCTGCAGACACCCAGGATCCGCAATTATGTACCGCAAATGCAAAAAGTTATTGCAACGATTACCGGTCTTACAGAAAAAGACATTTCTATAAAAGCAACCACCACCGAACAAATGGGTTTTGTAGGAAGAGAAGAGGGATTAATGGCTTATGCAACCGTCTTGCTGAAGAAATTTGAAGTTTGACATTTAATTCCCATCTTCTTAACCAGTAAACGTTCAACAAACTATCTTTGCCCGCATGCCAGCAATCAAAGTCAAGATCGTTAATAAATCCTCCAATGAATTACCGGCATATGCAACTGCAGGATCTTCAGGCATGGATATAAGAGCTTTCCTGGACAGCCCCCACACGCTTCAGCCAATGGAAAGAGCGTTAATATCTACTGGTATATTTATTGAGCTACCTACCGGATATGAAGTGCAGGTACGACCACGGAGTGGATTAGCTATCAGGCAGGGGATTACGTGTTTGAATACTCCCGGTACTATAGATGCCGATTACCGGGGGGAAATTAAGATAATATTAATCAACCTTTCACAGGAGGAACAGGTCATACACCCGGGTGACCGTATCGCACAAATGGTGATACAAAAAGTAGAAAAGATAGAATGGAACGCTGTAGGTGAACTTGAAGTCACAGAAAGAAATGCAGGTGGATTTGGTCATACCGGTAAACAGTAATCAGAAATGAGATTATTATTGATCATTATCGTGGCAGTATCATTGTTGGCAGCCTGTCGTTCTACCCGAAAGATCCAGACAGCTATTACAAAAAAGGATACCGTCAATGTGGTTAAAGTACCCGCTCTGAGTGGCGAAGATTCCGCAGCGTTTATCAGGGAAAACTATTTACGGGTACAGTCACAAAGAATTCCGTTTACTACTTTTTCAGGAAAGATTGATGTTGACTATGTGGGTGGCGACGGAAAAAAAGAGAATGTAAATGCTATTTTGCGGATGTATAAGGACAGTGTTATCTGGATAGCTGTTACCGGATTGCTGGGTATTGAAGGATTGAGAGCCCTGATCACAAAGGATTCAATCAAAATCATAAACAAGCTCGATAAGATTTATACGGGCCGTAGTGTAGCCTATGTTCAGGAGGTAGCAGGGCTGCCGCTTGACCTAAAGGCGCTGCAGGAGCTTGTTATTGGTAACCCGGTTTTTTTAGACAGCAATATTGTTTCTTATACCCGGACGGGCAACACTATTTCATTACTCAGTATTGGCGAAAAATTCAAGAATCTTATAACACTTGTGGATGGTGTATTGCATCACAGCAAACTGGATGATATCGATATAACCCGCAACCGGACCTGTGATCTGAGTTATGATGATTATGAAAACAGGAAAGGTGTAAACTTCTCTTCAAAGCGGAGGATAACAGTCTCTGAAAAGTCAAAACTGGATATCAAGCTTGATTTTAAATCGTATAATTTTAATGAAACGTTAAGCTTTCCTTTTTCTGTGCCCAGGAATTATACATGGAATTAAGCGGAATAAAATTTATTTTGTGATCCGACGTTATAGACTTTCTGTTTCACACGCTGTTTAATCATCAGTACAAACAATCATCTATGTTGAAACGATTTCTGATCATTGCCCTGGTTTTTACCATTATCTCGCCCGCATTACAGGCACAAAATTCGGATAAGGGCCAGCTCGAAAGGGAAAGACAGGAAATACAGAATGAACTCAGGGAAATGCAGAGCCAGTTCAATGATATAAAGGGTAAAGGCAAAACGCAGTTACGCCAGTTGAACATACTCAAGAAAAAGATCAACCTGCAGGAAAGATATATCAACAGCATTAATAAGGAGCTTAAGATGATCGATGATGATATTTATCTGAGTAATCTTGAAATATTCCGCCTGCAAAAGCAATTGGATACATTAAAAGCGCAATATGCACGCACGATTGTATATGCCTATAAAAACCGCAGCAATTATGACTATGTGAATTTTATTTTTTCAGCGAATACATTTAATGATGCGATCAAAAGGATATCTTACCTGAAAAGTTACAGGGCTTACCGGGAAAAGCAGGTAAATACTATCCGTGAAACCCAGCAATTGATTGCTAAAAGACAACAACAGCAAATCGGAAGAAAACAGGAAAAAAATGTCGCCCTCCAAAACCAGACGAAACAAAGAAACGAACTGGATGTGCAACGGAAGCAAAAAGATGAAGTAGTAACAGAACTGAAGAGCCAGGAAAAGGATTTGCAAAAGCAGATAACGGCCAAAAAGAAACGGGACAGGGACCTGCAAAGTGCCATAGCCGCAATCGTTCGGCGTGAAATCGAAGCCGCCAAAAAAGAAGCAGAAAGAAAAGCCGCCGAAGAAGCCAAAACCAGTGCGCCTGTAACCAACCCGGTGACTGGTGTAACCACAACTGCGAAACCGACAGTAAAGAAAACAGACAGCTATCTTAATTTAAATGCAGCTGACGTCAAGCTCAACGGCCAGTTTGAACAAAACAAGGGTAAGATTCCCTGGCCGGTGGATAATGGATTTGTGAGCATTCCCTTTGGAATTTATACGATTGAGGGTACACATCCTCCGCTTAAAGGAAACAACCCCGGTGTCACTATTGCTACAAAGGATGCCGGTGTTCCTGTAAAAGCAGTTTTCGATGGAGAAGTGGCAGCTGTACATAATTATGGTGACGGGGCTGCAGTAGTGATCAGGCACGGTAAATATTTTACTTCCTATAGCAATCTTTCAGCTGTTAGTGTAAGCAAAGGAACCATGGTGACGAGGGGCCAGGTCATTGGCCGTGCGGGTGATGCTGATGATGGTGCGGGCGGCCAGGTAGATTTTATGCTGATGATAGAAAGTAAGAATGTAAACCCTGAGTCCTGGTTACGCCGTTAAATTATTGCCTATGCTTCAGGCATGTTGTAGCACCAGGAATCTTTCATACAGCTTTTCATAAATCGGTACGATATTCCCTATATCATATTTCCGGGCATGGGCGGCAGCTCTTCTTTTAAAAGCTTCCAGTGTATCATCATCCTGTAAAATATCGAGTGCTTTGCGGCTCATACTAAGTATATCGCCGACATTACCCATATAACCTGTTTCCCCGTCAATATTTATTTCTTTCAAACCGCCCGCATTGGTGGAAATAACGGGTACACCAGCCGCCATGGCTTCAAGGGCAGCGAGTCCAAAACTCTCATATTCGGAAGGAAGGATGAAAAGATCGGCGATCGCGAGGATATCTTCCATTTGCTCCTGCTTGCCAACAAAGCGGATCTCTTCACATATATCCAGGGAGCGGGCGAGCTCTTCAGCCGCCTGCCGTTCAGGACCATCGCCGACAAACAATAATTTCGCGGCCAGTTTTTTCTGTACCTCGTAAAATATCTTTACTACATCCTGTACTCTTTTTAATTTCCTGAAATTGGAAGCATGCAATAATATTCTTTCACCTTCCGGGGCGATCACTTTTTTAAACGCGTCGATGGGTTTGCGGGTAAAACGTTCTACGTCCACAAAATTGTAGATGACCTCAATTTCTTTTTCAATATGAAATGTCTTACGGGTTTCATTACGCAAGTCATTAGATACCGCGGTTATGGCATCACTTTGGTTAATGGAAAAGGCAACTACCGGCGCATAGGTTTTATCCCGTCCTACCAGTGTTATATCTGTGCCGTGAAGAGTAGTGATAACAGGTATATGTTTACCTTCCCCTTCGAGTATTTTTTTTGCCATATACGCTGCAGAAGCATGAGGGATCGCATAATGCACGTGCAACAGGTCAAGATTATTGTTTTTAATGACATCTACCATAGTACTGGCCAGCGCGGTTTCATACGGAGGATAGTCGAATAATGGATAAGTGGGCACCTGCACTTCATGATAAAAAATATTTGGTATAAAACCACTCAGTCTTACCGGTTGCTGGTAAGTGATAAAATGTACGTGGTGTCCTTTTTGAGCTAACGCTTTTCCTAATTCCGTGGCTAAAACGCCGCTTCCGCCAAATGTGGGATAACAAACAATTCCTATACGCATAATTTCAGATTTCATCTATTACCCTAAGGTAACAGTTTTGACAGAAGAAGGTTTACCGTTTATCTTAAATGTTTGATTGAAGTCCGAAAGTCAGTAAAGTCGGAAAGACGGAAAGTCAAAAGACAAGTGTTTGGAAATAATAAACTCCTCCATCTTTAAGACTTAAACTTACGGACTTCCGGGCTTTCGATCTTTCCGGGTTTTTTCAACTAAATCTTTGTTTTCATTTTTCTGTTTCAGTTATCTTTAACAAAATTCATGTACATGAGAACACTATTTCTTACAGGACTCTTCTTTAGCATCGGGATAATGAAATCCGCCCAGGCCCAGGATTCTGCTTTTATCAAACAAATTTCAGACGAAATTTTTTTACATGGTAAAGCATATGATAACCTTCGGGAGTTGACCAAGTCTATTGGTGGGCGGCTTGCCGGTTCACCTCAAATGGTGAAAGCGGAACAATGGGGACTGAAAACGATGAAGTCAAGTGGTGCTGATAAAAGCTGGTTGCAGGAATGTCTGGTTCCTCACTGGGTCAGGGGCGGCAAAGAAGAAGCATCGGCGTTGGTTGACAAAACGAAAAGAGTATTAAATGTGCTCGCCCTGGGTAATTCAATAGGATCCGGTAATAAAACAATTACCGGCAATGTATTATTGGTGAATTCTTTTGAGGAATTGGATGAAAAGAAGGATCAGGTCAAAGGAAAGATTGTATTCTATAATTATAAGTTCAACCCAACATTTATAAGTCCATTCCAGGCGTACGTTGATGCCGTACGGTATCGTGGCCAGGGGGCAAGTCATGCAGCTAAATATGGCGCATTGGCGGTGATTGTGAGAAGCATGAGTCATAGTACAGACAATCACCCGCATACCGGTGCGATGACGTATGACTCGGCCTTCGCAAAAATTCCTGCCCTTGCCATCGGGTTGCAGGATGCTGATTGGTTAAGTAATGCCATAAGTACACATGCAGGTCCGATAAAAATTTCTGTCAGGACAAATGCTCATTTCCTGCCTGACAGCATTGGACATAATGTAATCGGCGAACTGGCAGGAACAGAATTCCCGGATCAATATATTACGGTTGGGGGACATCTGGATTCATGGGATCCCGCCGAAGGTGCGCATGATGACGGGACGGGCGTGGTTCAAACTATGGAAATACTCAGAGCATTTAAAGCTCTAGGCTTTAAACCAAAACATACAATCCGGTTTGTCTTATTTGCCAATGAAGAAAATGGACTTAGAGGTGGACATACATATGCTGAAGAAGCCAAAGCCAAAAATGAAAAACACATTTTTGCCCTGGAAAGCGATGCCGGTGGATTTACACCAAGAGGTTTTGGATTCAATGCCAATGATGAACAGGTCAGTAAAGCACAAAAATGGAGTAGCTTATTAGCACCTTATGGTGGGGGCCTTCTTATAAAAGGTGGCGATGGAGCGGACATTGGGCCCCTTCAAAGAGCCTATGGTATTCCAGCCGCCGGTCTTAATCCAGATCCGCAACGTTATTTTGATTATCACCATGCGGCCAATGACGTGTTTGAGAATGTAAATAAAAGAGAACTTGAACTGGGAGCGATCAATATGGCGGCATTGATCTACCTCGTGGACAAATACGGGTTGTAAAATTTATTTTAGAAGATTGGTAACAGCGGTGTGAACCTTTTTAAAGGGAAATGATTCGATAGCATCAACCATCTGTTTTTTTATTTCTTCAGTGGCGAGATAACCGATACTTCCTTCGTGGGTATGTTTCAAATTTGTTGTATAAGAAAAATGACCTGCTTCGATATCCATTCCCACTTTTTTATACGCGTCCCTGAATGGCATTCCCTGTAACACAAGCTTATTCACTTCCTCCACGCTAAACAGGAATTTATATTTCTCATCAGCCAGGATATTCTTTTTAATCTCAATATTAGATAACATAAGACCTGCCATCTCAATACAATCTCTCAACGTTTTGAAAGCAGGAAATAAATGTTCTTTTAACAACTGCAGGTCCCTGTGATAACCGGAGGGCAGGTTGGTTGTCATCATCATGATCTCATTGGGTAAAGCTTTAATACGGTTGCAATGAGAACGGATCAATTCGAATACATCCGGGTTTTTTTTATGGGGCATTATACTGCTGCCGGTAGTCAGTTCAGCAGGAAAACTAATAAAACCAAAGTTTTGATTCAGGTAAAGACAGGCATCCATCGAAAGCCTGCCCAGCGTATCAGCCACATTCGACAGTGACATAGCGGTGATCCTTTCAGCTTTTCCTCTGCCCATCTGTGCATATACTACATTATAATTAAGATCATCAAAGCCCAGTAATTTAGTCGTCATGGTCCTGTTGACGGGAAAAGACGAACCATAACCTGCAGCAGAGCCAAGCGGGTTCTTGTTTACAACTTCATAAGCGGCCTTCAGTGTGACAACATCATCTACCAGGCTTTCCGCATAGGCTCCAAACCAAAGACCAAAGGAAGAAGGCATTGCCAGTTGCAAATGAGTATAGCCGGGTAATAAATGATCCTGGTATTTTTCACTTTGGGATTGCAACAGGTCAAAAAAGGAGCGAATGGATCCTGTTAATTCTTCTATTTCATTTCTCAGGAAAAGTTTTATATCCAGCAACACCTGGTCATTGCGACTCCGTGCGGAATGGATCTTTTTGCCAGCATCTCCTAATTCTTTTGTCAGCAATAATTCAATTTGTGAATGGATGTCTTCGACATCGTGATCGAATGTAAAGCGACCTTCTTCAATCGCCGTATATATTTTCTTTAATCCATTTTGCAACCTTGGTAATTCATTTTTTGTAATTAGACCGATGGATTGCAGCATTTGAATATGGGCCAGTGAGCCCAGCACATCATACGCAGCCAGGTATAGGTCCATTTCCCGGTCGTTGCCAACGGTAAATTCCTCTACCTGCTTTAGTGAAGTTTTATCTTTATGCCAGAGCTTCATAGTATATTTTTCCCAACCGTTATGGCCGGTGTTTTATCCGAAAAATCATTCCAGTTATCATGCGTTGAATGATCAGGGTTGTTTTCAAGGGGGCCTGCGATTATTGTAAAACCTGTTTTAACAAACCAATATATAATTCGATTCCTTCCCTGATCTCATCTGCAAAAATATACTCATCTGCTGAATGACTGCGACCGGAATCCCCGGGACCCATTTTTAATGAAGGGAAAAACATCAGCGCTTTATCAGAAGTGGTAGGAGAACCATAGTAAGTTCTTCCAAGGGTTATTCCTGCTTTTACCAACGGATGATCCATGGCAATAGAGGTGGAACGAAGCCGGAAACTCCTGGCTTTAGGTTCGCTTTGTATATTTTCTTGAATTGTTTCAAATACTTCTTCAAATGTATAAAACTCGTTTACCCTGACATCAACCACAAATTTACACAGTGCCGGTACGACGTTATGAGCCTTATTGTCGGTTTCAATTACTGTCACATCCATATTTACCGGTCCTAATAATTCAGAAATTTTTGGAAACTTATAGGACGTAAACCAATTGATATCTTTTATCGCTTTATAGATAGCGTTATCACCTTCTTTCCTGGCAGCATGCCCGGCTTTTCCTTTTGCAACACAATCCAATACCATTAAGCCTCGTTCTGCTACCGCCATTTGCATTTGGGTCGGTTCCCCGACTATTGCGCAATCAACAGGTCCCAATTGATTCAGCAATACTTCTATACCATTGGCTCCGGAGATTTCTTCTTCAGCGGAAGCGGCCAGCACGACATTATAGCGCATGTTTTCTTTGTCGTAGAAAAAAAGGAAGGCGGCGATCAGTGAGACTAACGATCCACCGGCATCATTACTACCCAAACCATACAATTTACCATCCTCGATGGAGGGCTTAAACGGGTCCCTGGTATACTGTGAATTTGGTTTTACTGTATCATGATGTGAATTCAGTAATAAAGTAGGTTTATTGCTGTCAAAGTGCTTATTCGTAGCCCAGACATTGTAAAGATATTTTTGTACAGGAATGCCCCTGTCCTTAAAAAAACTTTCCAGTATTTCAGACGTCTTATCTTCCTCCCGGCTAAATGAAGGTGTTGCGATGAGTTTTTTTAATAACCCGATCGCGTCATCCTGCAGATTATGTAAAGTGCCGTTATTCATTGATGATGGCTGTTCCCGCTTTTCGGCTGATCAGTTGATTAAGTTCTTCGGCTTTCCCGATTATTACTTTTTTTACACCGCTATTCAGAGCCACAAAAGCATTATCTAATTTAGGGATCATGCCGGCAAAAATTTTCTCTTTAGCCTTTAACTGCTGATAATATGCTGCTGTAATCTCATTAATTACGGTTGAATCATCATTCGCATCGAGCAATACTCCGCTTTTTTCAAACGAATAGATGAGGCTCACATCATATTCAGCACTCATTCCCCTGGCGATCTCCTGAGCAATGGTATCTGCATTTGTGTTTAACAAATTGCCTTGCTGATCATGCGTGATGGGCGCAAATACAATAGCTATGTTCTGATCCAGCAGGCTTTTAAGCAGGCCACTATTAACACGATCAATGTCGCCAACAAAACCATAATCTACAAGCGGATGATTTCTTTTATGCGCTATTATCGTGTTTCCATCGGTTCCGCATATACCCATGGCATTGCAATGATGTGCCTGCAGCCCGGCCACTATATTTTTATTGATATACCCCGCGTATACCATAGTCACGATCTTCAGTGTAGCCGCATCAGTAATTCTTCTTCCATCCACCAACTTTTGTTCAATTCCAAGCTGAGCAGATAATTTGGTTGCCAGCTTGCCACCGCCATGTACCAGTAATTTTTTTTCATTAATATCCGCAAAATCTTTCAGGAATATTGAAAGCCTGCTTTCATCATCAATGATATTCCCGCCGATCTTTATGACGAATAATTTCTCCATTTACATCGTTGGTTTCAGGATCTCCGATAATACCGCCTGCGCCGCCCATACGCGATTCCCGGCTTCCTGTGTCACCAGGCTATTAGGTCCATCCAATACTTCATCGCTTAATTCAACATTTCTCCTTACTGGCAAACAATGCATCACTTTCGCGTTATTGCTGAGCTGTAATTTCTCATTGGTGAGCATCCATTCCGGATCATTGCAATAGATCTTTCCGTAGTCTGTATACGTACTCCAGTTCTTTACATAAACAAAATCAGCATTTTTCAAAGCTTCATCCTGGTCATGAGTGACGGTAGCTCCCCGGGTGAATTGTTCGCTCAATTCATAATCTTCAGGAAAGGTGATAACGAAATCAGCCTTTCCCCATTTATTGATCCATTGGCAAAAACTATTGGCTACACATTGTGGCAGCGGTTTTACATGAGGCGCCCAGGTAAGGACTATTTTTAGTTTATTATTTCCTTTCTTTAATTTTTGATTTTCCTCTTCTATTGTGATAATGTCTGTCAACGATTGCAATGGGTGCAGCGTTGCACTTTCCAGGCTTACTACCGGTATCCCGGCATATTTAATAAACTGTTTAATGAACAACTCACTGTAATCATCCTCCCTGTTTTTTAAGGATGGAAAAGTGCGGATAGCAAGAATATCAAAATATTTTCCCATGATCGGGGCGGCATCTTTAACATGCTCCACGCTGCTGCCGCTCATGATCGCTTCTTCTTCAAACTCCAGTGACCAACCTTCGCTACCAACATTAAAAATGATTGTTTCCATCCCCAACTGCTGTGCTGCGATCTGTGTGCTCAGGCGTGTACGCATGCTGGGATTCAGAAAGAGACAACCTATACGTTTATCCCTGCCCAGTGTCCTGTCTTTAAAAGGATCGGCTTTATAAGCCAGTGCTTTTTGGACCATGGCATCGATATCAGGCACATCACTTACAGAAATAAACTGTTTCATTTTTTGTTTTAGGCTCAACACTCAATGCTTAATGCTCTAAGCCTGTTACTGAGTGCCAGTTTTTGTAATTGATTTAATTATGCTTATTAATACTTTTAACTCGCTTATATTTAACTCACCTTTTCGGTTATTTTTTCAACTTCCTCTTTCAATGATTCGATAAATTGCTCGGCATCTCTTTTCTTTAAGGCCAGTGAAGGCAATAAGCGTATGACATTAGGTTTGGCCTCGCCCGTAAAAATCTTTTGGTTACCCAGCAGGTTTTTCTTCAGGTCTTTTAATTCTTCAGGAACATCAAATCCAATCATCAACCCTTTTCCTCTAACATTTTTTAATTCTGGTATGTCTTCTAATTGATCTTTCAGGTATTTCCCCACCATCACCGCGTTACCCATCAGTTTTTCTTCTTCGATCACCTCGAGTACAGCCAAGGTAGCCGCACAGGCAAGGTGATTGCCGCCAAAAGTTGTTCCCAGCATGAAATGTTTCGGTTTGATATGGGGAGCAATAATAATTCCGGCCACCGGAAAACCATTTCCCATCCCTTTTGCCATAGAATATATATCGGCATTGACACCTGCAAAATCATGGCTAAAAAATTTACCACTGCGACCAAAACCGCATTGTACGCTGTCAGCAATATACACTGCGCCATATTCATCGCAAAGACTCCTGATCTTTTTTAAAAACGATTCATCTGCCAGGTTAATTCCACCTACACCCTGGATCCCTTCAATAATGACAGATGATATCTCCTTACCGGATTTATCAAAACATTCCTGCAAAGCGTCTTCATCATTCAGCGGAAGAAAGATAACATTGTCTGTTTCATTTACGGGAGCGATATAATTCCTGTTATCGGTAGCGGCTACAGCCAACGAAGTTCTCCCATGAAATGATTTGCTGAAAGCAATGATCTTTTTACGTCCGTTATGAAAACTGGCGAGTTTTAACGCGTTTTCATTCGCTTCCGCACCTGAATTACAAAGGAAAAGCTGGTAATTATCCTTCCCTGATATTTTTCCCAGTTTGGCAGATAACTCCTTTTGCAAAGGGATCTTTACTGAATTGGAATAGAATGCTATTTTTTCAAGCTGCTCTTCAATCCTTTTAACCCAATGCGGATGGGTATGTCCAATACTGATCACCGCGTGACCCCCATATAAATCGAGATACTGTTCACCATTGTCGTCCCAAACATAGGAGCCTTTGGCTTTCACAATAGTTACATCATTAATCGGATAGACATCGAATAGATTCATCATTATTTAATTTTCAGTTTTTTTAACGGCTGTTTATATTCAAGGAAAGTTGAGGTTTCTTTTATCCAGGCTGATTCTTCTTCGGACAATCTCAGTTTTACCTCTTTCCAATCAGTTTTGTTGTTCATATAATCAAGCAATAATTGATCCCCGATGATCAATTCAATTGCCTTTTTATCATTAAACGCTTCATAAGAACCCTCTCTCCATTCAAAATCCTCCGTTTTTTCCCTTATAAATTTGACTAACTGCAGTGAATGGGACAGGGAGTGATATTTTTCTTTTTCATGTACATGCAGGTGAATACCCTGGCAAAGCTGATGCGCGAATTTGTGATACACGGGTATAAAGATCAGCGGTCTTATCCAGCAATGTTTATTGTATGCTACATGTCTGGAATTGTTCCACTCTTCGTTAAATACCCATTGCAAAAAAGGAGCACCAATCGTTTCAAAGGGGAGGGTAGTGCCCCGGCCTTCACTGATATTAGTCCCTTCCCATAAACACTGACCACTATATAACGAGCAGGTAGTGGTGCCGGGAATATTCGGGGAGGGGGAGATAAAAACAGATTTGCTTTTATGTATGGGTTCAATAACCAGTTTCCATTTGCCGTTTAATTTGTTTTGAAAAAACCTGCATAGCTCACCCATTGTCAATCCATGCCGGTGAGGCAAACCTTCGGTGCCAATAAAAGAAGCATAGTCGCTGGTTATCCTTGTGCCCTCTACCTGCCGGCCAGCCGGGTTGGGTTTATCCAAAACAATGATCTTTATATCCAGGTTAAGAACTGTAATTTTTTTCAATAATAACCATGTGGTACTGATATATGTGTAATACCGGCTGCCGGTATCCTGGAGATCAATAATGAGAGTATCGAGTTCACGAAGCTTTTCTTCTGAAGCCGTCAATGAATGATCTGTAGAATTATATAATGAGATCCATTCCACGCCAGGCGCGAGTTGCTGGTACAGCGAAGTATCGTTCAGTTTTACCTGGTCCTGTAATTCGCCAAACAATCCATGTTCAGGTATAAAAACTGTTTTAAGACGTCGCTGCCCTGCCATCCATTGAAACGTATATTTTCTTTCGTCCATGTTCCAACCGGCCTGGTTGCACAACAAGGCAATTGCTTCACTGTTCTTTAATAATTTATGTAAAGCCGGTTTTTTCATTGCTAAAAGCCGGTGGGTTTGAGTTGAAGTCCGGCGCATTCATCCAAACCAAACATAAGGTTCATATTTTGAACCGCTTGTCCACTGGCGCCTTTAACCAGGTTATCTATAGTAGAATGAACCACCAGCTTGCTTCCCGCTTTTTCCAGTTGTAATACAGCTTTATTGGTATTTACCACCTGCTTTAAAAAGATGGAATCTTTGCTTACATGTGTAAATGGATGTCCTTTATAAAAATTTTCAAAAAGGTGGATCAGTTTTTCCAGCGAGTCTTCGCAGTGGACAGTTGAGCTGGCAAATATGCCCCTGGTAAAATCACCTCTCCAGGGAACGAAGTTGAGATCGATATTACTTTTTGGTTGTAATTGTAAAAGTGATTCACCGATCTCACCGAGGTGCTGATGTGTGAGAGTTTTGTAAGCCTGTATATTATTGGCTCGCCAGCTAAAATGTGATGTATGGGTCAGGCTTTGACCTGCACCTGTAGATCCTGTTATACCTGTCGTATAAATTTCATCAAGGAAACCAGCCTTGGCTAATGGTAATAAACCTAACTGAATACAGGTAGCAAAACACCCGGGGTTGGCGATATTATTCGCTGTCCGGATCTGGTCCCTGTTTAATTCCGGCAGACCATAGACAAATTGTCGCTTACCGCTTTTTGAATGTCGTTTCAACCGGAAGTCATTGGCGAGATCGATCACCTTGATTTTTTCAGCGATCTTGTTTTCTGTCAAAAACTTTTTCGACTCGCCATGCCCAAGGCAAAGAAACAATACATCGATCTTATCAGATAGTTTGTCGGTAAACAGCAGGTCGGTATCACCCAACAGATCCTGGTGTACAGCGTGAACAGGTTTGCCAGCATTGCTGCGGCTATGAATAAAGGAAACAGCTACATACGGGTGATGGATCAATAGGCGTATTAATTCACCACCGGTATAACCTGCTCCTCCTATTATGCCTGCTTTTACTGTCATATCTTTTTGGGTATGGTCTGATCTTTTACCTGGTGATAGATCATGGTTTGATTGCCAAATATTTTGCTAAAGCCCCTTACATCTTCACCGCTCCACCCGTTATTCATTTCGCCATATTTGCCAAACTGGCTGCTCATGAGATCATAAGAGGATTCAATACCGATAATGTGAAAACGATAAGGATTTAATTGTATAAATACATCGCCTGTTACATTTCGCTGGGATGTTTCAAGAAAGGCTTCAATGTCCCTCATCACAGGATCGAGAATCTGACCTTCATGCAACCAATTGCCGTAAAATTGTGATAACTGGTCCTTAAGTGTCAATTGCCATTTGGTCAATACATGCTTTTCCAGCGCGTGATGCGCTTTGATAATAACCATGGGTGCGGCCGCTTCAAAACCAACACGTCCTTTAATTCCAATGATGGTATCTCCTACATGGATATCACGGCCAATGCCATAACCACCGGCGATTGATTGCAGGAATTGAATGCAGTCTGACGGATGCTGAAAGGACCTGTCATTCACCTTTTTTAGTTCACCCCTTTCGAAATGCAGTTTCACTTCCTCCGTTCCGGTTTTAGATACCTGTGTAGGCCATGCCGATTCAGGCAACATGCCTTTGGATGACAAGGTTTCCTTACCCCCGACACTGGTTCCCCACAATCCCTTGTTTATGGAATACATTGACTTCTCAAAATTCATTTCCACACCCTTTCCTTTCAGGTATTCAATTTCCTGTTCACGGCTCAACTTCAGATCGCGGATGGGAGTGAGGATCTCCACGCCGGGGATCATTATATTAAATATCATGTCAAATCTCACCTGGTCATTACCTGCCCCTGTGCTGCCATGGGCCACGGCTTCCGCATTCAGTTCAATAACATGATCGGCAATATGCAATGCCTGGCTTAATCTTTCGGCGCTTACACTGAGAGGATACGTATTATTTTTTAAGATATTTCCAAAGATGAGATACTTGATGATACTGTCGTAATAACTTTTTATTGCATTAACGGTTTTGTGTGACTTCACGCCCAGCTTATACGCATGAGTTTCGATATTTTTTAATTCTTCATCGGTAAACCCACCGGTATTTACAATAATGCTGTGAACCTCGTAACCCAGATCTTCAGTGAGATATTTAACACAGTAAGATGTATCTAACCCGCCACTGAAGCCTAAAACAACTTTTTTTGACATCGTATGCGGCGGTTTTAAAAATGGAATAAATGAAATATAGATTTCAAACGGCTTCCGGAGTTGTTGCTGTCCTTGTCTTTTTTCATGAAAGCGCGCAACAACTTCCATTGTTTGAAACGGAGCAATCGTTCAAATCCCTTTACATTTTCTTCGAAGAATTCCTTGGTCTCCTCAGGTTCATAATGGTCCTTCGGATCATATAGCATAGCAGTGCACATGCAATTCTTCCTGTCTTTACTCATGAGGATCTCATAATTGACACAACTCTTACATCCTGCCCAGAAGGCTTCATCCTGTGTCAGCTCCGAATAAGTGACTGGCTCGTAGCCGAGCTCAGAATTTATTTTCATAACGGCCAGGCCGGTAGTTAATCCGAAAATTTTTGCTTCCGGATATTTTTGCCGCGAGAGATTGAATATTTTCTTTTTGATGGATTTCGCTACACCACTCTTCCTGTATTCGGGCGCCACGATGAGACCGGAATTGGCAACGTATTCCCCGTGACTCCAGGTTTCTATATAACAAAATCCTACCCACTTGCCATCAGGAGTAAGGGCAATGACGGCTTTCCCTTCATCAATCTTCTGTTCGATGTATTCCGGTGAACGCTTGGCAATGCCTGTCCCACGGGCCATTGCCGAAGATTCCATTTCATCGGTAATTATTTTTGAATAAATCTTATCAGCCGGTATTGCGACCCTGATAATGATTTGTTGATTGTCCACTTTGAAAATTATTTGAATATGGAACGACCAGTTCTAAAGGGTTTTTCGGGTTGAAGTTCACTGACAGGGGCCTTGGTCAGGGGTTTGTCCTGTCAGAACAAAGGGCGGCGTCGTGGACGTGGAGAAAACGTAAACACATCAAATCCTACGGCATACACACCACTCGTAATGGGTGCATGAAAGGCAAATTGTTTTGTATGTGTCAGAATATTAGTCACGTTATTTGTGTTGAAAATTAACAGGGTACAAATGTATAATAATAATTCATTTAATGTCACAAATTTTTTGTTAACCTAACAGTTGTTTTGATAATGATCCGGTGTAAGGGTTTAATCATAGAAATGTGAAAATTTATATATGTAGCTCCTATCTTTCTGGCTAGGTACAAATAATCACATTATCATGCCAACAATAAAAATATAGCCGGTCTTTTATGAATATTTATCGTTTCATTTTTCCAGGAGCTGATCGTTTTTGTTTTAATCCATTCATTTTTACCCGTAAGATCAACAGCGATACAAAGCCGGGTTGATGGGTTACATGATTTCAATATTACTTCCAGGAGTTGATTGTTGCGGTAAGGGGTTTCAATAAAGATTTGTGTGCAATTCTTTTTGTGCGATTCGTTTTCCAGATCTCTTATACTTTTTATTCTTTGCTGTGCATCGATTGGCAGGTAGCCATTGAACTGAAATTGCTGACCATTCATACCACTTGCCATTAAAGCCAGGAGAATCGAATTAGGTCCTGCCAGAGGTTTTATTTCAATATTCATGTCCTGCGCGGCGGCTATCAGCAACTGACCTGGATCCGCTACACCGGGACTGCCGGCCTCACTGATAATCCCGATCGTTTTACCTTCTTTAATCTTTTGTTTAAAAGTCGTCAGCATTTCTTCTTCCACTTTACCGATACTGAACCATTCATAATTATCGATAACGATCTCTTTCCATATAAGTTTCAGGTATCGCCTGGCCGTCCGTTCATTTTCCACGAAAAATACATCACAGTCTTTTAATGCATCAGCTACGCAGGAAGGAATGGTGTTAATCCCGTTTTCATCCAGCAATGAAGGGACCAGGTAGATCATTGCTTTTTGACCCATCTACTGACTGTTTTTTACTTTGTGAACGCTTAAAGTCGCTGCGACAATAGCATAGGCCGGAGCCAGTATGATCGCAATATGCATGAGATAAAAAAGGATGCCATTTCCAATCGGCAGACCGCGGTGCCGTCCCTGGAACCGGATACTTTGTTGCCTGCTGAATTCGCTTCGGGCGAATGAATAATCGAGCATAGAAAAACCGTAGTAATAACATTCCATCAACAGCGCAATGACCGGCGTTACCCAGCCAATTAAAGGTATCAGGGACATTATGACCAGGCCGGCAAAATATAGTAACTGTAACAGGCAATTACGAAGCGCCATCCGGATACTTCTGCCAGTATCTTCTTTGACTTCTTTCCAATTGAAAGAATGTTCTTTATTTTCAATGATTGCCTCTGTTTTTTCGCTCAGGTAAGCAAATAGTGGCGACCCGATGATGAGTATCAGGTATTTAAAAAGAGAAAAGTAAAACAAAACAAGCACCAGCCGGATCATCATTCCGGCCATCACGAATAAAAAGCTGATCAAGCCGCTTCGTTGTCTTTGAAGCCAGGGCTCAATGCGAAGTTGGTCACTGATCCAGGAAACTGCTTCATCAGCCGATGTCCAGAAAAAATACATGCCCACTATAAATAATAACGTATAGATAATACCCGGAAGTAATATCCACTTCCATAGCTTATGCTGTTGTATAAATTGATTTGCTTCTCTCCAGGATTGAAATGCTATTACTATTTCTTTAAGCAAGACTTAATTTTGAATGAGTAAATATAGATATTAAGAGACAAGAAACAAGAGACAAGAAGCAAGAGATAGATAATTAGTCTGGTGAAATAAACATTAATGACGATGGAGAAACTATCGATTAAATTTTATCAACGCAGCAATGTTCTGCAGATAGCTAAAGATCTTTTGGGTAAAATATTAACTACAAAATGGAAGAATATCATAACGTCGGCGAGGATCGTGGAAACAGAAGCCTATGCAGGCGTGATGGATCGCGCTTCTCACGCTTATGGCGCGCGGCTTACAAAACGCAACGCGATCATGTACGAAAAAGGTGGATTTGCTTATGTATACCTCTGTTACGGAATTCACCATCTCTTTAATGTCGTAACAAATGATCATGGCACTCCTCATGCGATATTAATTCGTGGTGGCGAACCCATGCAGGGAATAAATGAAATGCTGAACCGGACGGGTAAAGAGAAACTGGACCATACATTGACGCGCGGACCGGGTAACCTCTCAAAAGCCCTCGGTATAGATACCATTCACAGTGGATTGTCTCTTATGGATAACCAAATATTTATAGCGGACGACGGATTCAGGTATAAAAAGAAAGAAATAGTGGCATCGCCCCGGATCGGGGTAGACTATGCCGGCGAAGACGCTTTATTACATTACAGGTTTTTTGTAAAAGGGAACCCTTTTGTCAGCGGAAAACCAAGATGAAAGACGATAGCCGGAGGTCAATAGTGAATGGAAAATGCAGTCTTGAATATCGGAAACTATTTGTTTTCGATCATGCGCGTTTCGATATTATCTGAAATGATATCTTCTGTTGCCCGGGTATTAGCGAAAGCTGTATTCATTTTATTCCGGTCAAATTGCTTTTCATTATTTGCCAGCCATACTGTAGCGACTCCATTGCCAATAAAATTGGTGATTGCCCTGGCTTCTGACATAAAGCGATCCACTCCCTGCAACAGGAATACTCCTTCAATTGGAATGGCTTTTATGGTTGATAAAGTAGAGACCAATACTACGAATCCGGCCCCGGTTACCCCGGCCGCTCCCTTTGATGTTAGCATCAGGATGCCGATAATAGAAAGTATTTGCCCAAAACTTAACTGCACATGAAACACCTGTGCCAGGAAAATGATGGACATGGAAAGATAAATAGTAGTTCCATCCAGGTTGAACGAATAGCCAGCCGGGACGACTAAACCGACAACTGGCTTTGAACAGCCCATTCGTTCCAGTTTTTCCATTAACGAAGGCAGGGCGGGCTCCGACGATGAGGTACCAAAAACAATCAGTAATTCTTCCCTCAGATATTTTAAGAATTTGATCAGGCTTACTCTGTACATCCTGAGAATAAGATAGAGTACACCAAAAATAAAAATAGCCATGGTGGTATAGACCGTTCCCATTAACATAGCCAGTGGCTTAAGCGTCTCAATCCCATACTTGCTGATTGTAAAAGCCATACCACCAAATGCACCGATTGGCGCAAACAACATCACTTTGTGCAATGCGATAAATATGTACTTTGATAATTTTTTAAGGAAACTTATAATAGAATCTTTGTTGGTATAATAACTTAAAGCGATGCCAGCAATGATCGCAACAACCAAAACGATAATAGTCGAATTTTTTCGTAACAAGCCAGCTAAACTTCGGTTAGTGTATTGGGAAATATCGCCTTTTGCCGCTGTTGTATCTACTCCACTGCCTGGCTGAATGATTAACGCCACAATTATTCCCACGATAAGGGCAAACGTGGTCACAATTTCAAAATAGATTAGGGCCTTACCGCCTACACGACCAACTTTTTTAAGATCACCCATACTAACAATACCCAATGTAATCGTGAGAAAGATGATCGGGTTGATAAACTGCTTGACAATATTTATAAAACAATCGCCGAGGAATTCACTCAGGCTGGTGCCAAACTTGATCTCCTGGCCCAGAAAAGATGTTCTGACCGGTTTTTGAAGAACAGGATATTTAGCGAATTCCGGCGCAAAATGGCCGACCAGCACCCCGGCAGTAATCGCAATCAAAACCCAGAATGTAAGATTGGTAAAAAGCTTTTTCATTCAATGTGTCAGCGATCTTCGAAATGAATTGTAAAATAACTCAATTGTGTTGGCTGGTAAAATAGAAATAAAAAAGTGCTCCCGCCAGGAGCACTTGTGTTGTATAATGAATTTTGGTTGCTTAAAACTTGGGACAGTTCAGTTTCTTCATATTTGGATCTGTGTATTTCCTGATATAGACCAGCGAAATTTCTACACCCCCTCTTGAATTGGAGGCAGGTTTAAGACTGGAAACATTTACATCATATGAAGCACCAAAATGAAATTCACCGAACTCGAGTCCTACATACGGAATCACTGCATCGTTTAGACGATACCAGGTCCCGAGATAAACATTAGTAGGATTTTCTTCGCTGTTATTTACATTTAAGGAATAAGCAGCACCAGCCATTGTATTGTGGGCTTTTGCCTGCATACTATGATTGGCTGCAAAATGGAAATAATTATAGGTGCCCACGGGCACTTTACCACCAGCCTGGAGGGTTGTTCTTGCATTCAATACAAAATTTCCACCCTGGAAGCTTTCCTTGGGGCGATTGATATGATACATCGAAGCACCTACATAAAAGTTATTATAGCCGTTGGTGGAACCATTATATAGTACACCGGCATTAAGATCAAAATAGCTGATGTTAACCTGTTTATTGGTAAATATTTCACTGGTAATACCGGTGAATCCAAACGGAGTCAACTGGTCCTGGAATTTGAGGTTTGCCGTATTCAATCTCTTGTTGACATAGGTTCCCTGGAAGCCGGCGCCGATCTGGTGATAACCATTTTCATCAAGAGCCTTATGATAGGCCAGTGAAAGACCGAGATAGTTATTTGTGAGAGCACCATCTCCTGCGCGATCTGTAAATCCCATTATCCCGACACCGAACTGATCATATTCAGGGATCTTGTTCTTTAGAATTCCCATATCCAACGAAGCGGTACCGGTAGTATATGCATTACTGATTGATGGCCATTGGTTCCTGTAGTTCATGGCAAAGCGGTATATACCATCAAATTTGCCTGTAAGTGCCGGATTTAAAGTGAGGGGTGATGCGAAAAATTGAGAAAAATTAGGGTCTTGTGCAGTACCCACGGTCGCAAACACCATACAGATAGTAAGGGTAGAAAAGATTTTTTTCATCTCAGCAATTTGTTTTTTCGCCATCAGATAGGAAAATAATCCAAACCAAACATTCATCTAAAACGTGTCATTATTCCGTGAAATTGCCTTGCCAACTGGTTATTTCCCAATGCCTGGACGCGGACCGGTAAAATACAACAAATTTAGGAGCACAGGAAATTTCGTACTAAGTATGAAGACAGGTAACAATGGAGGAAAGCTGCGCTTGGGATAGGAAAATTACATCTGTATTTTTACGCCATAAGCAAGATCACCCGCATCCCCAAGTCCCGGGACAATATAGCCTTTGGCCGTTAATTCATCATCGATATCCCCACACCAGATCGTTACAGATGGGTCTTCCCGCTTAACGTATTCAATGCCAACAGTACAAGCTATGGCGGCCACAATATGGATTTCTTTGGGCCTGCCTTCTGCTTTTAGGAAATGTATGGTTTTCACCAGGGAAGAGCCGGTAGCCAGCATGGGATCTGAAATGATCAGAACCCTGTCTTCTATTTCAGGACAGGAGATATAATCCAGGCTGATCTCAAAACTGCCATCTTTATTGTGTTTGCGATAGGCTGATATAAAAGCGTTATCGGCTTTATCAAAGTAATTCAGAATACCCTGGTGCAGCGGTAAACCGGCCCGCAATATAGTGGCAACTACAGGTTGACTGTCCAGTATTTTACTGGTAGCGGTACCCAAAGGAGTTTCCACTTCAGTTTCTTTAAACGCAAGAACTTTGCTGATCTCATAAGCGGCTACTTCTCCTATTCTTTCAAGATTACGGCGAAACCGCATCCGGTCTCCCTGGATGTTTATATCCCGAAGTTCGCTTATCCAGTTACTGATGAGTGAATGTTGCTGGCTAAGGTTTACAATCATTATGATGGTTTACATTTACAAATCTAATTTAAATTCTGATTCATGGTTTACAGAGTTATCGGTTTAATGAGCGGCAGTTCACTGGACGGATTGGATATTGTATTTGTAGAATTTCACGAGAACGGAGGCAAGTGGTCTTATGAAATAATAAATGCCGATTGTCATCCTTACCCTGAACAATGGATGAACCGGTTAAAAAATGCAACCACCTTAAATGCGATGGAATACCAGTTGCTGCATGCGGAGTATGGTCATTATCTCGGGCAACAGGTAAATTCTTTTATTGAATCGAACGGATTACAGTATAAAGTTGCTTTGATCGCTTCGCACGGACATACCACTTTTCATTTGCCGGCGAGAAAAATGACAGCCCAACTGGGGGACGGTGCCGCCATAGCTTCGGAAACTCATTTACCGGTTGTTACAGATCTACGTTCCCTGGATGTAGCGTTTGGCGGACAGGGAGCACCCATTGTTCCCATAGGAGAAAAACTATTGCTGGGTGACTACGATTATTTTTTAAATATCGGAGGTATTGCCAATATTTCTGCTAATGCGGATCCTTACATTGCATTTGATATTTGTGCTGCCAACCGTGTACTGAACATGCTGGCCAATGATGCGGGAAAAGAATATGATAAAGATGGTGAAATGGCAGCCAGTGGCAATATTCTACCTACGTTGCTGGAAAAGCTGGATCATCTGGACTATTACCGGCAACCATATCCAAAATCGCTGGCGAATGATTTCGGAACGGATATCGTATATCCCATGATAAAAAAGGAAGCCGTCACGATAAATGATGCGCTGGCAACTTATTCCGAACATATCGCTTTGCAGGTAAACTATGCGATATCAATGCTGACGGAAAAAAATTCAAATGCTCAGCAGGAGAAGAATAAAAATTCAAGATTGCTTGCTACAGGCGGTGGAGCTTTGAATCTTTTCCTTGTTGAAAGGCTAAAAAAGTATTTAAGTAAATCAGCCATTGAAGTGGTCGTACCCGATAAAAACCTGGTAAATTATAAAGAAGCTTTGATCATGGCACTAATTGGTGTGCTGCGCTGGAGAGAGGAATACAATATCCTGTATTCTGTTACCGGCGCCAAAAGAGACAGTATTGGCGGCGCATTGTGGGTGGGACAGGAAGCTTAGTTATGCATTTCAGATAAATTGTAGTAATCACCGCGCTGCAGAGAATATAAACAACGATGATATGTTAAGCGATCCCTATCTGGATGTGATCCGGAAAACCAAAAATTTGAATCTGGATGAAACACAGATTGAGAATGCCATCAATTTTTTTTTGAAAAATGGCGGAGATCAGAGTTTTCACCATCTTGTAACTGAAAAGAAAATACCGGAAGAAGAAGCGTGGAAACTGGTTAAAGTAATAAGAAAGGAGTTCAGGGCTACCTATTATTCCGGCGCATTGTATTCCGGAATATTTATGGCTTTATGGTTATTCCTCGCTTATGTTATTTATTCAGCTAACGGATATATAAACTTTATAAGCGGATTTTTCTTTGTTCTGTTCTTATTTTGCTTTTATTTCTTTGTAAGAAAACTGATAAAAGCTTTTTCCATAAAATGAAATTTAGAGTCCCAGCACACTTTTCAATTTTCCATAGCCACCCCGGCTAACCGGCACCTTGGCTCCCGACCTCAGAACGGCAACATGCCCATCCTTTTCATAAGGATCAATCCGAGTAATTTGCTGTACATTGACAATATAGGAACGGTGACCGCGGACAAACTGGTGTTTGTCCAGTACATGCTCAAAATGATTCATGGTCTTGTTTTTCAGAAAATAACCCTCCTGTGTATGGATCTTAACATAATCATCTGCGGCTTCCAGGAAAAAAATGTCATGTGCCGGAATGATCTTGATCTTACTGCCATTCTTAACCACCACGCGTTGACTTTGTGCCGGTGATTGTGATGCTGTTTCCAGGAGCTCCTGCGTTGCCTTTTCTGAATTCACATTTTTATGTTCTTTCCATTTGGTAATGGCCTTATCAAATCGCTCCTGGTCAAAAGGTTTTAACAAATAATCTACCGCGTGTGCTTCAAATGCTTTAATCGCGTATTCATCAAATGCGGTCGTAAAAATTACAGCAGGAGGTTGCTCGATCAATTCGAGCATTTCAAATCCATTGATCTTTGGCATCTGAATATCCAGGAAGATAAGATCAGGCTGGTATTGCTGGATGGCTTTTACTCCTTCAAATCCATCATTACATTCCTCGGACAATTCCAAGTCAGGATAATTCTGAAGATATTCTTTAACGATGGTCCTTGCTAACGGCTCATCATCTATGATTATTACTTTACTCATTGTTATTAGGTATTCTGAAAACTACTACAAATGCGTTATTTGTTTGATTTACTTCCATCAGGTCACTTCTTCCGAAAAGCAGGTATAACCTTCGCTTTACAGATTTTAATCCAAAACCGGTACCTTCTGCCATCTGCATATCCGGATCAAAAGGGTTGACGATCGCCACGACAAGATGATTATCTGAAACGATGGCCCGGAGAGTGATCAATACTTCACCGGTAGTACCATACAATCCGAATTTAATGGCATTTTCCATCAGGGGCTGTATTAACAAAGCGGGTATCTTCCACTTAAGTGTATCTTCTGCAATATCCATCTCTGTTTTAAGCCTGTAGCCAAATCTTACTTTTTCAATTTCAAGGTACAATTTCAAACTTTCCAGCTCCTCGGCCAAGCTGACGAACTGATTTTCTTCTTTTTTAATTGTGCCGCGCAGAAAATCGGACAATTGTTGCACCATTTTTCTAGCCTCCGCCGGTCTTGTTCCTATCAGGGCATTGATCGAATTGAGACTATTAAATAAAAAATGCGGTTGCATCTGTTGCCGCAGTTTAAATAATTCGGCCTCTTTTGCCAGTTTTTCCGCATCGGCTTTTCTGGACTGGTCTTCTTTTTGTTCCGCCCATGTTTGCCATAATACACTGATCATGGTAACACATCCCAACAATAAAAACGCGATGCTAAAACGGATGGGTAGCGAACGATGAAGCATATCATAATAACCTTCATAATAACCTATAGATATACCCAGTAACCACTTTGTCAATATCAACCAGAGCACAGTAAAAAAGATACACCAGGCAAATATATTGATGAGTTGTTCTCTTCTCGGGAGGTAATATCGCAGCGTATTCAGGATCAGCAGGCAGAAAAAGAAAAGAATACCATTGCTGACCAGGCTGTCAAAAATGGCTTCCTGCCACGGCAAAGCCAGCCAGTGAACTACCATGGCATGATCTGCCATTAACACCAGCCAACTGGCCATAAATACGACCTGGAAACGTCTGACCGAAAGAGGCGATGTGGACATAGTCAATTAGGCAAGCTGTAGAAGCTGGTGAGTTTGTGTAAAGAAAATATTCTCCGCTTTCTGGTTCACTGTATAGATATAAGCCTCTGCATTTTCTTTTTCCTCTATCCTTGAGTACAATTCCGCTCCATCAATCAGTTCGCTAAGCCTGTATAATTCGCTTACATTAATAAACTGCCACTGCACTAATTGTTCCTTTCGGTTGAGGAAAGTTTCTTCCTCCTGTTTTCCCACGGATTGCGCTTTGCGAAAAGCATCTTCTTTGTTATTTGCCCCTATCAATCGTAATTGCTCATCAAATTGCGGAACATGATCACCTTCACCGCAAACAATGCGGAAAACAATTTTTGCCAAATACCAGTTCATAATTATCAATTGTTAGTTTAATGTAATGGTTAATGATAGCCGGTAATTAATAACAAACAGCAGGCAGCAATCTGGACAGTTCCTAGTAACTCTTTATATCAATTCCACCGAAGATCACCGTTCCCTTCAGCACTAATGTTTTATCTGGATTTTCACTGACAGCCGGCATTTTTCGCTTATCCTCAATTCCTCCGAAGATGATAACTGCATCTGATTGTATTGACCAGTTGGGAGGGATGATCAGTTTTGTGCCACCAAAAATAGTGGTGAGTTCAATAATGGCTGTCCCGGTAAAATCTGCCTGGGTGAGATCAAGATCAGTCCCTCCAAAAATATTTACCAAATCGCCTCCTCTAAAATTCTTGGAAATAATGTTCTTTTTAGCACCACCGAATATCGACGTGGAATCGACAAAATCCTCATCATTCCATGTCTCCTGCGAACCGATCAAAGTGTCTCCCTGTGAAGCATTTTTTTTTTCCCAATGCTGCCAGCGGCGCCTTGGGCGAACAACGAAAAAGAAACCTACTACGATCAGTGCCAGCGGCCAGATATATTGCCGCATGGAAAAATCGGGATTGATACGGTCAAACAGAAATACACTACCCAGGATCATTAAAATAAACCATGCAGCTCCCCTGAATCCATGTCTCAGACCGATAAAGAAACCAAGGGCTATTAAAAAAGTTGGCCAGCTAAATACCCATGATGGTATACCTACAATGGCAGTTTTTAATAAGGCTGCCAAACCCACCACCATAATGAAAACACCGGTCCATATGCTGCTCTTCCTATGCGATTCCTGGTAATCTTTATTACTCCATCTTTCCTGCATCCATTTTTTCCTGGCTTCCCTCTTTTCCTCCCGCCACCTGCGTCTTTCCTCTTTCCTGCTTTCGAAATCATTCATATTTTCAAATTTTAATCAAATGTAGGAGGGGATTAGTAAAGGGTCAATGATGATTTGGCCATAACGACTGAAATATCGGTGAATGGCAGGATTTGAACGGTGGAATGCATGAGGAAAAGTCGATAGTCAGTAATCGGGAGGCAGTCGTCAGTACTCAGCATCCAGCATCGAGTATCGGGCATCCGACTTCTTTCATTCACTATCAACTTTTATTTACCTTCCGCTTCTAAACTCACTCACATGACTTCAGCTAGGCTAACTGCTTATCTTATATTTTTATCCGTTACTGTTTTTTGCAATGCCCAGGATAAAAAAGATAAAAAATGGGATGTATCCAATCCTGACGGTCCTTATAAAGAAGTTTCCTTTACTACGCATGAAGGTACCTGGATGAATGTAGATCTTTCGCCGGATGGAAAAGAAATTGTATTTGACCTCTTAGGAGATATTTATAGTATGCCGTCATCAGGCGGCGATGCGAAGTTATTGCGTGGCGGTCATGCTTTCGAAGTACAACCGCGGTATAGTCCGGATGGTAAGAAAATATTATTCACTTCAGATGCCGGTGGCGGTGATAATATTTGGGTAATGAACAGTGATGGAAGCAATGCAAGGCAGGTTACCAAAGAAATTTTCCGTTTATTAAACAATGCAGCCTGGTCACCGGACGGGGAATACATTGTGGCGAGGAAACATTTTACGTCTACGCGTTCACTCGGTGCGGGCGAAATGTGGTTGTATCATATTAGTGGTGGCAGTGGACTCCAATTAACGACCAGGAAAAATGACCAGCAGGATGTGAATGAACCGGTGGTATCACCGGACGGGCGGTATGTTTATTTCAGCGAAGACTTGTATCCCGGTGGTTTTTTTCAATACAACAAAGACCCGAATAACCAGATATTCGCTATACGCCGTTTCGATCGTGAAAAAGGAACCGTCGAAACAATTACCGGTGGCCCGGGCGGGGCAGTTCGCCCTGAAATTTCACATAATGGTAAAATACTTTCGTTTATTAAAAGGATAAGAACAAAAACAGTTTTATACCTGCGTAATATAGAAACAGGTGATGAATGGCCCGTCTATGACCAGTTAAGTAAGGACCAGCAGGAAGCCTGGTCTGTGTTTGGTTTGTATACCAGTTATTCCTGGTCACCGGATGATAAACAGATTATCATCTGGAGTAATGGTAAAATATGGAGGATCGATGTGAATGCGGTAAATAAGGCGACAGAAATACCTTTTACCTGTAATGTAAAACAAAAGATATACGATGCCGTACGTTTTCAGCAGGATATTAATCCGACCACGTTTAATGTCAATGTTATCCGGCAGGCCATTACTTCACCGGATGGAAGATGGTGTGTATTCAGCGCAGTCGGTTATTTATGGAAGAAAGAACTGCCATCAGGAAAGCCGCAACGGATAACTGCAGGAACTGATTTTGAATTTGAGCCGTCATTTACTTCCGATGGCAAGACGCTTGTATATACAACATGGAACGATTCCGCGACCGGTGCTTTATGGAAAGTAAACCTGCAGGGTATCGCCAAACCGGTAAAAATCACAACAGCAAAAGGTATTTATCGTATGCCCTCATTTTCGCGGGACGGTAAGTGGATCGTGTTCAGAAAAGAAGATGATGATATTGTATTAGGACCGGCTCATACAGCAAGGCCCGGCATATATATAATGAGTACGGAAGGTAACGATGAAAAGTTTGTAAATGAACGCGGAGACCGCCCTGTGTTCAATGCCACCGGTGACCGCATATATTACCAGTTAGGCGGTGGAATGAACCGGACCTTTGCCAGCAGCCGGTTAGATGGAGAGGATGAGCATATACATTTTAAAAGTACTTACGGGAGCCAGTTCATCGTTTCACCGGATGAAAAATGGATATCTTTTGTCGATCTCTGGGAAGTATATGTGGCGGCTTTCCCAAAAACGGGTAAGACGATCGACCTCGGAAGTGGTACTAAGGATTTCCCGGTAAAAATTGTTTCTAAAGATGCCGGTATCAGTCTTCATTGGTCAGCTGATAGTAAGCAACTGCACTATACGTTGGGCAATCAATATTATTCTATCAACCTGGATGAAAGATTTGATTTTATTGCCAATAAGCCCGATTCATTATTTAAGGTACCGGAAAAAGGAATTGATATCGGTTTGACTGTCGCAGCCGATAAACCTGCAGGGTCCATTGCTTTTACCCATGCGCGTATTATAACTATGAAAGGCGAGGAGGTGATTGAAAATGGAACGATTTTAATTGAAGGAAACCTGATCAGCAAGGTCGGAAAAGAGATAGTCATTCCTTCTTCCGCCAGGCAAATTGATTGCAGTGACAAAACAATATTGCCCGGTTTTATTGATGCGCATGCACACGGGGGTCATTTCCGCACGGGCATTACACCGCAAAAACATTGGCCTTACTATGCTAACCTTGCTTTTGGAGTGACTACCATGCACGATCCGTCCGCCAACAGTGAAATGGTATTTGGGCAAAGTGAACTGATAAAAGGCGGCCTGATGGTAGGGCCGAGAGTTTTTTCAACGGGTACTGTATTGTATGGAGCTGATGGGGATTTTAAAGCCGTCGTCAATTCGATTGACGATGCAAGAAGTGCTTTACGAAGAACCAAGGCCTATGGTGCTTTCTCAGTAAAAAGTTACAATCAGCCGAGAAGAGAGCAACGACAAATGATCATACAGGCTGCCAGGGAATTAAATATGGAAGTAGTTCCTGAAGGCGGTTCTTTCTTTTATCATAATGTCAGTATGATATTGGACGGGCATACAACGATTGAGCACAATATGCCGGTGGCACCTTTGTTAAATGATGTCATTCAATTATGGAAAAACTCGAAAACAGCCTATACTCCTACATTAATTGTTTGTTATGATGCCGTCAGCGGTGAATACTACTGGTATCAACACAGTAATGTTTGGGAAAATGAGAAATTGTTGCGGTTTACACCTCGATCTGTCATTGATACGAGAAGCCGCCACCGCACCATGTTGCCGGAAGAAGAATATGAAAACGGTCATATACTTGTTTCTAAAAGTGTAAAAAAATTAATGGATGCAGGGGTAACAGTTAATATGGGAGCACATGGTCAGTTACAGGGTCTTGGAGCTCATTGGGAAATATGGATGCTTCAGCAGGGAGGAATGTCAAACTACGAAGCGTTAAAAGCGGCAACGATCAATCCGGCAACAAGCCTGGGACTGGACAAATGGATCGGGTCACTGGAAGAAGGTAAACTGGCCGATCTTATTATTATGGATAAAAACCCGCTGGAGAATATCCGTAACACGGAAAGTATTCGCTATACCATGGTCAATGGGAGGCTTTATGATGCAACGCAATTAAACGAAATTGGTAATTATAATAAACCAAGAACAAAATTTTATTGGGAACTAACCAGGAACGTAGGTAATTTTTCCTGGCATGATGTTACACAGGAAGATGGAGATGATTGCGGAATGCAGTAGAGAAGAAGAGAAACAGAAAGAGAAAGAACGAGAAACGGAAAGAGAAATAGAGTACGGATTGTATGGAATTTTCTAATCTATTGGACTGCCATTTAACTAGGACATAGATGAAGCCCATGCCAGTTTATACTGATCGTTTTTACCCTTGACACAGGTAAAGAGGAAACGGGTAATAAAGGGCATGTTTATGATTTCGTTATTGTCTTTAAATGAAACCGTACCGCTCGTAAATGTTTCTGTTGATGAGGTTTCAAGAGCTTTGAGATGTATCGGCATTCTTGCCTTTCCAAATCCTATATCATAGCGCCGCCCGGCAAGTTTTTCGACCAGGTCTTCCAACAGATCCGGTTGATCAAATGTTGTGCTGATGTGTAAAGCTTTTTTCATAACATTTAATTTAAAATCAAAGCCTGTTTTCATTTTCACCTTTCATCTTGTCACGGTTGCTTTAATCTTATATATAGGATGCGGAAAGACGCCGGAAGATTACAAAAGGATTGTGAAAACTTTCCTAATTGCTACCGGCTTATGATAAAGAGCAGATCCAGGCGACTTTATAATCTTCTATTTCCTGGCGGGTGCAGAGAACTATGAACCGGGAAGTGACCGGGTGACCGATCCGTCTGAGAGAACCGGAATTTTCTACACTCAAAAAGAACTCAACGATACCGTTGACCGGTAATTCGGCTGCACAGCATTCAATATCCTTATGTGTTTGTGCGAAGTTGCCCATTCCGGCAAGCTTATTATTCGGAATAAGTTTAGGTGGCAGGTTATTCTTTACAAATAATTCAATCTGGCTTTCGTGGAATCCTGTCTTCGTTTCTACTGACGCGATGTTGGGTGATTTTTTCATGTCTTTAATTTTAAATCTTCGATTGTATAATCATCTCCGGTAGTAGAAAGCCAAACAGAATGCCAAAAATTATTTGAGGAAATAAATCATTTGAATTGTTCAATTCAGGATTTCTTCAGAATCGGTTTATGAAAATAAATGCTCTAATAGATTAGGAAACGTCCATGTAATTAGCATATGATACCTGCCGGTAAATGAGAGAGCCCGGCTCCATCACTTTTTTACACGATAACAAACATTAAATGGGTAGGTATTTCAGAAGGTACACCGCAAGTTTATTCGTTGCTGGTATGTGTAAATCAACATTAATGCCATAAACATTTTTTGAATTTTAGATTTCCCGGTACTTATAATAACCGTCAGACTATCAGGTGTAAACGCTGTACACGTGGGGTGTGGAATTTTCGCAGCTAGGGTACATACAGCTTAATAAAATGAGATGAAAATTGTGGATGGAATGTTACACTTGACTTATTTCACAAACTTAAAAGCATCACCGTCAAATAATCCCTGATCACTCAATTTCAGGTGCGGGATTACGAGAAGTGCCATAAAAGAAAGTGTCATAAAAGGCGAAGCAAGTGTACATCCTGCCGCTTTTGCTGCAGTATCGATCATTGAATATTGTTGTGCCACATGATACCCATCTTCATTACTCATTAACCCCGCAACCGGTAACGGCACTACGAGTTGCGTATCTTCATTTACGCAACTGACTCCACCCTTATTATCAATTAACATATTTACGGCTTCACAAATGCTTTCATCATCTGCACCTACCGCAACGATATTATGACTGTCATGGGCTACAGATGATGCAATGGCACCCCGTTGAAGTCCAAAGTTTCTGATAAACGCTTTTGCCACCGGCCCATCATTATAACGGTTTACCACAACAATCTTTAAAATATCGGATTGGGTATCGCTGATTATTGAGTTTTTTTGCAGTGTCGGCTTTAGATATAGTTTGTTCGTGATTAATTGTCCATCCAGGGCCTCAATGACCGGTATTTCCGTTTCCCCTTTCCAGGCTACTTCAAAATCGGCTGCCTGTTTCCGGCGGCATGAAAAGTTGTTGATTATTTTGGATGTCCGTGCCTGGATTTTTGACTCTCCATTTTCAGCAACCAGCAATCCATTGATGTAAGTTTTGGCCACTTCAAAAGATCTCAGATCTTTTACAACAATAAAATCAGCTGCATCTCCTTCTTTTATTAAACCAACATCCAGTTTGTAATGAAGAACTGGATTAATACATGCAGCTTTTAATACTTTAAACAAATCAATTCCCTTATTAACCGCCCTTGCACAAAGCTGGTTGATATGACCCAGCACCAGGCTATCCGGGTGTTTATCATCACTGCAAAACATCATCTGGTTCGGATAATCGTCTAAAAGATCTATCAGGGCTTCAAAATTCTTGGCGGCACTTCCTTCCCGGATGATTATTTTCATGCCGTTTTGCAATTTGTCCAATGCTTCTTCTTTTGTAAAACACTCATGATCGGTAGTAATGCCGGCAGCAATATATTGTTTAGCCAGTTCGCCTCTTAATCCCGGTGCATGTCCATCTACCGGCTTCATCAGTTTATGTGCCGCCCGGATTTTTTTCATGACTTCCTTGTCCTCCTGGAGCACCCCGGGAAAATTCATCATTTCGCTGAGATACTTTATCTCATCTCTTCTAAGTAGCTTTTCGACATCATCCGCATCGAGGTTGGCACCTGCAGTTTCGAAAACAGTTGCCGGCACACAACTTGGCGCACCGAAGTTGAATTTGAAAGGAACGGTTTTACCATTATCGATCATAAATTCAACTCCCTCCATTCCGCAAACATTGGCTATCTCGTGGGGATCACTGACAGAAGCTACTGTACCATGCACAACAGCCAGCCTGGCAAATTCAGAGGGTACAAGCATAGAGCTTTCAATATGCACATGGCTATCAATAAAACCCGGAAGAATATAACCCTGAACTACCGCATCCTCTCCCTGTTTTTTTACCGAAATAATTTTGCCGGCTGACACGGTAAGCTCGACGGGATATATTGCCTGGTTGTTTATATCAACCAGGTTACCGGTTATCGAGAATGAAGACATTAGTATCTGTTTTGGCTGCCAAAGGTAAATCAATGATCTAAGTCAAATAGTAACCAGTATGGGCGGAATTTAACATGAATAACTGCCGACTTACCAGCTAAAAAAAGGAATTTTGCAGGCAATACCCCAAACCGGGCTGCGTTTAAGAAAGGCGTCATTGAAACCGGTTAAAAAGACTTACCTTTCTGCTGTTAAAAATTGACGCTCAATCAGAATTACTGGAAATTTTCTTGAAACCGACTTTGAAAACCCATTTATCTTATTAAAGCCGAAAGCAATATGTCCAGGGTAACCTTCAACAACAAAAACAACGTTTTCTACACTTCTCTTAAAAGCGATGTAGAAAATTATTTTACCAGTAATAATATTAAAAAGACAGGGAACTGGAAATTATACAGTAAAGCGTTGATATTGGTTCCTTCCGCCATCGCTATTTATATTATTTTGCTTACCCTTTCATTACCCGCATTACCGGCTATCCTGTTGTCCTCTTTACTTGGTTTAATTATGGCCAGTATCGGGTTTAACATGATGCATGACGCGTGTCATGGAAGCTATTCGAGCAAAAAATGGGTGAATGAAATCGTAGGTTATTCGTTGAATGCACTAGGGGGTAATGCATTTATCTGGAAATTTAAACACAATATCATTCATCACACTTATACCAATGTGGATGGTGTAGATGATGACATTGCCAAAAGTCCATTAATGCGTCATTGCTCTTCCCAGAAATGGGTACCCGCTCATCGTTTCCAGCATATCTATGTAGTACTTGTCTATGCTATTTCTTCGTTTGCCTGGGTATTTATTATGGATTTCAACAAATACTTTAAACAAAAGATCTATACTACACCGCTGCAGAAGATGAGTACGAAGGAACATGTAATTTTCTGGGTGAGCAAGGTATTGTATCTCGTGTTTTATATTGCCATCCCGGTGTTAGCGGTTGGTTGGGGTCCGTGGGCTATTGGTTTTGCCTGCATGCATATAACAATGGGATTGGCCCTGGCATTGGTATTCCAGTTGGCACATGTGGTAGAACATGTCGAGTTCGAAGCAGCGCATGGGATGGATCATAAATTGATCGAGAACGAATGGGCCATACACCAGGTAAAAACGACGGCGAATTTCGCTCCCAAGAATTTCTTCGTTAACTGGTATGTCGGCGGTCTGAATTACCAGATAGAACATCATTTGTTTGCCCGTGTCAGTCATGTTCACTACCCGGCAATCAGCCAGATCGTTCAACAACATTGCAAAGAGTTTAATTTGCCTTATACATCTTTCCGGACAATGAGTGGTTCTTTAGCTTCACATTTCAAAATGATGAAACAACTTGGTCGGAAACCTGTAATTATGGCTAATGTACCTGTAGGTGTATAGTTAATTTATTACTTTCGCAATTTTATCTCATACGAAAATTTCTGAACAAAAGGAGATTCAGCAGGTTCTGGTTTGGCTATTATTCCTCCATTCACAACAGCCTGGTTTAATATTTCTCCCTTTAACCTTTCATCATCCTGGAAGAGGAACTCGGTTCCAAATGGCTGATATCCTTCTGCATTAACATGTACATGTATATGTGCCGGCAAATCGCTTTGCGGGTAACCTGATGGCTTTACTGTATGTAATTCAAATTTCCCGTTTTTATCCGTTTTGACATAGCCAAACAAACGGGCATGACGGTAGTCACCTTCATTCATCAAAACATGCGGTGCATCTGCCGCATACCAACCTCGATAATCAGTTTGATACAGGTATACGATTGCTCCCGGTACCGGGTTGCCGTTTCTGTCCCGAACGGTTACTGTTATCTTTATTTTCTTACCGGGTTCCTCATTTTCAGCTATACTAAGTATATCAGCAGAGCTGAATTTTTTGATCATTTCCCTGAAACTTATCAACGGATGAAGCGATAGATAAGTTTTATCTGTAAGTATAGTTGAAACGGGCGCGTGGTTTTGTAATTTCAAATTCGCCTGCTTTAATAAGGTGGCGCTATCCGTTTGTGCAACTGCGGTGCCGCCCATACAAACGGATATTAGCAAAGCAGAAAAAAGTAGTTTCATACCGGTGTTTTTACTTAGTCCAATCTACATAGCCTGAATCATAAGATGTTTTGTTATTTGATCAGCGGAAGAAAAACCATTATCAACTGTAGCTTTAACTATTTGTTTCAACCCGTTAACCGGTGAATAACAACAAGCCTGTTTTTCCCGGAATATTTTTACGCTCCTCTTCATACATGAACAATCAGAGACAAATATTTCAGACTACGTCACGTTTCAGGTGGCATACGTTCCGTTGGGCCGGCCGTTTATTCCTTTTCTTTTTCCTGCTGATGATCCCCGTTTTCTGGATTGCCATAGCAAATGGATATAAGCCGCTGCTTCCGGGTTTGTTTGATTCGTATAAAAAGATTGACAACCGCGTGCAGGTAAAAGGGTTTTCACAAAAAGACAATAAAAAATACCTGGGTTTTAATGAATTCCTTAAATGTCACCAGGCAAAGAAAAAAATAAATACTTCAAGGATAAGAGCTGCTTTTTATGTGGATTGGGATCCCCAGGCAATGTTCTCTCTTCAAAATCACATTGAGCAATTGAATATGGTTATGCCCGAGTGGTTTTTTTTGGATCCCAGGGGTGGCGATACGATTGTTACGCAGATCGATAATGATGCTTACCAGTTGATGAAAGCTCAGCCCGGATTAAAGGTGATCCCCATGCTGAGTAATGTAAATCTGGACAAGCACGATGGCGATTTTGATGGCAGGCTTTTAAATGCCATATTAACTGATCCGATAAAACGTAACAACCTGATCAGTGACATTCTTCAAAAACTTCACAAATACAATCTCCAGGGAATTAATATCGACTTTGAGGAATTGCAGGATAAAAGCGTGGATGCTATGCATGTTTTTCAAAAGGAATTGTGTGAGCGCTTGCATAAAGAATCAAAACTGGTAACGCAGGATATTACAGCCGGCAACGAAGATTTTCACATAGCTGATTTGAACAAGTACAACGATTACCTTTTCCTGATGGCATACGATCAGCACTATTCTACCAGTGAGCCGGGTGCTGTTTGTGACCAGCGGTGGGTGGAAAAACAACTTGATGAAATTGCTGCCGGAATTCCGGAAGATAAAATTGTTTTATGCCTGGCAGCTTACGGCTATGACTGGCCGGACGGTGCGGAGGGAAAAACAGTAACCTATCAACAGGCGTTATCGGAAGCAAAAGAGTATAATTCTGTTATTGACTTTGACAACGATTCATACAACTGCAAATTTGAGTATGATGATAACAGCGGTCTTCATCACTATGTATCTTTCGTAGATGCGGGAGGCACTTTCAATACCATACGATTTGCTGATGAATACGGGACAGCGGGAGTGGCTTTATGGAGACTGGGATCTGAAGATGAACGCATGTGGACCTTTTATGGTCGTGACCTGGACAATACAGCCATGGCGGGCGGATCTTTCGATTTCTCACAACTTAGTACGATCGATATCACAAATGAAAAACCGGATTATGAAGGTTATGGGGAAGTCTTGAATCTTGTCAATGAACCCCAAAAAGGTATCATTAATATCGAAAGGAATAACCGGGAAAATGTGATTGCGGAGGAAGAGTACAAAAGTTTACCTACCCGGTATGTAATAAAACGATACGGAGAGGTACAGGTCAAAGCGCAACAAAAAGATGGGAAAGATAGTGTAGTGGAAAATCGCGTGATTTTGACTTTTGACGATGGCCCTGACCCTGATTATACACCGCGTATTCTTAAAATACTGGATACCGAGAAAATACCCGCATCTTTTTTCGTGGTGGGAATAAATGCACAGGCTCATCTTCCCATTTTAAAAGATATCTATAATAAAGGTTATGAAATAGGCAATCATTCTTTTACCCATCCGAATATGGCGGAGATCAGTACCAGCCGCGCTGAAGCTGAAACGGAAGCAACCAGGTTAGTGATAGAAGCCGCCACCGGAAGAAGCACGGTATTATTCCGGGCCCCTTATAATGCTGATGCTGAACCGACAAAAGCAGTCGAACTGAAACCCGTAGCGAGAGGCAAGCAAAACAGTTATTATACAGTAGGCGAAAGTATTGATCCCGAGGACTGGGATAGCGAGCATGGTGTGAATGCAGACAGTATTTACAACCGAGTGGTGAGGCAGTATGAAAAAGATTCTTCCAAGGGTATCATATTATTGCATGATGCAGGCGGTAACCGGGAAGCTACTGTGCAGGCATTACCCAGGATCATACACTATTTTAAAAACAAAGGTGTTCATTTTACTTCCGTAGCGGACCTGCTGGGTTTATCCAAAGACGCGATCATGCCACCAGTTCATAACAGGCTGGTTAAACAATTGGGATGGGCCCAGCTTTTCCTGTACTGGTTTGAAAAACTTTTGTATAGTGCATTCTGGGTAGCGATAATACTCGGGTTGGCCCGGATGGTCTTCATGGGAGTGCTGGCAGCGATACAATATCACCGGTCGAAGAAAGATACATTAGTATTGACAGGATTTGTCCCGGGAAAGGTCAGCATTATTGTGCCGGCATATAATGAAGAAGTCAATGCTGTAAATACCATCAATAATCTTCTTCACCAGGATTATCCTGATTATGAGATCATATTTGTCAATGATGGTTCCACCGATGCAACATATGATATAGTGAAGAATGCATTTTTGAACCATGAAAAAGTTAAAGTTTATAATAAAATAAATGGCGGTAAAGCATCTGCATTGAATTTCGGTATCAGGGTAGCTGGGGGGAAATACATTGTTTGTATCGATGCCGATACGCAGCTAAAGCCCGACGCGATACGGCACATGATGCATTGTTTCCATGATAAAAAAGTAGGAGCGGTAGCGGGAAATGTAAAAGTGGGCAATGAGAGAAATATTCTTACCAAATGGCAGTCAATTGAGTATACCACAGCCCAGAATTTCGACCGTCGGGCATTTGATTATCTCAACTGTATCACCGTTGTACCGGGAGCGATTGGCGCTTTCAGCAAAGCGGCATTGGAATCGGCTGGCGGATTTACCACGGATACACTCGCTGAGGATTGTGATTTGACGATACGAATTCTCCGTTGCGGATACAGGATACGCAACTGTTCAAAAGCCATTGCTGTAACTGAGTCCCCGGAAACCATGAGGCAGTTTATGAAACAGCGCTTTCGGTGGAGTTATGGTGTAATGCAGAGTTTTTGGAAAAATAAAGAGGCTTGTTTTAATCCAAAATATAAAGCGTTGGGCATGGTTGCACTTCCCAATATACTTTTATTTCAGATCATTATGCCAATCCTGGCACCTATTGCTGACCTGTTATTCTTTTTCAGTATTGCCTGGAACTGGCATGACCCTGTCAGCTTGAACCAGATCCTGTTTTATTACGGGTTATTTCTTTTTGTAGATATAGCTGTATCGCTGGTAGCGTTTAGTTTTGAAAAAGAAAGGTTATCAAAATTGATCTGGCTGATACCACAACGATTCGTTTACCGTCAATTAATGTATGTAATCTTATTTCGATCTATCAGCAAAGCAATAAAAGGAGAAGGGCAGGGTTGGGGCGTTCTACAAAGAACAGGCAATGCTCAATTCGCCAACGCTACCCTGAGTTTCTATCAAAACCCCGAAGAAAAAACTATAGTCAACTATTAGCAGAAGTATCGTGTTTTGGTTGTGTTCATGCGACAGTCCCGATTAATGGCGGGACTGATTTTTTAAAGATTTAAAGAGTTTTAAATTAGCGGCTTAGCCTTGCCAGGCGTGGATTTCAGCGACATTCTACGTGCCACAATTTCCTGCTAAACCCTGTATTAATCCTATGTGAATAAGCCTTCTTTGGCATGACTAATGCCATTATATTGTACTACCAAAAACTGTGTCTTATGAAATTAACCATTGCAGTGAACCTGGTACTTATTTTAGTTTATTATTTTATACTGGCATTCTTTTTTCTGCCATTTTAAACCAGGTATCTACTCATAATTCATCGGAAAGACCGGGTCGTCTTTCCTTAGTCCTTTCCAGCGATTGGAGGTGACGCCACTCCTCGATTTTTTTATGATCCCCGCTCATTAAAACATCGGGAACTTTCCATCCGCGGAAATCCTCTGGTCTTGTATATACCGGCGGAGCCAGCAAATTATCCTGGAATGAATCAAACAAGGCCGATGTTTCATCATTTAATACTCCCGGTAGCAGTCTTCCAATTGTATCTACCAGCACTGCGGCCGCCAATTCACCCCCACTTAGTACATAATCACCAATCGAAATTTCCCGGGTTACAAAATGTTCTCTTATCCTTTCATCTATGCCCTTATAATGACCGCAAATCAGGAGGATCTTTTCTTTCAGTGAGAGCATATTGGCTACTTTCTGGTCAAGCATTTCGCCATCAGGCGTCAAATAGATAATCTCATCATACTGGTGGCGTTTTGACAATTCTTCAATTGCTTTTGTCAGTGGTTCGCACATCATAACCATACCCGCGCCGCCGCCATATTGATAATCATCTACCTGGCCATATTCATTGACAGCCCATTGCCGCAGATTATGTACCTGCACTTCAAGCAATTGTTTTTCCTGGGCCCTTTTCATGATACTATGCTCAAATGGGCTCTTCAATAATTCAGGTAAAACTGTGATAATGTCTATTCTCATGATTACAAAGATAGAAATAGATGTTTCTTGCCTTCGATCAATTTGACTTAGCGGTAATTTAATGTCTTTTTAATTAAATTCTACCCACGAAATGTATGACAGCTATGCTACCTTTATCAAAATAAATAAATGCAGGATATACCTATTTTGATTGTGGAGGATGAGAAAAAGATCGCTGATGCCTTAAAGCAGGGACTTTCCGAAAACTCATTTAAAACTGAGGTGGCTTATGACGGGGAAACCGGCTGGAAAATTTTTCAAAGTAAACCGTTTGAACTGGTATTACTTGACATAAATCTTCCGGGAATGAATGGATACGAGTTATGCAAAGCCATACGCGCTTCGAATAATGCTGTTCCTGTCATGATGCTTACCGCAATGAATTCCGTAGAAGATAAGATCGAAGGATTTGATGCAGGAGCCGATGATTATGTGATCAAGCCATTTGATTTCCGTGAATTACTGGTGAGGATAAGAGCCTTGCTAAAAAGAATTCACAGGACGGTTGTTGCCGGGACCTTGTTGCAGGCAGGTGATCTGCAAATGAACCTTGACAGCAAAGAAGTGACTAGGGGTGGGAAGCTGATACCCCTCACAGCAAAAGAATTCCAATTGCTTGAATATCTCCTTCGCAATAAAAATAAAGTAGTCTCACGTTCCGATATAGCACTTCATGTGTGGGATATAGATTTTGATACAAAGACCAACGTAATAGATGTTTACGTAAATTACCTCCGGAAAAAAATTGATAAGGGCTTTGACCATCCCATAATTCATACCCAGGTCGGGATGGGCTATATTCTCAAAGATAAAAGCTGATGAAGCTTACTTCAAAGATCAACCTGCTTTTCACTAGTATCGTTACCTGCATTCTGCTGGTGATGGCTATTATTGTCTATAATATCACACGACAGAAAATAGAAAGTGATTTTCACCAGCGAATTCAGGGTAGGGGCCGTAATTCAGCCAATCTGTACATCACATTTAAAGACGATACAACCAGCCTCATGAAAACACTGGGCGCTTCATTACCTGGTACCCTGGTCAATAAGAACATAGACATTTATAATAATGAAAACAAGCTCGTTTACGAGTTTCATGATAACACAACTACTCCTTTTTATCCTGATTCAGGATTGCTGCAAAGAGCCCGGGACGAGGGGGAATTTTTTTACAGTCATAAGGAAAAAGACGTATTCCTTTATCACTACTCTAAAGAGACAGAATTTACTGTTGTTGTCGCTGCTGAAGATATTACCGGAAGTGAGTATCTCAGAAACCTGGAAAAGATCTTTTTCATTTATCTGCCAGTGGCTATTTTAGCTACCCTGGTTGCCGGTTATTTATTTTCCCGGAGATTGGTTAAGCCGATCAAGGAGACTATTACCGACGTAAACCTGATCACTTCACAAAACCTTTCTCACCGGTTATCGACTGGAAAAAGCCGGGATGAGCTCGAAGACCTGAACATTACTTTCAATGACCTGTTGAATCGCCTGGAGGAATCATTTTCCATACAGAAAAGATTTATTGCAAACGCTTCACATGAACTATCCACGCCACTGACATCCGTTTCCAGCCAGGTAGAAGTCGCGCTCTTACAGGAAAGGAGCAGTGATGAATACCGACGGGTATTATTATCTGTGCTGGAAGATGTAAAAGGATTGCACCAGCTAACCCGGAACTTATTGGAGATTGCCAAGGCCGGAACTCAGGGAGATATTGAACTGGACAATGTTCGTATTGATGAGATCATCATTAAGACACACAGCGAGGTGATGAAACAAAATCCGTCTTTTCATATTGAACTGGAGATACCGGACCTGCCGGAAAACGAAAATGAATGTATCGTATTTGGAAGTCCGCATTTGTTGCAAATAGCTTTCAAGAACCTGATGGAGAATGGTTGTAAGTACTCTCCCGACAAAAGAGTGAAAGTAAGTTTTGTCTTCACTGAAAAGAATGTTGAACTCATTTTTGTCAACAAAGCCGATATGATCTCAGCCGAAGAAATAAGCCGGTTGTTTGAACCATTTTATCGTCGTTCGAATGCTATAAAAGAAGAGGGCTTTGGTCTTGGCCTGACGATCGTCCGACGTATTATCGGTCTTCACAAGGGTGATATTACAGTACGTACCGATGCAGGAAAAGGCATTATTGTCTTCAATATTAAACTGCCGGTACTGGGAAATTCATAACACTTAGTCTTCATCCATAAAGTCGTCCAATTCCCTTCTTTCTTTTTTCGTAGGTCGTCCGATTTTACTTTGCCGTTTGCCGGTATGAAAGCTCGCGGCCTGGTATTGGAGACGTTCAATTTCCTCAGCCGGTGTAATGTCTATGTAATATTTAATAGCCTCTTCATATTTCACGCGGTTATGCAATAATGCCGCTACTTTTATTCTCCATCGTTTGGCTTCTGTCTTTACTTCGTATTCATCATTAATGTTTACCTGTTTGGACGGTTTAGCCTGAGAACCGCTGAATTTCACTTTCCCGGTATCACAGGCAACTGCTGCTAATGTTCTTGTCTTGAAAAGACGGATAGCCCAGAGATATTTGTCGAGACGTAATTTTTCTTTGCCTGCCATTATTTCTCTGCAAAAAACTTATGGAAATAAGGGATCGTTTCGATTCCCTTGTAATAGTTTTCAATATTATATTTCTCATTAGGCGAATGAAGGTTGTCATTGTCCAGTCCAAAACCCATAAAAATGATCTTTATTCCCAATTCTTTTTCCAGGATAGAACAGATAGGGATGCTTCCGCCACCCCGGACAGGAATAGGTGTCTTGCCAAATGTGGTTTCAACAGCTTTGGAAGCAGCCTTGTATCCCTTACTGTCAATCGGTGTCATATAAGGCTCTCCTCCATGGTGTTCAAATGCGTTGACCGTGACGGAAGGAGGAGCAATTTTTTTGAAATATGCCAGGAGCAGTTCGGTCATTTTAGGCGAAGATTGATTCGGCACCAGTCGCGCAGAAATCTTGGCCGTGGCTTTGGATGGCAATACCGTTTTAGCTCCTTCACCCTGGTAGCCACCCCATATGCCATTTAATTCCAGGGTTGGGCGGATCCCGGTCCTTTCATAAGTGGTATATCCTTTTTCGCCCCAAAGTTCTTTAACACCCAGTTCGTCTTTATACTCCTTTTCATCATATGGAGCTTTGTTGATCAATGTCCTTTCCTCGGCGCTGGCTACAACAACATCATCATAAAATCCAGGAATCGTGATATGGTTGTTTTCATCGTGACAGGAAGCGATCATTTTAGCCAGGATAGTGATCGGGTTTGCAACCGCGCCACCATAGGTACCACTATGCAGATCGCGTTTGGCGCCTGTTACTTCCACCTCGATGTAACTAAGACCTCTTACCCCTGTGTCCAGTGAAGGGTTTTCCATACTGAGCATGGAACTGTCACTGATTAAAATAACATCTGCTTTCAACAATGATTTGTTCGCTGCAACAAACTTTCCCAAATTGGGTGAGCCTACTTCTTCTTCACCTTCTATCAGGAACTTTATATTCGTGGTCATACTTTTCGTCTTCACCAAAGTCTCTAATGCTTTTACATGCATATAGAATTGTCCTTTGTCATCTGCCGATCCTCTTGCATATATTTTCCCATCTTTAATAACCGGGTTAAACGGACCACTATGCCAGAGCTCCAGGGGTTCAACGGGTTGCACATCATAATGCCCATACACTAATACTGTGGGTTTGGAACTATCAATTATTTTTTCTCCGAACACAACCGGATGACCATCGGTTGGCATCACTTCTGCTTTATCACAACCGGCATCCAACAGGCTTTTTTTTACGGCTTCCGCGCATTTTTCCATGTCCGTCTTGTGCTCACTCTTTGCACTGACAGAAGGTATCCGAAGTAATTCAAGCATTTCATTTAAAAAACGTTCCTTGTTCTTTTCCTGGTAATCTTTCCATTCTTTCATATACGGGAATTTTTAATTAACAATCGGGGCGTAAAGGTAAGCTTATCAGTTTACAGTTGTCCGTGGATAAGAGTCAGAAGAACCTGATAGAATATCTTTCTTTACCATGATGTTGCAGACAGAACAGTTAATCAGCGGATTTTTTCCTGTTATGTCGTGTCGTATTACGATTACTGCCTTCTTCCAATTTTGATGTCACTGCTTTAATAACCGCTTTACTGCCAAAACGATCTTTAATATCGTCCACTGCTTTATATAAATTCAGTTTTTCAACGTTGTTATCAAACAAACTCATCTGCATAGTGAAAGGGATCATATGGCTAAACCGCACACCTAACAAACGAACGGGTCTTCCCGCCTGGTAAGATTTAGTAAACAGGTCTTTTACCTTTGCAATTAACACATCATCCAATGCTGTGTAATCAACCGTTTCCTGTCTTGAAGTGGTTTCAAAATCAGAATACCGGATCTTTACTGTTATACAACCCGTCAGTTTTTCATCTTCCCGCAACGAATAAGCTGTCTTTTCAGTCAACCGGACCAACTCGCTATGTAAAAAGGCTACATCCTTATAATCTTTGTCAAATGTGTTCTCATGACTCATGCTTTTTTGTTCCCAGTCGGTTGTGATCTCTGTGGTGCCGACACCCTGTGCTTTATGCCACAGTGATTCACCCCATTTGCCCGCATATCTTTCCATTAATTCGATCGGAGTTTTGGCAATATCTTCAATCTTATAAATGCCGAAATTCTTAAGCTGCTGTTCTGTTTGTTTGCCTACTCCATTTATTTTTTCGATGCCAAGAGGCCATAGAAACTCTTTTTCCCTTCCATGCGGTACTTCAAGGAATCCATTGGGCTTGGCTTCATTGGTTGCCATTTTACTGATAAAACGGGCGGAAGATAGACCCCCTGAAATGGGAAGGCCGGTTTCTTTTTTTATAAAGTCTCTAAGCTCCCTGGCATATTTGCTCGCACCAAAGAATTTATCCATCCCCGTGAAATCAATATAAAATTCATCAATCGATGCTTTTTCAAACAAAGGGACCTTAGCCGCTATGATCTCGGTTACCCAACGGGAATATTTACTATAATCAGCGCGGCTGCTACTGGTTACTATGGCATGAGGACAAAGCTGTAACGCCTTTTTCATCGGCATGGCAGAATGAATTCCGAATTTCCGGGCCTCATAACTGCAGGCCGCTACGACTCCTCTTTCGTAACCTCCCACCAGCACCGGTTTCCCTTTTAATGATGGATTATTCAGAATTTCCACCGAAACAAAGAAAGAGTCCAGGTCAAAATGACCAATATGTTTTAGTTGGCTGTCCACGAGCTGCAAATTTACTGGTTTATCATCCTACGTATTGTGAAATTCAGACTAATGAATTGTTTCAATGGTTCGGGAAATCAGCTACCATAGTATATTTGGGTAAAAGGTGTTCGGTGGAAAAAGAATTGCTGCAAAAATTTATATCGCCCGTGCAAACACTGTCTGCCGATGAATGGTCGGCATTTTCTTCTATATGGCAAACTTTCGAATGCAAAAGAAAAACGATATTGACAACAGTCGGGGAAACTGAACGCCATTTATATTTCGTGCTGGAAGGGGTACAACGGGCATTCTATATTGGTGATGATAGCCAGGAAGCGACGGTCGTTTTTACATACCCGCCCTCTTTTTCGGGTGTCGCGGATTCGTTTCTTACACAGACACCTTCCCTCTATTATCTTGAAACGTTGACCGCCAGCAAATTTATACGGACCACTTACCAGCAGGTAGATCAATTAATGAATGAATTCCCCGGTATCCAGAAATTAATTTTGAAGATCACTGCGTTCGCACTTAAAGGTGTGCTTGCCAGGCAAATCGAATTGCAGTGTTTTACCGCCGAAGAAAAATTCAGGACCTTACTAAAGCGCAGCCCCCATTTGCTTCAGCTAGTCCCACATAAATACCTGGCTTCCTATCTCGGAATAGATCCCACAAACTTCAGTAAACTGATGGGATCCGTCAGAATTTAACCGCGTCATAGACTAAAATCTTGGCATTTGCCAAGATTTTCGGGATGCGTGACCTATAGTTTTGTTGAAAACTTAAAAGTCATGAAGATTAAATCCAAAGAACTGTTAGAACAGTTACAGGCAGATGTCCGGCAAATGATTCTGACGACCGCCTATTTAAAAACTGAAGATACCCGTGCATTAATTATGCAACCCGGGGCTGGTAAATGGAGTGTGGCACAAGTCTTCGAGCATTTGAATAGTTATGGACGGTATTATTTACCCGCCATTGAAAAAAGTTTAACGCAAAGTATAAAACCTGCGGCGGAATGGTTTGTGGCAGGTTGGTTGGGTGATTATTTTACCCGGATCATGCAACCAGGAAAAAACGGTACGATCACTAAAAAGATGAATGCACCCAAAAATCATCGACCGGCATTCGTGTTTGACATGGAAGCAGTGACCGATACTTTCCTCCAACAGCAACATATATTATTGGATTTGCTTGAAGAGGCAAAAGGGAAAGATATCGGAACTATCCGTACGCCTGTTTCTATTTCACGTTTTATCAGGTTAAAAACCGGTGACACGTTTCGATTTTTAATCGCCCATCAGCAACGGCATTTTATTCAGATCAGCAATACCCTGAAACAAAATAAAAAGAACCGGGATCATTCCCATGACGAAAAACAGCACATGGCAAAGGGAGCCGCTGCATGATGTATGATGCTGAATGATTATTTTAGCCTATGCAATTGGAATGGCTAAAAACAGGCATTGGCCCGCTGAAAGATATCCTCACATTTTTAAGTAAGGAAGGGAAGACAAACGATGTATTAAAGAAACAGGTTTTGCGGGAATTGCGAAACAATCTCAATATCTTTCATAATGCCTACCTGAACGAAGTATCTCCGGATATCATGATCGAAATGCTGAGTAATACAGCCATCAGCGAAGCCATGAAAAGTAATTTCAAGTTTAAAAAATTAAAAGCTGGCTCTATTGAACCTTATCATGTAGTAGAGGACAGAAATAAGAAATATATTGGCTGGGATGCCGCGAAACTGGTGGATAAAATTGATGAGAAGATTGAAGAGCTGAAAGATATAAAAAAAATGAACAAAGGCAGCGTGAACAATGCAAAGAACAATATATCGTTGATGCTGAGCAATCTTTATTACCGGATGAAATTACTCGCGGATTTTATTAAAGGACCGAAGTGAAGAAAGTCGATAGTTGATGGAGTCCTATAGAAGTGGATGCTGGATGGAGAGAGAAGTCGATAGTCGATAGAGTCCTATAGAATGGATGCTGGATTGAGAGAAGTCGACAGTCGATAGTCGATAGTTGATGGAGTCCTATAGAAGTGGATGCTGGATTGAGAGAAGTCGATAGTCGATGGTATATATTGGATGGTGGATTTCCATTAGCGATTACCGACAACTAGCAACGGACAACGGACAACGGACAACTGATTTACTGGTAAATTTCAAGCAATCCTTCCGGCAATTCCACGATTACTTTTTTATTGGCATGGTCAATCTTTCGTAATGAACTTTCATTAAGCGGTATCAGGGCTTCTTTTCCGTTGATCTCCAGGCGGCAAAGCAGTTGATGTGGTTGTTCTATAACTTCAAGAATTTCACCCAGGCTTTCTTTTTCATTATAAATAACATATCCTAATAAAGCTGCGGGTGCAGATTTCGCCGCGAATTTTTTGAAATCAGTTTCAGGCAACCAGGTTTCCTTTTGAATAAGTTTAATGGCGTCTTCCCTGGTATCGATTCCTTCTAACTTAATATATGTCTCTTCGCCGTTTTTGATTTTTGCAGACTCTATGAACCACGGAATGAATGAGTCTTTTTTTTCTTCGATAAAAACAGCCTGTAATCCTTTAAGCGAAGTTTTTTTGCCAAATGAATGCTTTAGTAAAAGCTCACCTTTCAGGCCATGAACAGATATAAATTTTCCTATTTTAAAATATTCAGTCAAGTATCTGTTGATTAAGAAAAATGTTGCTGAATTGTTCGTTCAAAAATTAATAAAAAGGCGATCCGCCAGTCAGCGGATCGCCTTAGAGAACTTTCAGGATGCAGATTTGTCCGCCGTAACGGAACATTTATCCTTCATTACCGCCGCCCTCGGCCTTCTTCTCAGGTCTGCGACCTGGCATCGGGCGTCTGGCTCTTTTTTGGCGATAAGCATCTTCCTGGCGTTTTTTCACTTGGGCGTCATGTTCTGCGCTCCATTTGGTGAATTTTTCCATCGCTGTTGCATCATCAAACAAACCCAGCTTCACACCGCGAAGCAGGTGTTTCAAATAAAGCACTCCCTTAAAGCTGAGGATACGGCGAACCGTATCTGTCGGCGTGGCACCTTTACTGAGCCACTCCAATGCTTTCTGACGATCCAGCTGAATAGTAGCCGGAACGGTCAGTGGATTGTAAGTACCTAATTTTTGAATGAATTTCCCGTCGCGGGGGCTGCGGGCATCGGCAACTACGATGAAGTAGAAGGGTCTTTTCTTAGACCCATGACGTTGCAGTCGGATTTTTGCTGCCATCTTAAATAGACATTTAAAGGCGATTAAACAATTGTTGTTAATACCCGGTTGATACCGGAAAAGCGAAGATAAGCAGGGATAGGGGAAATAACAAATTAGGCGATAGTCGAAAGTCTATAGTCAATATTGACATGTACAGATCACTGGATTCCAGATAGTGGATGCTGGAATATTGTGTAAAATGAATAGTTGAATTTAAAAGCATCGCCTATTGATCAGAAACCGGGACTACCGACTCCAGACTATTGACTATCTCTTCATTCCCGGCATCATTTTGCCAAACATGCCCATTTTATTCATGCCTTTCATCATATCTCTCATTTGCTCAAATTGCTTCATAAAGGCATTTACTTCACTGATATCCTTACCTGAACCCAAAGCGATCCGTTTGCGACGATTGCCATTTATAAGATCAGGGTTATTTCTTTCTTCCGGGGTCATGGAATTGATCATGGCTTCTATTCCTTTGAAAGAATCTTCATTTACATCCAGGTCTTTTATTTTATTGCCGACACCGGGGATCATGCCAAGAAGGTCTTTCATGTTCCCCATTTTTTTGATCTGCTCCAGTTGTGCTTTAAAATCTGCGAAATCAAATTTGTTTTTACGGATCTTGCCTTCGAGCTTTTTCGCCTGTTCTTCGTCAAATTGTTCCTGGGCTTTTTCGACTAATGTCGTTATGTCACCCATTCCCAGGATCCGTTGTGCCATTCGTTCAGGATAAAATACATCGAGTGTATCCATCTTTTCGCCACTACTCACGAATTTGATGGGCTTTTGAACCGTATATTTAATAGAAAGAGCGGCGCCTCCTCTTGTATCACCATCCAGTTTGGTCAATACAACACCGCTAAAATCCAAACGATCATTAAATGCTTTGGCTGTATTTACCGCATCCTGGCCAGTCATGCTGTCCACCACAAATAAAATCTCCTGCGGTTTTACAGCATTCCGGATATCAGCGACCTCATTCATCATTGCCTCATCGATCGCCAGCCGTCCCGCGGTATCTATTATTACGACATTCCGGTTTTTGCTTTTGGCTTCTTTGATCGCATTCTGCGCAATGGATACCGCATCCTTACTTTCTTCTTCCACATATACATCCACTCCAATCTGTTCGCCCAGTATTCTTAATTGCTCCATCGCAGCAGGACGATATATGTCCGCTGCTACCAGGAGGGGAGAAAGAGCCTTTTTCGTTTTAAGATAATTAGCCAGTTTACCGCTGAACGTAGTTTTACCACTACCCTGTAATCCTGCTATTAAAATAACGGCCGGATTCCCTTTTGCATTAAAGGAAGCTTCCTGTCCGCCCATCAATTCGCTCAATTCATCTTTTACAATCTTGATCATCAACTGGCTTGGACTGATAGCATTGATCACCTTTTCGCCAATGGCTTTATCTTTTACTTTATCCGTAAACTCTTTGGCAATCTTATAGTTGACATCCGCATCCACGAGGGCGCGGCGGATTTCCTTGACCGTCGAAACGATATTGAGCTCAGTGATACGGCTCTGTCCCTTTAGTCCCTTAAAAGCGGTTTCCAGTTTTTCCTGTAAGTTGTTAAACATGATCTCGGCTTAATAAGTTATAGATCGATTTCACGGATTCTTTGCCGTATTATTAATTCTTTTGAAAGTAAATTTTAAACGACAAAATTAAGAAGAAGAGCAATTTCAACTTTAAATACCCGGAGATAATTTGATTTCAGGAAAACCGGGCCCAAAATAACCATGTCCTTGAGTCGCACATCTATAACCTTTCCGGTGACTTCAAAATTCCAGATCGCGTACACCATAAAAGTAAAATGTGACCTCAGGGGCCACATTTTAAAAAGCTTGCAATTATAAAAAGAGGTGTAATAATTTATCTTATATGCAATCTGTTTTTTTAATCAAAAAATCTGTGGTTTTATGCGCCTAAGTAGGTTCTTAAAAGTTTACAACGATTGGTAGCCCTTAATTTGGTAATGGCTTTGTCTTTGATCTGCCGGACTCTTTCCCGTGTCAGATTAAACCTTTCGCCGATATCTTCCAGGCTCATTGGGTGATCAACTCCGATACCAAAGAAATAGCAGATGACTTCTTTTTGTCTTTCTGTAAGGGTCTTAAGTGAACGGTCAATCTCTGTTTTCAAAGATTCTTTATGATCAAGTTCGCCGTCTGTTCTATCTGCATTTGGGTTTTCAAGAACATCCAGCAATGTATTATCTTCTCCTTCCGCTAAAGGCGTATCCATACTTACGTGTCGTGCGGAGATTCCTAAGGTGGCTGAAACTTCTTCCAGGTCCATCTGTAAAACCTCTGCCAGCTCTTCCGCTGATGGTTCTCTTTCAAATTCCTGTTCTAACTGCGAGTATGCTTTTTGAATGCGATTGGTAAGACCTACCTTATTTAAAGGAAGGCGAACAATACGGGACTGCTCGGCTAATGCCTGCAAAATGCTCTGGCGGATCCACCATACAGCATATGAAATAAATTTGAAACCACGGGTTTCATCAAAACGCTGAGCGGCTTTGATAAGACCAAGATTGCCTTCATTAATGAGATCGGGAAGTGATAAGCCCTGGTTTTGATACTGTTTGGCAACAGATACCACAAAACGAAGATTAGCTTTAGTTAAACGGTCTAAAGCTCGTTGGTCACCTTGCTTAATTAGTGTGGCTAATTTGACTTCTTCTTCAGGAGTGATCAGCTCTACTTTACCAATTTCCTGGAGATACTTTTCCAGGCTTTGAGATTCACGATTCGTAATTGACTTCGTGATCTTCAATTGTCTCATACTCATAGGTAGTAGGTTAAACGGGTTATTTAAAGGGTTTAAGAATTAAGTTTTGGTTGGGTTAGCCCTTAAAAAGTACCCAGCACGGAATCGGTTTTCATCAGAATTTGTTGGACTTCAAGGCAATTTAGAGGATTTATCTAATATTTGCCAAAAAAACTTTACTTTTCTTTAACGCATTTGTACAAATTTTATTTTGTCAGTCATTTAAAGGTGAAAATTGATTGAAATCATGGGAAAAAAATATTTTGGGGCAATCATTATTTAATTATTATTGCAGCTTTCAGAGGGTTTTTAATAAAAGAGAATGAGCAAACAATTATACACGTTGGAGTTTCCGGTTCGGTGTTCACCTTCAATTTTATACGAATTTTTATCAACTCCGGCTGGTTTGGGGGAATGGTTCGCAGATAAGGTAGATGAAAGGGACAGCATTTTTTATTTTGGCTGGAACGGTTCTTTTGATAAAGCAGAAGTGCTCGAAAAAGAGCTCGATAAATTTATCCGTTTCAAATGGCAGTCAGCGCCAAAAGATGAATATTTTGAATTTCGTATCGAAAAATCAGAGATAACCAACCAGACAATTCTGGTCGTTAAGGATTTCGCTGAAAAAAAAGAGATCAAAGATCAAAGCCTTCTATGGGATCACCAGGTGAAAGAACTTTTTCACCGTTTGGGCAATTAATTCAATCATTCAGCCATAGTAGTAATTGACGAAAGGATATAAATAAATTATCTCCTGTATCATTCCATTGCTTCAAAGAAAATCTTCTTGCCAGTTTGATAAATGACTTGTCACTAATTGTTTTATTGAAATATTTTTCATCGATATCATGTAAAGGCAAATAATTTCCATCTTCAAAATGATGCTCCCATAAGTCATCTCCTGTACCGATAAAATAATCTTCCTTCAAAAGTGAGAATGCTGCAGCTATCTTTTTTTCATAATTTTTTTTATAGGTTCCGGTTAAATGCAGTGTAATGCTGAAAAAGTGACCCCACCAGAACAGGCTGCGAATCGCGAAATGATCTTCTTTTCCAAAATACCTTGGGTGATCAAGCACCAGCCAGGGAAGTCCTTTATAATTTTCACCCCTGGATATTTTAGGAGGTATTGCAGCTACTTCAGCCGGTAACAGGGTTGAATAATTTTTTAAGAATTCCTGTTGTTGTAACTGCACTGTTTCCAGGATAAGTTTTACTTTTTGCAAAATCTGATTCTTTGTTAAAATCCAATCCGCATTTACCACTAACCCGGCTTCCTTTTCCGAAAGCGTTATTTTTGCTTTATCCATAATTAAAGATAAGTGATCAAAAAGTTAGATAAGCTCATTCTTAAGGCGTTCATTGGCCCTTTTGCGGCTACTTTTTTTATCACTCTATTCGTGCTGCTTATGCAGTTTTTCTGGTTATGGGTGGATGATTTTGTGGGTAAGGGTCTTAGCATGGGAATTATTTTCAAATTTATATGGTATCAAAGTGCCGTATTGGTAATGCTGGCGCTTCCATTAGCTATTCTTCTTTCTTCTTTAATGACATTTGGTAACCTCGGTGAAAGTTTTGAATTGGTAGCCATTAAGTCTTCAGGGATTTCGCTGTTACGCTTTATGCGGCCATTGTTTTTCGTTGCAATCGTTTTATCCGGCGTTGCTTTTTTGTTTTCCAATTATATTATCCCCGTGGCCAATCTTAAATCAAGAACCTTGCTGACGAACATTGTCAATTCGCAGCCGGCATTTGATCTGCAGGAAGGAGTTTTTTATGATAAGATCACCGGCTTCGCTATTAAAGTTGGGAAAAAAGAACCAAATGATACGGTGATCCGTGATATTATTGTTTATGAACAAAGTAATGCACCGCAGGATAATTTTATCATTGCCAAAAGCGGCGTGATGCGGGTATCGGACAATAAACGATTTCTTGAGTTTTACCTGCGAGATGGATGGCGTTATGAAGAAAGAGGTGATAAATATGGCGGCCCGCGTACTGATTATATCCGTATTGGATTTAAGGAATATAAAAAACAATTTGACCTGAGCGACCTTGGCTTCAGATCATTAACCAATGACAGCGCCAACAAGAACAACGAAAAAATGCTAAGCATGCGGCAGTTGAATAGAGCGATCGATTCATTTGAAAAAGAAAATAAACAGCTTTACAATGAAGCACAGAAAAATACTTATTCAGTACTTCCCTTTATTCAATTGTTCGATACGGCAAAGAACCTGCAATTTCCGGTCGATACGAGCGCACTTATCAAGACCGCTAAAAATTTTGAAGAATTATTGCCGGATTCTGTAAGACAGGCGGCGCATGACGGCTCAATAGGCATCATTAATCAGCTTAAAAGTAACGTGGAAACGAACCAGATCAATATGAATGACCGGGAAAAAAGACTCAGAAAACATAAAATAGAGTGGCATCACAAGATCGTTCTTTCCCTTGCGTGTCTCGTATTGTTTTTAATTGGTGCCCCGCTGGGATCTATTATACGTAAAGGCGGGCTGGGCACACCCCTGATATTTGCGATCGCCTTTTTCATGATTTTTTACTTTTCAACAACGGTGGGTGAAAAGCTGGCTAATGAAGATACGTTGAGTCCATTCAGCGGAATGTGGCTGGCTACTTTTATTCTTCTCCCCGTGGGTGTTTTTCTTACGTATAAAGCGATGCGGGATTCCCAGTTATTTAATAAAGAATGGTATCGCCGCATCATACGGATCATAGTGGCCTTTGTCAGACATCCGTTCAGGAAGTCCAATATGAGTTAACTTTACTGCCTTCAATTCAATTATATGGAAAATAATAAATCATCACGAAGATCATTTTTGACAACCTCTGCAAAAGCTACCCTCGCCGTTACAGCCGGCATTGCGGCCAGTGGCCAGATGATGAAATCATGGGGAGCAGGCAATCCTTTAACTGGTTTTGCTTTTAATACCGGATTTAAACAGGACCCTTTGCCTTATGCATATAATGCCCTTGACAAGGCCATCGATGCCACAACAATGGAAATTCATTATACCAAACATGCGGCAGCTTATGCAACCAATTTACAGGATGCAGCCAAAGCAGAAGGAGTTGATATCAGCAAGCCTTTGGAAGATGTACTTGGAAAGATTTCAAAGTATACTCCCAAAATGAGGAATAACGGTGGTGGACATTATAACCATGAACTTTTCTGGAAATCTATGTCACCTGCCAGCACAGAAAAACCGGCTGGTAAACTATTATCTGCCATCGAATCCAGCTTCAATTCATTTGACAATTTTAAAACGCAATTCGGGGATGCAGGCAAGAATCGTTTTGGCAGTGGCTGGGCCTGGTTATTTCTCGACGGTGACAAAAAACTCAGGATCGGTTCCACACCTAACCAGGATAATCCTTTAATGGACATCAGTGAGATCAAAGGGTTTCCCGTTTTAGGGCTTGATGTTTGGGAACATGCGTATTATCTGCGTTATCAGAATAAACGGGCTGATTATATTGCCGCCTGGTGGAAAGTGGTGAATTGGGATTTTGTACAAAGCAGGTATGAAGGAGCCATATGATTCGTACGGCAAATGCCCGCTTATAATGAGTAAATTGCCGCCTCTTGGAAACATCGGCTCAAAATTTAAAGATTCAGAAATGGGTGGCGGGCATCTCAATACTGCTGCTGGTTGTAAAATTCATTGCCTATTATTTTACTCATTCGGTCGCTATCCTTACCGATGCACTTGAAAGCATAGTAAATGTGGCCGCTGGTTTTATCGGATTGTATAGTCTGTATGTTTCAGCCAAGCCAAAGGATAAGGACCATCCTTATGGTCATGGCAAAGCTGAATTTCTTTCGGCTGCTGTAGAAGGCACTTTGGTAGGTGTCGCAGGAACGCTGATCTTATATAAGGCTATTCAGCAATTGCTCCACCCTGTTGAATTGACAGAAATAGATATGGGGATATGGCTGGTCAGTTCAACCGCTGTAGTAAATTTTATCATTGGATATTATTGTGTACGAACAGGAAAGAAAAATAGTTCGCTGGCATTGGAATCGAGCGGAAGACACCTGCAAAGTGATACTTATTCCACGCTCGGTATTGTAGCCGGACTGGTGCTGTTATTTTTTACAGGATATCATTGGATCGATAGTGCAATTGCAATTCTGTTCGGGTTGTTCATTGTATTTACTGGGTATAAGATCATCCGGCGATCGATCGCGGGTATTATGGATGAAGCGGATGAAAAGCTGCTGGCCCGGATGGTGGAACTATTAAATAATACCCGACGTGAAAATTGGGTCGATCTTCATAATTTACGTGTGATAAAGTACGGAAGTGTGCTGCATCTGGATTGTCATTTAACGGTACCCTGGTACCTGAATGTCAACGAAGCGCATGAGGAGGTTGAAGCACTGGCCCGGACGGTGAAGAGAGAATTCGGTGAATCACTGGAAATGTTTGTTCATTCAGATGGATGTATGCCTTTTCAATGCCCTATTTGTGACAAGAAAAATTGCCCGGTACGGCAACATCATTTTGTAAAGGAAGTACGCTGGACAGTTGAAAATATTTTAAAAGATAAAAAGCACAGGTATGAAGACCTCAACAAAGTGGAAGCATGATGGTGTTTTTGAAAGTCAGCAGGAGGGAAGTGGTCACGGCATTACCATAGACACGGACAGAAACCTGGGACCGGGTCCAAAATCCCTGCTTTTATCAGCATTAGCGGGTTGTTCCGCAATTGATATTGTAGAGATACTGAATAAGCAGCGGGTAGAATTTTCTGACTTTACGATAGAAGTGGAATCTGAAACAACAACAGAACACCCAAAGGTTTTTAAGGATATCTTCGTCATATATACCATCAGCACCGACCCATCCAATGAGAATAAAGTAAAAAAAGCGATCGATCTTTCCCTGGAAAAATATTGCGGCGTATCGGCTATGCTCAAAAAAAATTCCACCATTCATTATAAATTACAATTGATAAAATAAAATGCTTTCGAAAAAATCGCAATATGCATTTAAGGCTCTCGCTTACCTCACAGAGAAATTCAATAAGGGACCTGTTCTTATTTCAGAGATCTCAGTAAAGAAAAAAGTCCCGCTCAAGTTCCTTGAAAATATATTACTGGAACTGAAAAAGGCGGGTATTCTTGAAAGTAAAAAAGGAAAAGGCGGGGGTTATTATCTAAAAAAGGACCCGGCCGATGTGAAAGTGGTAACGATCGTACGTTTAGTTAACGGTCCGGTTGCCATGTTACCTTGTGTAAGCCTCAATTTTTATAAACGATGTGATAATTGTGATGAGACAAGTTGTGGTCTTCATGATATTATGATACAACTGCGGGATGCGTCCCTGGCTGTACTGGAAAACAAGACCCTTATTGATCTTTGTAAAATGGACCCAAAATAGTCCACAAACTTGGTGGGATAATCGTTTTACCTTATTTTCGTAACCTCAAAAATCACTGTATATGGCACTACGTCTTGGGGATGTTGCTCCCAATTTTAAAGCACAGACAACAGCGGGTGAAATAGATTTTTATGAATATCTCGGCAATGGCTGGGGCATTTTATTTTCTCATCCGGCTGATTATACTCCTGTATGTACAACCGAGTTAGGGAAAACCGCTTTACTGAAAGATGAATTTGCAAAAAGGAATGTAAAAGTATTAGCGGTTAGCGTGGATCCTATGGATAAACATGAAGGATGGGTGAAAGATATCAATGAAACGCAAAATGCTACGGTAAATTTCCCATTGATTGCTGACCCTGAAAGAAAGGTGGCTGAGTTATATGATATGATTCATCCGAATGCTTCGGCAACTGCTACTGTCAGATCACTGTTTGTGATCGGTCCTGATAAAGTGGTTAAGCTGATGATTACCTATCCCGCTTCTACCGGGAGAAATTTTGTTGAAGTATTGCGGGTGGTGGATTCGCTGCAATTGACGGCTAACTATAGTGTAGCGACTCCCGCGGACTGGAAAACCGGTGAAGATGTTATCGTGGTCACCGCCGTGACTACTGAAGACGCGGTTAAAAAATTCCCGAAAGGGGTTAAAATAGTTAAACCTTATTTGCGGTATACACCGCAACCTAATTTGTGATGCTGAGCCCGGAGCAGATAAAAAAAATAGAGAGTAATTCGGTAACGGAAGCGATACGGTTAGTGACTGAATGGTTCCCGCATGAAGTTGTTTTTTCTTCTTCTCTTGGACAGGAAGACCAGGTGTTAACGGATATAATTTTTAAAAATAACCTGCCAGTAAAAATTTTTACAATTGATACAGGCAGGTTATTTAATGAAAGCTATGAATTGCTTGAACGGACAATGGCCCGCTATGAAAAGCCGGTATATGTTTATTTTCCCGAAGCAGAAGATGTAGAAACATTTGTCGCCAAAAGGGGTGTCAATAGTTTTTATGAATCTGTGGAAAACAGGAAAGAATGTTGCCATATCCGGAAAGTAAAGCCATTAAACAGGGCATTGAAAGGCGCTAAAGTCTGGATAACAGGACTACGGGCAGAACAATCAGGAAACAGGCAGCATATGCCGATGATTGAATGGATAGAGGATAAACAATTATACAAGTTCAATCCACTGATAAACTGGTCATTTGATTTGATGATGGATTACATCAATAAGAATAATGTGCCTTATAATTTTATGCATGATAAGGGATTTATCAGCATTGGGTGTGCACCCTGTACGAGGGCGGTCGAACCTGGTGAAGATGCGAGAGCAGGCCGGTGGTGGTGGGAAACATCACAGAAGGAATGTGGTTTGCATTCAACTGTAATAAATACCAAATAGAATTTTTGACAGAATAATTGTTCAGGAAGCCGACAAACATAGAGATCATGAGCCAGTATCATTTGAATTATTTAGAGCAATTAGAATCGGAAAGTATTCATATTTTCCGCGAGATCGCGGCGCAGTTTGAAAAGCCGGCCCTGTTATTTAGCGGCGGAAAGGATTCCATCACTATGGTTCACCTGGCTAAAAAGGCTTTCTTACCAGGGAAGATCCCATTTCCACTGATGCATATTGATACCGGCCACAACTTTCCTGAAGCGCTTGCTTTTCGTGACTGGCTGGTAAAGGAAGTAAAGGCAACACTGATTGTAAGAAAAGTGGAAGACACAATAAAGCAAAGAAATCTTACAGAGCCCAAAGGAAAATTCGCGAGCCGTAACTGGCTACAGACTTATACACTCCTCGATGCCATCGATGAGTTTAAACTGGATTGCTGTATAGGCGGGGGAAGAAGGGATGAGGAAAAGGCAAGAGCCAAAGAAAGGATCTTTTCTATCCGCGATGAATTCGGTCAATGGAACCCAAAGCTGCAGAGACCTGAATTATGGAATATTTATAACGGCAAAATTCATAAAGGTGAAAATGTAAGAGTATTCCCGATCAGTAACTGGACAGAGCTGGATGTGTGGAATTATATCCGGAAGGAAAGAATTGATCTTCCATCTATTTATTTCTCACATGAAAGGGATATAATAGAACATGAAGGTCAGCTCATCGCTGTATCGGGATTTATACGTGTCGATGAAACGGATGTTGTTTTAAAAAAGAAGGTGCGGTACCGTACAGTGGGAGATATGACCTGCACAGCCGCTGTAGAATCCAATGCTAATACATTGGATGAAGTAATTAATGAAATCACTTCTACGAGGATAAGTGAAAGAGGAGAAACCAGGATTGATGACAAAGTAACGGAAGCAGCGATGGAAGACAGGAAGAAGAATGGGTATTTCTAAAAGAGACGGAAAGTCCGGGAAGACGGAAAGTCGGGAAGACGGAAAGGATGTTTAGATTTTAGAATTTTCTTCCGGAATTGCGGACTTTCGGACTAAATAAATTAATATGGATTTATTACGATTTATAACCGCCGGCAGTGTGGATGATGGTAAAAGCACTTTGATCGGGCGTTTGCTGTACGACAGTAAAAATATCCTGATCGATCAGCTTGAGGCGCTGGAAAAATCATCAAAGAACAGGAACGACGGATCTGTGGATCTCGCTTTGCTGACGGATGGATTGAGGGCGGAAAGAGAACAGGGAATCACCATTGATGTGGCTTATCGGTATTTCTCCACTCCTAAAAGAAAATTCATTATCGCCGATGCGCCGGGTCACGTTCAGTATACCCGCAATATGATCACGGGTGCCAGCAATGCTAATCTTATTATTATCCTGATTGATGCAAGACAGGGGGTAGTTGAGCAAACCCGCCGTCATTCAATTATTGCTTCTCTCTTAAAAATCCCCCATGTTGTAGTGGCCATCAATAAAATGGACCTGGTTGAATATTCACAGGATGTGTTTAATAATATCGTTATCGAATATTCGGAGGTAGCCAGACAACTGGGTTTGGCAGATGTCACTTATATTCCGATCAGCGCTTTGAATGGAGATAACATTGTGGATCGTTCAGAAAATATTACCTGGTATGATGGGCCGCCGTTACTGGAATTTTTGGAAGAAATAAAAATCGATCATGACATAAACCTGGATATAGCCAGGTTCCAGGTACAATTTGTCATCCGGCCTCAAACGGAAGACTTGCATGATTACCGGGGATATGCAGGGAAAGTTATAAGTGGTATTTATAAAAAAGGAGATAAAGTAAAGATCCTTCCCCAGGATATTGAAACAACGATCAGTAAATTGGAGATTGGCGGTCATGAAGCAGAAGAAGTTTTTGCCCCGCAATCTGTCGTCATACAGTTAAACGATGATGTCGATATCAGTCGTGGTGATTCTATTGTAAAAACGGATGATCTACCCCGAATCAACAATGAGCTGGAAGTGTTGTTATGCTGGATGGATGATAAACCCCTGCAACCAGGAAATAAATATTTATTACAACATAACAGTCGGTTGGTACGTTCAGTTGTACGTAATGTTGAATACAAGCTTGACGTGAATACACTTCAGCAACAATCCACCGATGGAAATATAAAATTAAATGAAGTGGTGAAAGCAACTATTAAAATTGCTTCGTCGTTAGTATATGACCCTTTTACCAAACTCGGTGCTAACGGCAGCGCCGTCCTGATTGATGAAACAAGTAACAGTACTGTAGCAGCAGTCCTGATCCAATCGTGAAAATGGAATGATGAAGCGTGAATGATATTGTATTATCCCATCTTCATATTTCTTGCGATCACTTATCTTTTGCAGCAAAGATTCAGGACGAATAAGCCAAACCAAAATGTCGCAGAAAAACCCATATAGGAAAGGATTTGTCATAATTGCCGGTGCTGGTCCGGGTGACCCGGAGCTCATCACTTTAAAGCTTAAGAAAAGGCTGGCCGAAGCCCAGGTTATTATTTGTGACCGCCTGGTTAATCCTTCTATTATCACCGATCATGCAACGCCTGATGCCGAGGTAATTTTTGCCGGCAAACAGGGATATAATGATGCGTCACTGCCTCAGGAACAGGTAACCGCTCAAATCATCAAGCATGCTAACGCAGGCAAAATAGTATTGCGGCTTAAAGGCGGTGATGTAGCATTTTTCAGTAATGTCCTGGATGAGTTACTGGCTTTACAGGAAAATAATATTGGTTTTGAAATTATACCGGGTGTTACAGCAGCGTCAGGTGCTTCAGCTTATGCGGCCATTCCGCTAACAGCAAGAGGCTATTCGCAAGGGGTACAATTCATTGCTTTTAATCCTAATAATGATCTAAGCCCCGAGCAATGGTTGACTATTTCATCTACCGATGATACGCTGGTTTTTTATATGGCATCAAAGAATTTGATAACACTGGCTAAAACCCTGATCCGCTATTCCAAAAACCCGGCAACTAGCATGGCGGTTATTGAACAGGCAACAACCGTTCATCAAAGTATTTCCATCACAACATTAAAAACCTGTGCCGAAGACTTCGCTGACAAGAAATTCAGCTCTCCTTCTCTAATTATTATCGGGGATGTCGTTAAACTTCATAAGCAATTCAACTGGTTTGAGCCGAAAGAAGAAGGTACAGTCTTCCGCGAGTTAAGACCCTGATTGACCATAATTTTTCAGGATTAATGACCATGATTTTTGGGATTAATGAGATCATTTAATCATAAAATTACAGTTCAGACAATTTACAATACAGTCCCTTTTACCGGCACTTCAATTACCGGCTTTTTATTACTGTCTGTATGAATGATGACCTTACCATTCATTGCTCCATGACTGATCGCAGCGTTAACGGAGAACCTTATTATGTATTCACGCCCCGGGTTCATCGGGTCCAATTTGGCTTCTATCCCTTTGATGGTACTTTCCACACTGGTTACATTTACCGGGTTGGTGGCAAAATTGCGTACATTAATGGTTTGTCTAATGACGCCGGTCGATTCAATTGAACCAAGGTCGACTGAGGATGGCGTTATACCGAGGATAGGCCTGACAACACCGGTGACATGGATATCTATTTGTTTTTCCCGTGCATGATTTGTTTTTATATGTACATTACTATTCAATGGACCCACCGGAACATCGTTGGGAAGAACGATCAACACTACCCATTGTTTACCTGTAATACCCGGCAGCCTTTCGTCAGCACCCGCTTCGTGGTAAGTAATTTTTGTATTGGGTATATCGCTTTCCGCCCCGGTTATATCGAAAGATGTTCCGTCTGATGAGGTAATAACCTGTTTACTTTCATTGATGTGATCATCATCCTGTAAGATCGAATAGCGGGCAAAACCAGGTTTTGCCGTAATATAAGAGAAGATGGTAGCCTTTACTGATAACTCCAGTTGTGGATTGGCCGCATCATTGGTCGTAACCATCACCAGTTTATTGATAGGTCCGTTAAAAGAGGAGGGATCAACAATTACTTTTACTTTTCCTGTTTTACCCGGAGCGATAGTTTTGTCATAATCGGTCGCCGTACAACTACAGCCTGGTTTCACCTCTGAAATAACGAGGGGTGAATTGCCTTCGTTTTTAATAAGGAACTCGTGAGTGATCTTGTCTCCCCTGAATACTGAACCGGCATCAATGCCTGGTTCAGCAACCACAGCCTTTGGCGATTGTGCCAGGGTTTGGCTGACCGCTATAATAAATACAGTAATGGTAAAGAGAATGGATTTTTCGAAACATTGTGCAGGTCGAATGATAGAATTCATAATTGGATTTTTGTACTGAAGATAATAAAGAGGACGCTGGGAAAGAAAGACCACGATGGATTCTATGCCACGGCGTCCCGCTTATTAACGGAGCTCATAAAAAAATATTATTTGTAAATGTCAATGGGTCAATGAAAAAGAATTTTAATGCTACCGGCTGTTGTACAGGCATTGTATTTGTTTTTAAGCTACTAATAAATCTTTTTATATGCGGAAAGTGATTTTACAATTTGTAAAAGCCGCCTTTCCCCTTGCCGCAGGATTTTCCACCCTTATGAATTCTGCAAATTGTCAGCAAAACATTATAGCTGACAAGGACAATACGAGACCCGAAACCAGGAATCAATTTATAGTTCCTGCCCGGATCACGTCATTCAACGCCAATCGTGCTAACGGCTATAATGATATTCAGTGGTCGGCTGTTCGGGAGGATGATACCCGCCGGTTTATCGTCGAATACAGTACCGATGGAATTAATTTTCAGACCGCCGGTGCCATGACACCGGTAAATGGTTTGTATTCTTTGAAACACTATACGTTTGATACCCGGCCGATGCTTTACCGTATAAGGGTAGAGAAAACGGATGGAAAATTTTTTAATTCGGAACAATTTCTCCTTGACGGTATTGATGTTTTGCCGGTAATGGTTTATCCAACGATCGTGGAAGGAAGCGTTGTTAATGTGATTGCTGCATTTCCTGTCGAACGGGTAAATATTGTGTCCACGAATGGCCAACAGGTTTTTGCCCAGGACATGGGGGGAATAACGGGTACAGCCCGTGTTACAATTCCTACCCTGAATACCGGCACTTACCTGATGACATCGTATGGCAATGGATGGAAAAGTACATCCAGGATTGTGGTTGGAAGATGAGGGTTTAAAGTTTAAGCTAAAGGTTGCTGAATGATAGATGAGGGATGCTCGATGCTGGATGTTAGATGTTAGACGTTGGATGTTGACTGAATACTGACTATTGACTATTGATTAATGAATGTCGGATAGTCGATGCTGGAATATGACTGCTGGAAATTATTTTACTAAATACTAACACCTGACATCCGACACCTGCCACCTGATATGTCTAAATTTTTTCAACCAGTACAGCTTGTTCCCTGAAGGCCCTGGCAAATTCTGCAAATACTTTTGCCTGTTCTAAATATTCACTGGCAAATTCTTCAGATGGAGCCGCTTCATTCATTCGCATAACCGCGTTCTTAAAGCTTCCCGATAATGTATAAACGCCTTTTTCTGTAAAATGAATATCGAAATCTTTTAAAATCCCGTGCTGTGTATTGCATTGCACACCCTGCTGGAGTAATAAAGCTTTCGCTGTTTGCACCTGTGCAGAATAAGCATGATAAATTCCATCAGCCCATTTACCATTGGCAATACATTCGTCACTGGAGAGGATTTTTTCCTCAGCATCCAATAAAATGGTTGCTACCAGGTCGATCATAACACCGGCACATTCACCTACCCCGATTGCCGTGGAAAATTTTTCCTCCTGACCCCAATCGATATAATCTTCTGCCAGTAGTGTCTCCAGGCTGGCCAGCGGTTTCAGTAAATCATAATAATAACGTTCTCCTTTTTGATGGCTATAATTCAGAAATGATTCATCACCTCCATTGGTTTTGTAATCAGTTAATACAAGGCGCAATACATCCTGTGCTCTTTTACTCGGTACTTTTATCACTTTATCCGCAACACGTCCATTACCGCTACCGAGCACACCGCCACCTATTAATACCTGTAATGCCGGTAATACCTGTCCTTTGGATTTTAAAGAGCTTCCATGAAACCCGATCGACGCCATCCCGTGCTGCCCGCAACTATTCATACAACCACTGATCTTAATGGCCAGCTCTTTATTGTATAGAAATTCCGGAAATTCTTCTTCTATTACTTCCGACAAGGCGAGTGCAGTGCCGGTGCTATTGCTTATACCCAGATTACAGGTATCCGTGCCCGGGCAGGAAGTTACATCCGCCGTACTGCCAAAACCCGGCGTAGCCAATCCTTCCTCATTCAAAACCGAATAAACATAATCCAGGTGTTCGGTTTTTATAAAACGGAATTGCAGACCCTGGTTAATGGTAACGCGGACATCATCTGCAATAACATCCTTTAATTTTTCCATCAGGCGCCGGCTGGTGTGCGAACTGATGTTTCCATTGGCTACCCGGACATAAACCGCAAAGTAGCCATCCTGTTTTTGCTTGAATACGTTGGTAGACCTCCATAGTTCCAATTTAAAGGGATCAATTGGCGACGCCGGTTGGTGAACATTTGAATTCTCTGTTCTCACCATCGACAATTCATCAGGGATATTTATTTTGTAACGTTGATGAGTTAGCGCCATTTGCTCTTCTTTCACCAACTCATTAAAAGCGTCAATACCGATTTTCTGAATCAGGAATTTTATTCTTGCCTTATGCCGGCTGTTTCTTTCACCATGACGGTCAAAAACGCGTAATACACTTTCAGTATAAGGAATAAGAAGATCTTCTTCCAGGAACTCGTGAACGGCAATCGCCAGGAATGGTTGTGCACCCAAACCGCCGCCGATCACTACTTTAAAGCCTCTGACTTCTTTGCCGTCAATAATTTTTATTCTTGGGATCGCACCGAGATCATGCATGAAAGTCAGCGCTGTATCCTTTTCACTACTGCTGAAAGCTATCTTGAATTTTCTTCCCATTTCCTGGCATACCGGTTTGCGAAGAAAATATTCAAATGCACCATGTGCATAGGGCGTAACATCAAATGGTTCTTCCGGATCTATGCCGGCAATGTCCGCTGCCGTGATATTTCTTACAGTGTTACCGCAAGCTTCGCGAATGGTGATATTATCTTTATCCAATTCACCCCATAGTTCAGGTGTACGATCAAGACTCACAAAATGAATCTGTATATCCTGTCTCGTTGTTAAGTGAAGGTTTCCTGTGGAATATTCATCTGAAACATCAGCGATTCGTTTCCATTGTGCCAATGTCATTTTTCCATAAGGCAATTTGATCCGGACCATTTGCACCCCCTGTTGCCTTTGGCCATAAACACCCCGGGCAAGACGAAGACTCCGAAACTTTTCCTCAGGCATTTTTCCTTCCCTGAAATCACGGATCTTTTTGTCCAGTTCCACGATATCTCTTTCTACAAGGGTCTGCCCGTTTCCATTAGCAACATTCTCCAACTCAGTACGAAAACTTTGCATTTATATTGATTTAAATTGATCAGTAGAATTGTTTCTCAGCAGGCAACCGAAGATACCACTAACCTACTCGTTTTGTAGACTAATCGGGGTATAAAAATAAAGCGCGAAAAGTTCTTAGTCAAATATATCTTGACGATTGGACAAAGAATTTCAATAGGTGGCAACAACACCTGTTAGTACATTTCATAGTTTATAACATAGATTTGATTATGACCGAACAATTCATCATAAAAAGGACTACCAGTGATGACTCTGACTTTCAGTTATTGATAGCCCACCTTGACCACGAGCTATGGAATGAACTAAAAGAAGATCAATCAACTTACGATCAATACAATAAGGTGCCGGACCTGGGGACTGTAGTGCTGGTTTATGTTAATGAAAAGCCTGTGGCATCAGGCTGTTTTAAACTATATGATAGTGACACAGTCGAGATAAAGAGAATGTTTGTTGAAAAATCATCGCGTGGAAAGGGGATATCGAAAATTGTTTTAGAGGAACTGGAAAAATGGGCTAAAGAAAAAGGAGCGAGTTTTGCTATTTTGGAAACCAGTATACATTTCAACACCGCCCGTAACCTTTATACAAATGCAGGATATACTATTATAGAAAACTACGATCAGTATGCCGGGCTGGAAGAGAGCATTTGTATGCAAAAGAAACTATGACCGTTTCAGGTTTGGGTTTTATGGTTTGGAGTTTTGGTTTTACTCGCATCCAGCCTGTCCTTCAACTATCAACTAAAGACTATTCACTGGCTACTATCTACTCGGCGTATCTGTATGCCCAAGATTTTTACCCGGGGCGGCAATATCACGTATCAATTGTTTCAATTCTTTTATTTCAGGAAAACCACCATATTCTTTCCGGTCAAATATCTTTTTATCATCAATATGGATAGTGTATCGGCCATTTATTTCACTTGGAATAAGCACAACTGATCTTATATCTCCTTCAAAAGTAGTCAGGAACTCCTGGGCCATGTAAGCAGCTCTGAGCAACCAATGGCATTTGGGACAGTATTCAATTGTAATAGTTGGCTTCATAGATTACAAATTAAATAACATAATCATTGTAGCAGCATAAACGCTTGTTAGTGTGAAGAAAATTAAAATACCATTAGTCCACTAATTTGGTAGGAAAATCGGTATGTTTGCAGCTTACCATTTACCCAGAGATACCATGTTTCCTTACGACTCATTTCTCAGGAATAAAATTCAGCAATTGAAAGATGCAGGATCGTATCGTTATTTTCTCGAGGTGAACAAAAGTGCCCAGCATTTTCCGTTCTTTTATTATGTTGATAAGGAGGGTATTCAACGTTCAGCAGTTAATTGGTGCAGCAATGATTATCTCTGTATGAGCACCAAAGAGGAGGTAATTGCCAAGCTGGGGTTTGTAACACACCGCAGCGGTACGGGAAGCAGCGGAACGCGCAATATTTCAGGAACCACTGTACATCATAAAGAACTCGAAACAACGTTAGCTCAATGGCATAAAAAAGAAGCTGCTTTGCTGTTCAATGGAGCTTATGCGGCTAATGTAACTACCCTGCAGACCCTGGCCAGGCATATACCCGGTTTAACTTTTATATCGGACGAAAGAAATCATGCTTCTATCATTGAAGGAATGCGTGGATGTAAAAACCCAAAAGTCATTTTCCGGCACAATGATACAGATCACTTAAAGGAGATATTAGCATCAATTCCGGCACATCAACCGAAGATTGTCGTCTTTGAATCAGTTTATTCCATTACAGGCACAGTAGCACCGGTCAGAGAAATCGTGCGACTGGCCAAAGAATATAATGCCCTAACCTATGTAGATGAAGTACATGCCGTGGGTTTGTATGGAAGAACAGGAGCCGGAATTTTTGAACAGGAAGGTTTGCAGGATGAAATAGATATCCTTAATGGTACTTTATCAAAAGCTATCGGTGTATTTGGGGGTTATATAGCAGCGTCCGCCACCATCGTTGACTTTATCCGAAGCTATGGTAGCGGTTTTATTTTTACAACTTCACTACCGCCTGCTGTTTGCAGTGCTGCCAACAAAAGCATCGGGTTAATTCAGGAGGATACAGAGGGAAGACATGAATTTCACAGGAATGTTTTATTACTCAGGAAAAGACTGGTAGAATGCGGTGTACAATATATCCTGAATGATTCGCATATTACGGCTGTTACAGTAGGAGATGCTACCCGCTGCCGGGAAGTGGCAGCCGAATTATTACATAAGCAAGGTATCTACCTCCAGCCAATCAATTTTCCCACGGTTCCTGTAGGGGAAGAATGTTTACGGATTGTCATCACCACCAAACATCAGCCAAAACATATAAATCATTTGGCTTTCAGCCTGAATAAAATATTAAATGCTTCCACGGTAAAAATTAATGAAGGAGTTATCTGAAAAATATTGCGATGGGGAAACCATCAGGCTTATCGGAAGAGGTTCCAGGCTTTCATTGCTACAACTGGAGATAGTTAGTCAGAAGATTAAGCAAACTTGCCCGGGTATTAATGTGCAGATCATTGTTCGAAATAGCCGGGGAGATGATTTGCAAAATGTTCCACTACATACAGTGGAAGGCAGTGATTTTTTTACGGAGGATATTTTTGATTCCTTATCGGCCGGTGAGGCGGATATTGCTGTCCATTCTCTAAAAGATATGAGCAGTGAACATTTTTTTGGTTCCAATAAATTTGCGGTGGTCGACAGAGATGATACAAGAGATATCGCCATATTTCATCCGGGGGTCATTAATAAAATTCAGCGCGGGGAAACATTGATTATTGGCACCTGTTCTCCAAGAAGAGAAGAGATGGCGATGGTCTTTCTGCAAAAGGCGTTACCGCAATTGAACAAGCATTTTACCATTACAACAAAAGATATTCGTGGCAATGTAGATACAAGGTTAAGAAAACTGGAGGCTGGTGAATATGACGGTATCATTCTCGCAACTGCCGGTCTGAATCGTTTGCTTCGCAGCCCGGAAGATGCCCCTTCCATAAAAGAAGTATTAAAGAATAAGAGGTTGATGCTTCTTCCACTGGTAGAATGTGTGCCGGCGCCCTGCCAGGGAGCTATTGTGGCAGAAGTCACCCCAGCGAATGAAAAAGCAACAGCTATACTGGAGATAATAAATGATCCAGCCTTAATGGATGCCTGTATAAAAGAAAAAACAACAGCGCGTCAATATGGAGTAGGTTGCCTGCAGAAATTCGGCGTGACGACGGTTAGCTATGGCAGCCAGCAGGTGCTTTATGCTGCCGGTAAGGACAATGAAGGCACTACATTCACCAAATGGACCGGGTTACCTGAATTACCGGCCGATGTAAAAAACCTTTTCAGTACCGCGGAACATATGGGAAGCTTTTTTCAATACGGATATAATAGCGAACAATTGGATATACAAGAACCCATAGTATATGCAGCTAATTACAAGGCTATCCAAACTAAAGAACTGGAAGAACAATTAAGAACAAGGAAAGTATGGGCCTCGGGAACTAAGACCTGGTTTGAACTAGCCAAGAGAGGGATTTGGGTAGAAGGTTCTGCCGATGCCTTCGGGCTGGAATTTTTGGAAAAAGCCTGGCAAATGCCTTTACTGGAAATTTCAAAAGATGAAGTAGCCGTTATTACTCATACTGATGCTTCGGAAATCTGGAAGGCAAAAGGATGGAAGGCATATGGAACTTATTCAACTACTGAAAAATCATCCGCCGAAACGGAACAAAAGATTAAGGAAGCTGATATTATTTTCTGGACAAGCTATCGGCAGTTTGTTCAGTATAAAAGCGTTTTAAAAGATCGCGTAGTACATATATGTTCTTATGGGGAAACAGCACAGCAGTTTAAAGCTGCCGGAATTACCCCCATTGTTTTTCCCAACATAAAGTCATTTCAGCAATGGAGACAAACTTTTACCCGCTCACTCAGCGTCGCCTGAGAGCGGAAACACATATTCGGGAACTGACAGCATCCGTAAAACTTTCGCATAAAAGTTTTATTCAGCCATTGTTTGCGGACGAAGGGATCGACTCTCCCAGAGAAGTGAATGGACTGAATGGGGTAAAGGTTGAGACAATTCAATCCCTATTGTACAGCATTGAAGACGGCATTAAGAAAGGGATTACAAAATTTCTCCTGTTCCCGGTGCCGCAGGAAAAAAGGGAAAAGGATTTTGATTTTTCTTTTGCGGCAGACACCGTTAAAAAAATCAAAGAGTCTTTTGGCGAAAACCTTTGGTTAGCTGCTGACGTTTGTTTATGCAGTTACACTTCACACGGTCATTGTGGTATTTTAAATGAGGATCATTCCCAACTCCTCAATAACAGAACGGTGGACGTACTGTGTCACTATTCATCATTATTAGCTAATTCTGGAGCTGATTGTATTGCACCGAGTGATATGATGGATGGCCGCATATCAGCGATCAGGAGCCAGTTGAACGCTTTGGGTTTTGAACAAACCAGCATCATGAGTTATTCGGCAAAATTCAGTTCGCAGTTTTACGGACCGTTCCGTGATGCCTGTCACTCTGCACCTAACACGCATGGGCTTCAGAACCGGAAAACTTACCAGGTTTCTCCGTTTAATGCAAATGATGCTCTTGCCAGTGCTTTACGTGATGAAAAAGAAGGAGCAGATATATTGATGGTAAAACCGGCTACTTTATACACTGATATTATCACAAAGCTAAAACAGCAAACATTAAAACCTGTTGCTGCTTATCATGTCAGCGGGGAATATGCCGCTATCGAGTTATTGGCAGAAAAGGGGTTATTGAACCGCGAAGCGGCTCATATTGAAACCTGGGCCGCTTTGCAACGAAGCGGTGCTGATATCATTATCTCATATGCAGCCAGGAATGCAAAGGAATGGATTGAAAACGCAGCAATTTGAAGATTTATGGAAAGCTTTTTTGAAAATAGTAAGATAAGCCAGGCAGACACGGGGGTTGATAAAAAAAATCAGTTATATCCTGTTTTTCTAAGATTGGACAAACTGAATGTGTTATTGGTGGGCGCCGGCAACGTAGGCCTGGAAAAATTGAATTCTCTATTGTCAAATTCTCCTGATGCCAATATAACCGTTATTGCCCCTGTTATTAAAGAAGAAATAAGAGATCTGGTGGCGAAACATTCCTACTGTATCATTGAACAAAGAGAGTTTGAAACAACAGACCTGTCAGGCAGGGATATTGCCGTACTGGCGACCGACAATCCAAAGTTGCATGAGCAGATAAGAGTACTGGCCAGTGAAAAAGGTGTTTTATTGAATGTAGCTGATACACCGGCTTTATGTGATTTTTACCTGGGTAGCATTGTTCAGAAGGGAGATCTGAAAATTGCCATTTCCACTAATGGAAAATCTCCCACCATTGCCAAGCGTCTTAAAGAGGTAATGAATGATACCGTACCGGCCGAAATAGATGATGTACTCCAGAATCTACATACTATCCGGCAGGACCTTAATGGAAGTTTTGATGAAAAGGTGAAGCAGTTGAATGAACTAACAAAAATGCTGGTATCAAAACGCGTAAAGCTGGAAGTTCTCAATAAACCGGAGCAAAAAAAATGGCCGGCTATCGTTAAATGGCTGCTATTTGCGTTTGTCTTCATGATCATTGGTCACACTATCCTTTCTTATGTGCCCATTGGCAGTATAGTAGATAGTATCAGAACCATACCGGATCTTATCGATCAGAAAGCGTTTCTATTGATGCTTATTACCGGTTTCCTCGCACAACTGACAGATGGTTCACTGGGTATGGGTTATGGAACCATTTCTACTACTGTTTTGCTGGCATATGGCGTTCCTCCTGCCATTGTGAGCAGCCGTGTTCATGCCGCCAGGGTTTTTTCAAGTGGTGTTTCAGGTTACAGTCACCATCGATTCGGCAATATCAATAAAAAATTATTCCGGACACTGGTCATACCCGGGATCATTGGGGCAATCATTGGAGCGGCTCTTGCTTTTATCGGGAAGGATTATTCAGATTGGGTGCGCCTGCCTCTTTCTATTTATACCCTTTACCTTGGTTATTTTATTTTCAGGAAAGCTTTTAAAAAAAGAAAAGCAAAAGAAAAAGTCAAGAAGGCCGGGTGGCTGGCAGCGACGGGTGGATTCCTGGATGCGTTTGCAGGAGGCGGGTGGGGTACTTTAGTAACAAGCACATTAATGTCAAAGAGAAAAAGCCCTCGTTACGTCATTGGTTCTGTTTGTCTCGCAGAATTTTTTGTGGTGTTTGCCAGCTCAATCACTTTTTTCATACTATTAAGAAGTCTTCCCATCTGGGAAGTGGCCGGTTTGATCATTGGGGGTGTCGTGGCTGCACCCATTGCGGCCCGGTTAGTAGGCAAGCTGCCTATAAAGACAATGTTTATTATCGTAGGTACTTTCGTTGTGCTTGCCAGTCTCAATACTTTCTGGAAAGCCATTTCACATTTATTATAAAAACAAGAGCATGGTTACAGAAAAAACCTGTAAAAAATTAGTCTATAAAATTTGTAGGGTATTAATTTTGCCCTACATTTGACAAAGAATAATGGATGAATCAAACTTCAGCGAGTATGAAAGAGCATCAAATACCATCCACACATCGCATTAAGAATTCCATGAAGCGATGTTGCTGATACCCTGAATTAAGCTTGTCATAATTTTTAAAGCAGTATACCTGCTAACGGCTAACTATTGTCATTACTTAACAAAACCAACAATGAAAAAATTATTTTCCGCGACAGTCTTATTTCTAAGTGTGATCAGTAATTATTTATTTGCCCAGGACAATACCATTATACAGATCTCTGGTCGGGTAACAGACCAGGAAAAGCAGCAACCGCTTCCTGATGTGAGTGTTCAGGTTAAAGGAACAGTGACCGGTGCGGTTACTAATTCAACCGGCAATTTTGTTTTGCGCACAAAAACAAAACTTCCATTTACACTCATTTTTTCATCCATAGGCTTTAAACCCCAGGAACTGGAAGTAAAATCATTGGGGTCTGATTTGCAGGTAGCCCTGGTAACACAAACCGTGCTGGGGAACGAAGTGGTAGTCACTGCCAGTCGTGTAGCTGAGAGTATTTTAAAATCCCCGGTAGCGATTGAAAAACTCGATATACGCGCTATTAAAGAAACTGCAGCTCCCAGTTTTTACGATGCCCTGGAAAATGTAAAAGGAATTCAGATGACGACTTCCAGCCTGACATTCAAAGTGCCGAACACAAGGGGGTTTAATATCCCGAATAATTTTCGTTTCATGCAACTGGTAGATGGGGTAGATATGCAGGCAGCGACGCTGGGTGTTCCGTTGAGTAACGCTATTGGGCCCACCGAACTGGATATTCAAAGCGTGGAGATCACCCCGGGAGCGGCTTCCGCATTGTATGGAATGAATGCAATAAATGGAATGGCAAACCTTTTAACTAAGGACCCATTTATTCACCAGGGATTAAGTATTTACCAGCGTACCGGCATAAATCATGCGGATGGTACCGATCATGACCCGGCATTTCTGACCGAATCAGCTATTCGCTTTGCCAAAGCATTTAACAACAAGTTTGCTTTTAAAGTTAATCTCAGTTATATGCAGGGAATTGACTGGCGCTCCAATACCCGTCTGGATCAAAATACGAATGACCTGAAAAGCGCTAACCCGGGTTTTCCTTCATTGAATGGAGATGCGAATGTTGCATTTGATGGATGGAATAAATATGGGGATGATGCATTAGCCGGTAGTAATGTTGTATCTATAAGTGGTTTAAATATCGATGGAGCAGCTAATAAAACGTTACGTGTTGCGCGGACAGGTTACTGGGAGACAGACCTGGTGGACCCAAAGGTTGACAACCTGAAATTTGATGCGTCTCTACATTACCGGTTGAGCGATAAAGCGGAATTATCATATTCGTATCGTGTAGGAAAACTGGATGGAGTATTTCAACGGGGTAATAAAATAAAACTGGACAACGTAATTGTACAAAACCATCATGTAGAATTGAAAGGAAGTAATTATGTCGTGCGCGGATATATTTCCGTTGAAAATACCGGTGATTCTTACAACGTAAAGCCGTTAGCAGATAACCTCGACCTTTATAGCGGGGGTGCAACTGATACCAAAACACCGGCAAGCTGGGGAACAAAATTTAAAAACGCATTAATAGCATATGGTAGCGCTAATGGCGGTTTGACCTCTTCCAATCTTGCTGCTGCGACTCAATATGCAAGAACCCAGGCCGATGCCAGCCGTGTCAAACCGGGTACCCCGGAATTTGAAGCCTTAAAGAATACAATAATTAAAATCAATAACTGGGATATACAGTCCAGTTCGATACCTGATGCTCCTCTAACAGGTGGAGCTGCGCTTGTTCAAAAAAGCCGTCTTTATCATACTGAAGCACAATGGGACCTGACTGATAAGATAAAAATATTTGATCTGCTGGTAGGAGGCGATGCCCGAGTTTACCAGGTTATCCCGGATGGAAACAATTTTGTCGATTTCTCCCGTCCCATCAATGAAAGAAATACACCGTTAAAGGATGGAAGCTTTGGTGACAATGTCTATTATAAAAAATTTGGCCTTTTTACACAAATAACAAAGACGTTTTTTGATAAATTAAAACTCTTTGGTTCTGTACGGTTTGATTACAATCCTGAATTCGATCCAAAATTTACACCACGGCTGGCAGCCGTTTATACTGTTCACCAAAACCATAATTTTCGCTTTACCTGGCAATTGGGCTACCGGTTTCCTGCTTTGTTTGAAGCCCTTTCTTATGTAAATAATGGAAGGGTAAAACGAGTGGGCAGTCTTTCCTATATCAATGATGGTTTAGGGTATCTCGACAACAGCTATACGCAGCAATCAGTTGTCAATTTTAATGCTGTAGTGAGTGCCGCAGGTAATTCCGATTCTGCCGCATTGGCCAATCGCAATTTACTGGCGTGGGCCAACCTTCCGAAAGCACGTCCCGAAAAGATCAATTCATTTGAAATAGGATATAAGAGTGTTTTACTGGACAACAGGCTCGTAATTGATATTGATGCCTACACAAATCAGTATGATGGTTTCCTTGGGCAGGTACAGGTATTTGTTCCTAAAGGGGAGACTATTGGCACGAATGCAGCCATACTATCCATGCTGGATAGAAACCGGGACGCTACTGCCGCGACGGCAACAACAGGCGCCAGTAAAGGACAGGACCGTTACCGGGTTTACACAAATGCAAAAAATACCTATCATAATTATGGGTCAGCCGTTGGCATCACCTATAATTTTTATAAAAAGTATACAGTCGGAGGCAATGTCAACTTTAATAAAATGAAGGCTAATAACTCCAGCGACATTTTTGTTACAGGTTTCAATACTCCTCAGTGGTCAACCAATCTTTCACTGAGTAACCGCGAAATTGTAAAGAATATTGGTTTCAATGTAACCTGGCGCTGGCAGGATGCATTTTTATGGGAAAGTCCCCTGGTGAATGGCCGGATCCCGGCATATAATACGGTAGATGCGCAGATTACCTTCCGGTTTCCCAAGCTCAGTTCCCAGCTAAAAATCGGTGGCTCCGATTTGCTGAATCATCGATACCTGCAATATGCAGGTGGACCGACTATCGGGGCTATCTATTATGCTGCAATAACTGTAGATGGCTTGTTCAAATAATCCGATATTTCGGTAATATTACCTATGAACCGATCATTATTACAGCATTCAGCGTTCAGTATTGCATTCTATTCATTCTGTGGCAGGTTAAAATATTACAAGACTGGCTTGCTGATATTTTTACTTGCCATCCTTTTTAATTGCGGTTTGGCAAGGGCACAAACAAAGCAAACGGACCATATTCAGCAGGTATGGCTGGCTTATTTTAATCAAACCCGGTTCAGCGACAAATGGGGAGGCTGGGCTGATCTTCACCTGAGGACCAAAGAAGATTTCTTTACCAATTTTTCCCAGTCTATTATCCGGCTTGGTCTGACTTATTATTTGACGGATGATGCAAAGCTGACGGCCGGTTATGCCTATGTCAATCATTTCCCGGCAGACAATCATAAAAATATTTCCCAGCCCGAACACAGACCTTGGCAACAACTGCAATGGCACACACGATATCCCAAAATCAGGCTAATGCAATTACTTAGGCTGGAGGAACGGTATCGCCGGAAAATTGCCAGCAATGAGGAATTAGCTAAAGGCTACAATTTTAATTTTCGTTTGCGGTACAATTTCCTTTTCCAGTTTGCCTTAAGTAAAAAAAAATTCCAGCCTAAAACTCTATCAGGTATTATTAATAATGAGCTGCACATAAATTTTGGAAAACAAATTGTCAATAATTATTTTGATCAGAACCGTTTTTTCGTTGGACTTGCCTGGCAGGTCAATCCTCACGACAATATCCAGTTTGGCTATATGAATTTTTTTCAGCAACTACCAGCCGGTAATCAGTATCGTATGATTCATGCTCCAAGAATATATTATTTTCAGAACCTCGATCTGCGAAAATCACGTAAATAATTTTTTAACTTTCAAATCATACAAATTATCAGGCTGTTAACCTGAACTTCTACCTCACGATGGTCTATGTATATACCGCTTGTGTTATTAATTATCACTAAAATATTTTTATGAAAAAGTTTTTTTTATCTCTCGCACTTCTAATGAGTCTTGCAATACATGCGCAGGTGAATAAAGATTATTTCACTGTTGAAAATTATTATAAAGTCAAATGGGGATTTGCAGAAGAGTTTATTGATTTATGGAGAACGAACCATTATCCCTTACTTAAAAAAGCAATAGAAAAAGGAGATATTATTTCAGTTGAAGCTGAAAAGCCAAAGCTGCATAGTGGTGAAGATACGCGCTGGGATTTCAAGGTCACCCTCGTGTTTAAAGACGCAAAAGCGGCTTTTGATCCTGACCTGACCACAGCCTTCAAAAAACAACTTTATCCTGATACGGATAAACTGGCTAAAGACGAGCAACATCGTTTTGAATTATTGATCGCTCATTGGGATGTAATGACTGAAAAAATAAATTTAGTCAACCAATAAACAGGTTAATTTGCATAACAATATCAGATGAATATGGATAAGATCTACCTGAGTGATTCCGGGCCAAAAGTCTCTCCTGCTATCTATGGTTTCTGGAGATGGGAAGATGTCAGTTCCACCGGGTCAGCTACCATGGAAAAGATCATCAATTATTGCCTGGAAGCAGGTATCAATACATTTGACCATGCAGATGTGTACGGGGGATATCAATGTGAAGAATTGTTCGGAAACATTCTGAAGAAGAAATCTTTTAAAAGAGAAGATGTTGTTTTATTTACCAAATGCGGCATCAATCTTCCACATCCAAGCCGCCCGGAAATAAAAGTCAAATATTATGACACATCAGCCCAACATATTTTAAAAAGCATCGATAATTCGTTACAAAAGTTACGGACAGATTATGTAGACATATTCCTGCTGGATCAGCTCGACCCGCTTTCTGACCTGGAGGAAACCGCTATAACTCTCGAACGATTGAGAGGATCGGGCAAAATAAGAAATATAGGGGTCGCAAATTTTTCTGTATTTCAACATCAGCTACTCGCGTCTTATTTAAGAGTGCCGATCGTTACCAATCATATCGAACTGAATATACTGAATACTACAGCGCTTGACAATGGCCAGCTGGATTATATCAAACAACGTTATATGCGGCCATTGGCGGCAGCGCCTTTAGCAGGCGGCAGAATTGAAAATGGCACCGACCTTTTGGCGGTCAGGGTGCATTATAAACTGGAAGAACTCAGCAGGAAATATGATGCTCACATTGAATCAATCGCTGTTGCCTGGTTGATAAAACTCGGCGCTTTACCCCTCATTGGTACCACGAGTGAGCAGCGAATAAAGAATATTACCAATGCCTTTAATGTAAATCTTGAAAAACAGGATTGGTACGACCTTTATCACGCTTCAAAAGGAAAAAAAGGGCATCATGACCCCGAATAGTCTTCCGAACTGAATAAACCGGTATTTGACGACAATATTACTCTCTTTTTAATCGGTAAAAATTGAGCGCAACGTATCTTTGCTCTTCACTAATAAAGACCCGATTACTGTATGTCACAACGCCCGGAAACAAAAGCTATTCGCATTCAAACACGCAAGACAGGAGAGAAGGAACATGCGACTCCAATGTTTTTAACCAGCAGCTTTACTTATAGTTCTGCAGAAGAAATGGCATCGGCCTTTGCTGATGACACCCTGGATATAAATATTTATTCCCGTTTTTCAAATCCTACCGTAGATGAATTCATTAATAAGATGGCTGCACTCGAAGGGGCCGAAGATGGAGTAGCGACCGGTACGGGTATGGCTGCTATTTTCTCCACCTTCATGACATTCTTAAGTAAAGGCGATCATATTATTTCCGCTTCCGCCATTTTTGGTTCGACGCATACACTTCTAACCAAGTATTTGCCGAAATGGGGTATTGAATGTTCTTATTTTAATATGAGTATGCCCGAGGATATTGAAGGGTTGATCAAGTCCAACACGAAAATGCTTTATCTGGAAACACCCAGTAACCCCGGCCTTGATATAATCGATATCGAACTGGTTTCGAAATTGTGCAAAAAGAACAATATCCTTTTTGTCGTCGATAATTGTTTTGCTACTCCGGCGGTACAACAGCCTATTAAATTTGGTGCGGACCTTGTCTTACATTCTGCTACCAAGTTTATTGACGGCCAGGGAAGAGTATTGGGCGGAGTAGTGGTGGGTAAAAAAGACCTGGTTCAACCATTGTATTTGTTTATCAGGAATACAGGTCCTTCTCTCAGTCCTTTTAATGCCTGGGTACTGAGTAAAAGCCTCGAAACATTGTATGTAAGAATGGACCGGCATGCGGATAATGCGTTGAAACTCGCTAATGGATTACTAAGTCATCCTAAAGTAAGCCGGGTTAAATATCCCTTTCTCGACACGCATCCGCAATATCAAATTGCAAAGAAGCAAATGAGCAATGGGGGTGGCGTAGTCACATTTGAAGTAAAAGGAGGGATCGATAGCGGAAGAAAATTTTTGAATGCATTGAAAATGATTTCAATGACCAGTAATCTTGGAGACAGTCGCACTATTGCCTCGCACCCGGCTTCCACTACTCATTCAAAACTTACAGACCAGGAAAGAAAAGAAGTGGGGATTACGCCAGGTCTCGTCCGTATCTCTGTCGGCCTCGAGCATCCTGATGATATTTTGAATGATATTCTGCAGGCGCTGGACAAATGCTGATCTAAAAGTTAGAGTTTGGAGTTTCGAGTTGATAGTAGTTGGCGTTTTAAGAAGAGTATGCTGGATACTGGATGCTGGATAGCAGAATTCGATAGTTGATAGTGTCTTTTGGAAGTGAATGCTGGAAACACAAAACCCAAAACTCAAAACGTGGACATTAGGTTGCTCTTTTTCGTAACTGTTGCAAAGTCGCTTTCAAATCCTTTGGCAGCGGTGCTTCGAGGGCATAGGATTTACCTTTGGTATCTGTAAATTTTAAGTGTTGTGCATGTAGTGCCAGCCGGTTTAATATCGGTCTTTCTTCTTCTTCCTTTTTGGAAAGTTTGAATTTTGATTTAAACGACGAAAGCAGTACCGGGTTACCATCACCATACAATTCATCACAAACGATCGGGTGACCGGTATCTTTCATATGTACTCGTATCTGGTGCGTACGGCCGGTATGGATCCGGAATTGTGTCCACGAATAGATCCCGAAATCTTCCAGTACTTCATAATCGGTTCGTGACTCTTTACCCCTTTGATGGATGAGCATCATACCCCGTGTAACTGTGTTTTCAGCAATCGGCTTATCAATCGTTCCTGTTTTGCGGATCAGGGAGCCCATCACCAATCCTACATATATCTTTTCTGCTTTTCTTTCTTCAAACTGCCGCGAAAGATGCTTATGTGTTTGTTCATTTTTTGCAAAGACAATTACGCCGCTGGTATCTTTATCGAGGCGGTGTACTGTAAATACATGATCATATTTTTCAATCAATAAAGTCTTTAACGAAATTTCTTTGCCCTCCCGGTCAGGAATGGATAACAAACCGGAAGGTTTATTCAATGCGATCAGGTCATCATTTTCGAAGAGGGTCAGTTCAGCGATTTTCATCTTTGCGAGGCTTACTTGTACGGTTGCGGGATGTTACCGGGCGATTGAAATATTTAAGTTCCCTTACTTCTTTTTCGGTCAGGAAGCGCCACTTACCTCTTTCCACATTTTTTTTTGTCAAACCGGCAAACATTACTCGATCGAGATGTTTGACATCGTAACCCAAATGCTCAAAAATGCGTCGTACTATCCTGTTGCGTCCGCTATGAATTTCCACGCCAAGCTGTGTTTTATCTTTCAGGTCAGGATAGGCTAATACATCCACGCTGGCAGGGCCATCTTCCAGTGTCACTCCTTTTAATATCTGGTCAAAATCTTTTTTCTCCAGCGGTTTGTCAAGAGTGACATGGTAGATCTTTTTAACCTCGTGGCTCGGATGGGTGAGTTTTTGTGCCAGTTCTCCGTCGTTAGTCAATAATAGAACGCCGGAAGTATTCCTGTCAAGACGACCGATGGGGTAAACTCTTTCTCTCGTGGCTCTCTGGATCAGGTCGAGAACCGTTTTCCTTTTCTGGGGATCGTCCGTAGTGGTTATATAATCTTTGGGCTTGTTGATCAGAATATAAATAAGGTTTTTTGCGAGAAATATCTTTTTTCCATTTACCCTTATATCGTCTTTCGCGGACACTTTATGTCCTGGTTCGGTGATAACCTGGGTATTGACTTTCACCAATCCGTTTTTCACCATTTCTGCCGCTTCCCGCCTGGCACATATACCCGCATGGGCGATGAACTTGTTCAATGGCATAATACCCGGATCCTGGCTTTTAAATGACGATGGTGGAGTTAAATTCTGTTCGTTATTAGCTGGTTGGCGACCAGGGGGTGAGGACTGGTTTCTTTTTTTTTCCCTGAAAAATTCTTCCCGTTCTTTTTTCCACTGTCTTTTTTCCTGTTTGAATTGCTCTTTGATGGCAGCGTTACTTTTCTTGTTGCTGAATTTGCTGAAATTATTGGAAGACTTTTTTTGCATGTAATTTGATTTACTGTTTTACAACAGGAATAAACGGTAAAGTTAACTAAATAGCTGATCAGGTGTCAGGAATCGGGTGTCGGGTGTCGGATGTCGGGTTTGGGGTTATTGACTATCGACTATCAACTATCCGGCATCTTCCACTATAAAACTCTAACTAATATCGACTATCATCTATCCAGCATCCTCCACTATACAACTCTAACTACTATCATCTATCCAGCATCCTCCACTATAAAACTCTAACTACTATCAACTATCCAGCATCCTCCACTATACAACTCTAACTACTATCATCTATCCAGCATCCTCCACTATA